>Ga0315284_10002299_pt1 | contig 27418 bp, 59 predicted proteins | sample YL17G09_16_MG_FD_203696 | JGI IMG/M metagenome (GOLD analysis project Ga0315284, IMG submission 203696) | Sediment microbial communities from Yellowstone Lake, YNP, Wyoming, USA - YL17G09_16 | ecosystem: Environmental > Aquatic > Freshwater > Lake > Sediment | place: USA: Wyoming | collected...
GGAGATTTTTGTAGACATATTAACCAACTTGGCGGATACGCCTCTGATGAAAATTAAATAGAAACAAAAATATGAAATATAATGAAACGATGATGTTTGAAAGTGAGGATATCGATGCGTTGTTATCTGCTTTACGTCCGTTCGCTTTAATGGATAGAGCCGATGATATTCATATGGATGAAGTAGCTTGTGAAAGGGGAACAGCATCAGATAAAGATATTATTACCAGCAGAGATTTTCGTAGGGCAAATATTCTTTATAATAACCTTCTCAATTTAAGGACCAGAAATGAAGATTAGAAATGGTTTTGTATCAAATTCGTCGTCAAGTTCATTCGTAATACCATTGAACAATGGAACGTTTGATTGTGTCGCTGACATCGCTCTTCATATGATTCCCAAGAGAGCAGTGGAGGATGACGACGATGTGATGTATAATATTCATAGACGATTAGAATTGGGTATGGAATCCAACCATCCTATCTCTTTTAATTCTTATAATTTCAATACTTTCATTGTTAAGACCGACGGTGGATTCTTTGTCTCTACCTGTAATAATCATGATTGGGAGTTTGAAGTTGGTGGTATGTCATATGATGACGACCAGGAACACTATATTCTCTGTGAAATGCCTTATTGTCATAAATACTATAATGCTACTTACGATATCACCGGCCATCCGTATGGTAAATTGTTGTCTTATGGTGGTTACAAAGAGGAACTTTGTGAAAAGTGTAGGGGAGAGTTATGGGTAAATGATGATAAAATTCCATATTGTCCGAATTGTGGTAAGGTCAACGAATTTAAAGAGTGGTGGAAACGACACCCAATTAGTAAAACAAGTCTTCCACAATCCATAATAAATGGATTTAAGGAAGTGGCAAAAGAGGCATGGGATGCCGCTAGAAAGAATTAAAATGAAGATTAGAAATGGTTTTGTAAGTAATTCAAGTAGTTCAAGTTTTATCGTGGCGTTTCCAAGGAAACCAGAAAGTGTAAAAGATGTTATAGATATGTTATTTGGGGGATTCCCCGATAAGACATTTCGTCCGGATTGGGATGATGAATACCCTCCTATCAGATCAAAATCATTGGCTGCACAAATATTTGATGACATTCAACGAAAATGCCCCACCGGAATGGTTGAAGATGAAATAACTGAACAATTCCTCAGTAGATATTATTATTGTCATTTTGATAATTCGTTCGAACTTACCAATGATGGTAGAGTTGTTTGTTCGAGGGGTTGGGGAAGTTCTTTCGACGCACCTTTCTTTGGTGTAGATACAGAATTACTAAATAAATTGGCTGATGCGGAAACAGAGGAGGAAAGATTTTCTAAAAATTTCTATCAAAGACGAGATGATTATATCAATGATATTCTTAATAAGAGGGGGGTTAAGGAAGACACATCGAATGTGGTACTGGGCGGGATAAAAGAGTATTGGAAAGAAAGAGGTGAGGTAGCCGACTCTCTCACCCACGATCCTAATTGGATTACCATTGAGAAAGATTATCAAAATAACCAAAGATTATATAACGCCAAGGTTCGTTCTTTGTCGGAGAAGGTAGCTAGATCGGATGCCAAGGCTTTTTTAAAGGCTAACGAAGGAAATTTTATAGTTCACCTTGAATATGGTGATAATCACGGGGGCGGCGGCGGCCGCATGGGGAGTATATTAGAAAATGGTAATGTGTGGAATAATATAAGTCATGTTGTCATAAACCATCATTGATAATTATGGATGAAAAGTATATTGAATTACAATTGACTGCCGCTGAATGGCTGGGTAAAGAGTCAGATCGAGTATTAGAACGATATAAGACGGCCAAAACGGAGGCGCAACGAGCTAAATTGGTTATGCAATTATATGCAATAAAAGGAAAACTCCAATCTGAAATTAGGAATATGGATAAAATATTGGATTAGAATAACATCATCCTAATGGATTTTATTTCTGAAGCAGATAGTTTAAGTTCCAACAACGAGGATGACTGTGGTTCTATAAACATAATTTTCTTTTTCTTATCTTTATCTGTCACAACTAAAATATTAACGGCATGGCTGTATTGATATCCATCAGGAGAATACCACACGATGCCGACGGCAACTCCCCAGGTGCCTTTTTTAGTAGCAGAGGCGTGTAAATTTTGAGAAAACATATGGAATAACTCGGCGTTGTTATCGCAATCTTTCATGCCATCCGATCCTAAATAATTTATAAAAGATGTTTTATATTTTAAGTATTCACCGAAAAGGTTTCGTAGTTCAGATTCGGGTATACATTCAAGATTTGTATCGCTCATATGAACAATATTTATAGGTATTTGCAATTTTGGTCCGATGATATCAAACAATAATGTCATACCATCCATTTCAGATTCGAATCGGATGGGTTGATACCCAACTTTTTTATTACATGATGTTATTGAAAATAGTAAGAATAAAATTACCAGTAGGTTAATTGTTTTTTTTATCATTGTTTGTTTTGTTTGAGGTCGTCTCAATCCAATCCCTCCACATCTCTTTGTCTATATAAATCCTCAACATCTTTTTGACATTGATTAACTTTCTTTTCCATCCTATCAATTTCTTTTAACTCCAACCCCATTTTATGTAAGATAAATTCTAATTGTTTGCCCGCCTCATTTTTTTCTTGACAATATGCACTGCGGTCGTCTAGAATATTAATTAATTTATCTGATTCGTTGGAAAGAAACACAACCGTGTCGCGTTGGATTTTGGCCGATTCCATCAACTCTTTTGATAATTGTAGAAATTTGTGTGATTCTCTTATGAATATTTCTTTTTTCATTTAATAACATATTTTACCATATATAAATAGATTAATCAAGTTATTATACTAACTTATTTAGTTTATAATTTTGGTTGATTATTTTGATTATCTATTTAATAGTAGTTCAATACTTCCCTCAGACGATAAACAATTTTATCTTGGGTCAAGCAGTTTAGAGTGGAAAGATATTTACGCGCAAAATGTTTATGTGTCTGGCGTAATTAGTGGTAGTATTAGTGGTTCGAGTAGTAATGCTATATCTGCTAGTTATGCTTTATCTGCTTCCCACGCTTTAGAATCTGATACATCTATTTCTGCATCACATGCGGATAACTCCGACCAATCAATTTCTGCATCACATGCCCTAACATCTGATACATCTATTTCTGCATCACACGCATTGAATGCCGACAGCTCTTTGACTGCTGTATCTGCCTCTCATGTCCTCGTAGCCGATACATCATTGTTTGCCTCTTCTGCAGGAACGGCATCCATCCTCTCAAATCCATATACTATACGAGGATTCAAATCTGTTGATATTAATACTGCTTCGTATTCGACTGTCCTTTCTGTCAATCTTTCTATTACTAGAAGTGCATATATTAAATTAAACCTTTGTGGAGGAATGTGGCCAACGGTAGGCCCTATAGGTTATTTGGCTGAATATTTTATTCAAAAAGGAGACGGCTCCACACAGTATTCACAACCAGGAGTCATCATACAGGAATTAAATCATAATTCTAACGGTGGTAAAGTTAAATCTAAAATTGTTGATTCTGGCTTAACAGTCTCAGCATCGACATTCGACATTCAGTTTTTGTCGAATAAATCCAACATAACCAACGCGGTTTTGGTATATGACGTAATGGGTGCCTTCAATTCAATTTCTTAATATTAAACATTAAATTTCTTGTATAGAATATTCTATAGATCATTTTTTAATTTGACAATATTTAATGTCGTGGTATATTCTCCCATAATTCAATAATAACCAACACAAAGGAAATTACATGAAAGTGAATAAATCGTTAATTCTCGGTATTCTTATCGCCATCTTTGCATGGCCTCTTATGTCCAACGCTCAGAAAACAGAAAAATTTCACGGAGCGATTAAATTACTGACCACCACCAACTTTGAACTGGTGGCAAATCCACTGGACAATGGTGAAGGAAACCTCGTTACGGATATTTTCCAAGAGTCTCCAGTCGGAACGATTGTTTACAAGTGGAATGGTTTGGATTACGATCAGTTGATTTGTTTTGGTAAGCATCAATGGGTCGGTGATACTGATATGACGTTGGTTCCAGGAGAGGGAGTGTTTCTTGAGAAATCTTTCAACGTCAATAGAATTAAGCTTCACATTCGTGGTGACGTTCTCCAAGGCACTTTGGTCAACCCAGTTGCAGAGGGATTGGGTATTTATAGTGCCATGGTTCCGCAGAGGGGTGGCATCACATCCGTTCATAACTATCAGCCAACCGAAGGTGATCTGGTGTTCCAATTTGTTAATGGTAATTATGCAGAACCTTCTGTATGGGTTGATGAACTTGGTTGGTATCCAAGTGAGCCAGTCATTGATATTGGTGAAGCATTCTGGATTTGGACATCTGTTGCCAAGAGTTGGGTTCGAGAGTTTGAACTCAGTAAGTAAACTAATTTAACTCATTAGATCAACGCCTCAGGAAACTGGGGCGATTTTTTTCTTGACAGGTTATAAAAACGTGGTATATTGTTGCAACAGAAATAAAATAATAAAGAGACAATATGAACGGATTTTTAATATTATTCGGTTGTGTGATATACGGACCCATATTGTTTGTATGGTTAATGTTCCGTCTTATCCACGATATAATTGTAGGTCCGTCTGCGGCATTTCATCTTAGTTCTCCACTAGCTCCGTTTGGTGGTATCCTAGAGGGGAGGGAAACTGAGGCGTCCATAATGTTTTATTTACAAAAATCCACAGAGTGCAGACAATCCGGCATCAGAGATCGTCATTATAGATATGCTCTACAAAATTGTTTTACTTCTGAACAAGTGTTAGATGTGATTAGAGCTGAAGCGAGACAGGAATATCTGTTAGATAAAGAGGCCAGTACGGATGATCCTTCTTACGGTCATAGTAGTCATTTCGTTTCACACCCTTCCAGAAATGGAAGTAACATAGTATTGTGGGAAGATGTGGATATGTTTCTCAATCAAGGTGGGTTGGAAGCTAATAGATTGGAGAGAAATCAAAGATGTAATCATTTGATTAACAATTAGTTATGATAGATAGAATACTTAAATTTTTGTGGGAAACTGTTCAAGCGATTATATCCTTGTTGATGGTATATTTCGCCTTTCAAATGATTAGAGATATCTGTATATGTGTTAGGGAGATAAAAGACCGTCTGTCTCCTCCATCCGAAGAAACTTTACTTAAACGAGAAACTCGTATACAAAATAAGATTAAAAGAATATTTGCAAGGGCGGAGGAGAGATCCAAAATTTATAGAAAGTCTACGAGGATAAGGAAGATGAAGGCTGAACGAAATCTTCTTGATTTGAGGTATTGACTTTTAACTTGAATGTGATATAGTGTCGATATGAACAGATATAAAATACTATCAGAAATATTATTATCCTTTCAAGGAAGGTGGGGCTCTGTGGATTGTCTTATAGGACCGAGAGAATACATCGACTTGGAGTGTGATGGATCTACAATTTGGGCAATACGAGTGGTGCCGGATGGAAAACGAGAAGAATCGATAACACAGGCTAATGCGATAAGTATATGGGTAAGTCAACAGAAAATAAAACAAATATGAAAAAATATAAACCGAAGACTAAAAAAGCCCGTTGTAAGAAAGTGTTAGCCATTGTCAATAATAAACTTTCTACTTTCGATTTACTCAGAGAAGTGGCTTACCCTCCGGTTGGAGATTTCGCAGATGATCCACTTGAAATGGCGGTAATCAGATATGAAGTGTCATCTAACGGTCGTCATGAAGAAACGGAAGTACAAATTCCGATTGTCTGTGTGGTATTTGTGAAAGATTAAAATTATGTTGTGGATTATTTTATATTTTGTAATCGGATTTATTTTAGCTGTCGTCTGGGGATTAACCAACGGTTATGGTAATGACGATCCTCTTATTGTTCCCATATTCTTTTTTTGGCCGTTTATGTTGGCTGTAGGTGCCTTATACGGATCTATTTACTTGATCGGTGAACTTTGGGATCGTTGGAAATATAGAAATGATTAAATACTAATATTATGACCGAATTATATTCTATCAAGGAATTACAACTGATTCATTTATTACATTTTGATCATATGGTTGGCCACATTGGTCCAATTCAGTTATATGAAATGATGGCCAAAAGGGTTTTCATCGAAAATCTTAGTGGTTCAGAAGTAGAATCTTTAAGACGGTGTGTTAAGGCTATTCACTATGGAACGATATACAGACATACTCAAGAATGGGATGAGTTAATTAAATTATGAATGAATATGCCAAACGAGGATTATTTTTCATAAGTCAATGTTTGGGAGTATTCATATTGTTAATACTATACTTTGTTTTGGCTGTTTATCTTCCACTAATAGCAGACATAATCGGAATTATTGTTATAGGTATTCCTACTGTTATTCTATTGTGGGAATTTTTCTGTAATCTATACCACAAATTTCGCCCTTGACTTTTTTCATATCGGTGATATCATACTCTCTATGAAAATATATATTGTGTTAGATTCAGAAACGGGTGAGAGCGATGGCATTGAGTTTATCGCATCCACATTAGAAAAGGCCATCGAAGTAGCCAAAACCTCAGATCAGTGGTTATCCAAGAGAGAAATTCTTGAAACGGATCTCGACGGCAATTTTGATAAAGCCGTGGTAGTATTCAGACAATATGCTCATATAGATTTTGATGTGATGCCTCCGAAATCTATAAAAGAAAGAGTTCTATGACTTTAATTTACAAAATTCTGAATTGGTTTACAAAATCCTGGTGGCAGTATCTTTTGGAGAAACCGTGCAACCCAAAGAAATTCTTTTGTAGAGCTAACGGACATAAATGTGGAGTGATATATTTCAATCCAGGCGGATACGAACCTAACATGCACTGTAAAAACTGTGATGATGATTTAGGATAATATTATGAATGTATCAAATATCGATTATGTAATTCTTTTTAGTTGGTTAGGGTCTGGAGTTATTACGTGGTTGTTAATGATGTTAAGATGTTATTTCCGTGGTGATCCTATTACCATAAAAGATTTATTACTTGTTATTCCGTTCTCATTGTTCGGGGGTTACGTGGCCGTAATATCATCTATTATATACGTAACGGATTGTATAGAAAGGAAAGACACAGTGTATGACAAAGTGATTTTCCAAAAGAAATCCACAAAATCATTAGAAGACGAAATTGTTAAATTAAGAAAAGAGTTGGAAGACATGAAAATGATTGAATCTCCTTTGTCTTATGAACACCCGAAGAAATTAGAACAAATTGGGGAATAAACAAAATATGAGAATCGGAGAACATGTCGTAGGAATCACTAAGACCGTTCGTCAAGATGGAAGAGAAGTGGTCATAATTAACATATGTCTTAAGATGAATCAAACCATTAATCAAAGAGAAATATCATTATTAAACTCTTATCTTGATAAAGAAGGGTGGTTTGACGAATTTAGTGATAATACCATTTATGAGCTTCAAGTTTTCAACCACGTAGGAAATTTACTCCCCTTCGGTGAAATATTCAGAGGATAAAAAACTCAAAAAGGATTTGACTTTTAGAAAAACCATGATATAATACCTCTATGAACGAACAAAACGAAAAATATATTGCCAGTGATCCTGAATCGACCATTGTGTTTATCAACGAAGCTACCACAGACAATCCTCCAACCATAGTGTTGGTCGTAACAGATCGTGGCAGTGTGTCTAACTTGTCTACCATTCGGGGATATGTGACGTTGAACCAGGATGGAACTATTCAAGTCTTTAAGAGATACACTAAGAGATACACGGGTATTAACCTTATTAAAGGTAAATGTCGAATCGCTTACCTTACGCCTCCATTTATTATCATCCGACCTAACCCTTAATTTATGAACAGAGAATTGTCGGCATTTATAAGAATTTTAGTGCTCACAATTTTGATGTTAGCCACCATCGTAGTTTTATGCTATAAATGGATTCCAATAACTTAAAATGAAAAAGAATACTATAACAAAACCAGGAAGAGGTAAAACTCCGTGGGATAGAGCCTACAAAAAAGAAGTTCTTTATCGTATAGGTGGCGACGGTGGTAATTATACTCTTGATAGGGGAGTTAATTATTTTGTGTTAAAGCTCGAATCGTTAGGATGTAAAACGTTATGGAGTTGTGAAGGTCATCCTGACGATGAAAATTTTTATCTTATATTTATTTCAGAGTTCGAGTTAGCTACTAAAATAGCCAGATCTTTTGAGTTTTCCAACTTTGATGTAATGATATGTAATTCTATAATTAATATTAAAGAGTTTATCGACAAAGGTAGTAAGCCAAAATATTGGGATAACTCTTGGGTGATCCGTTCCAACTTCTGTGGAGAAAATGTGAGAATCCACGCGTTGAGGGGGTTATCAAAAACATGGGAAAAAATGTTGTAAATAATTATGAAAAACATTAAAATATACGGACGAGAAATCACGATCATATCCCAGGATGATACTGGCATCATATCAAGTATGTTAATCGTATACAATAATCAGACTCTTAGTAATAGCATTTTTCAGGCATCGTTTTTCTATTCTGATCGAGCCAAAGTGGAACAATATTTGGTGAATGAAGGATTCATTGATATATTGCCCAATCATGCCATGAAGTTAAGTGATATAACATAGAACAAAAGAACGAAACATCATTATGAACAGAACCAACTTTCAATTGTTTATAGTTATTCCTATACTTGCCTTCACGATTTCGATTATTTTGGTTGACAAATTTACTCCTATACACGAAAGTACATTCGTTGTGAAAAAGTGTCCACATTGTCATAAGGGATTCGTGATGAATTTGGATAAGGAAATGAAAAGGTAAAATATGACTACGGCATTAATTATATCGGGTTGGATTTTGTGTGACTACAAATGGAAAATCGGTTTGAAGAATTGTGTGAATTAGAAAACAAAAAACAAAATAAAAGTAAGTGATGATTATCGACTCAATTTTAATCACATCCTTAGTCATGGTGATACTTCTGTTTTTCGCCTTGATAACATACATCTTCATGGATAAAGATAAAAACTAAAAATATGACTATTAATATCTACCCACATTTCGCTAAAGTATTGAAGGATGGAATACATAAGGCTCCGTCAGATAAATCCTTCGTAGCTGTTCACGTTTCTTCATGGCACATGAGTATTTTTTATGAATACTACGACACTCTTCAAGAGATCGAAAAAGAGAAGGGTTATGAGTTAGTAGATCCAGTGTGTTATTCCACTATAAAGCTCGTGTGGTCATTGAAAGAAAATCTATTGTTATTTTACGATGACATTGGTATGGTAAACGAGGCTCACGATCAATGGAATGAACAAAAAGATTTGCCCAAACCTGAACCAATTCCCGCATATGTTCATGTGCCAAGTCCATTAGAGAAAAAGGATCATTATTGTCAATTTGATCCAGGTAAAGATACATGCTACTTTTGTGGTGAAAAGAGGCCAGAATGAAATACGAATATATAATACAATATAGAAAAGCGTTTGATACAATATGGTCTGATTTTTTGATGGATCGTTTACCAGTAAAACAGATGCCGTTCAACACGTTAGAAGGTTCCTAAAAACTGAACAAGAAAACGGAAACATAATCGTGGTTCGTGTATTAAAATCCGAAGTGGTCTATGAGAACAATAATTTTTGTCGGTTTTCGCTCAAACGGTGATGGTATATAATGGATTATAAAAATATGAAAACTCACTCAATAACCATCAACGGAGAGACAATCGTGTTTACCATAAAACTAATAACCGGAACAGAAGTCATTTCCGATATGAACTTGTCACGATTACCCCCCAAAAAATACAATCAATCGTTATTGTTTAAATTATATGATTATTGCAAGGCGGAAGGAATCGTAGAACTAAAACAAAACACGGTGGTCATGGTATCACCGTTACCCTTCCCTCAAGTATAAAAAGTATAGAATTCTTTTCCAGTTATATGCCAAATCTAGACGACGACAAGTTATCCTTAATATATATATATACGATTACTTATTAGAAGAAGGAATAGTGATTCAAGACGAAGAAGACAATATATATATTCTTATCAAATGCCCTTCCCCCATACGTATAGAGGCTTTGGGGGTACCCCCCCCCCATCAGCTTCCTACACCCAGCCTTCCGCTTTGCGAAAGTGCTGTCCCCTATATAATAAATGATATCAGTAGTATATCATATAATATATATTGTTCTAGTCAATGATTGGTGCTATTCAGATGAATTTATATTACATTTTATTTTTGGCGATCCTAATCTACCCGTATCTCCTTCTTTCTATCATTAGCGTATCGTATCATCCGACGATACGGTGTGAAAACGCTACATAGCGCTCATTAGTTTGTTTTATTGAAATCATTGAGTATTTTAAGGATTATTGAATTATTAGATATTTTTGTAGCGCTTAGCGCTTTTGTTGAAATGTGTTAGGGCATGCTCTATTGTACGGTTTTTAGCAGGAATACTGGATTCATTGGATTTTTAGATATTTATTTTTTTGTAAGTTTACCGCGCTCGATTTCAAAACTTCAAAAAAGTCATGATTTTTGAGCGTTCCTGTCGTTCCTATATTGTCCACATGGCATCCTGGTATGGGCCTAATGGCATCCTGGAGTGTGGCCAGGCCGGCTGGTAATGTGCCAGGCAGTCGCCTATACAACGGAAAAATGCACACAATGCCCTAATATACCACAGTTTCGGCGGTTTGTCAAGTCGTCCACGCCCCATTTTTGAAATATTTTTATATATCTATATTGTCCCCAGGCGCCTATACAACAGGAAAACGCCTGCGGGGGGCGTGTGCTCTAATATACAACAGTTTAAGCGATTTGTCAAGTCGCTCACAGCAGATTTTTGAAATATTTTTATATATCTATATTGTCCATAACGGGCAATACAACAGAAAAATCTGTGCAGCCTCACCGTGGACCAATATACCATATGTTGAGCGCTTTGTCAAGTGAAATTTTTATAAAAAATAGCATGACGTTATTACTCTAAGGTCAAGTGGTATTATGTAAATTTTTTATAAAAAGGATTGATTGTAATCTCTACTATTAGAGAGTGCCTAGAGGGAGAAAATGATTGTTCAGTTAAGCATTCAAAATCCCAATGATTTCAATAAATTTAGCTAATGACGTGAATTTCAAAAACCATTATTTCATTGGGGTTTTTTCATATTGCGTGATGTAGAGCTAGCCTAATGATTTTAATAAGAGTTTCACAATATTGTATAATAATGATGATTGATGACGCTAGAAATTTAAATTTTTACATTCATAACAGAATCAAGATGTTATGAAAAAAATGTGTTAGGTTTTTGTTAGGGATATAAGTTGTAGTAATTATAACGTTAAAGTATATGTGCAACCGCCGGTCCCCCATTCTCGGCGCCTTTCGGTCGGCCTATCCGGCTATCAGTGTTCGCCGCCACTCTCCCTTTAACTGAGGACAATATACCACAATTTTATAATAAGTCAAGGAATATTTAGTACTAATTGCGAGGCCGTTAGTCACAGAGCAGAATGAAAAAACGGAGGGTAAAAGCCATTGGGGAGAATATAAATAATGGTTTCTAAATATAAATAATTCAAAACATATTTTTATAATTTTTTCCTAAGTACTTCTGGAGCGAGAATCGTTTTTGATTAACGAGCGATAAGAAAGTAATTAAGTAGTACTGTACTTAGCAGTACTGTACTTAGCAGTACTGTACTTAGCAGTACTGTACTTAGCAGTACTTCCAGGATGGGTACAGGGAAGGACCATATTATATTCTATTGAGGGCAATACAACGGGAAAATCTGTGCAGGTGCCGGTCCCCCATTCTCCGGAGTGCTATCTCCCCAACGCTCTTAATATACCACAGAGATATAAAAAGTCAAGAAGTTTTTTAGGATTTCTTTTCAGCATCCATATACCTACCCAAATTGATTTCGGCGTATTCTCTAATTGTGTCACAAGTGTCTTTGTCGTAAATGTTGGGAATGGTAACGGTCATGCGTATGTCTTCACCACATTCAGAATAACCGGTGAAGTGATCCTCTGCGGAAATTTCTGCGCCCCATTTATTGAGAATATCCTGAAGTTCAGCACGAAACTCTTTTTCCACTTGTTTTTTGGTTATCATGTTCTCAATATACAATACATTTTATAATTGTCAAGAAGTTTTTTGACCCCTCTCCTGGCTGGGGTGGGGATAATTTTTCTTGTTGATATCATAATGATATCTAATAATAGTAATAATAATAATGATGATGATGATGACCCCTCTGTACACCAGAGAGGGAGGATGTATAAAATTTCACTTGACATTTTATAATCCTGTAGTATATTGACTCTATGAACGACAAAACATTTTGGGCTCTTGTAAAAGAACAGAACTGGCCGGCCACGGCAAAGAATACAGATTATGAGAAGGCTCGATTCTTTACGAATCACACGGTCGAAGTTTGCGGGGAATATAGAAAGACTATAAGAGAGAAATATCTGAATCTTCATGATGCTATGGTTTCGTGGGAGCGGAATTCTCACCGGCACGTTCCTTGTGGTGATGATGGCTACAGCGATCTTCTCAATCACATTATCGGCCTCGGACAGAAGATATATGAGGCGTCTCTAAAAAATCCCACGTTGATATTTAATCGTGCAGAAAAAGGAATGTATGTCGAAAGTTTTTATTATGTTGTTCCAGGTGAATATGATTTGGTGGACCTGAATCCTCAGAAGTATGTGGATTGGGCGGCCAAGACTTACTATGAAATCGTTCATGGAAAAAAGATGGATACTGGAAAAATCCGCAATCCGTACAAGAGGTTGAAAAATCAGTATGCGGTGGATCAGGCCATTCAAGTTTGTACAGAAGTGGCTGCCGGAAATTTCGAGTTGAAAGGATGGAATGTGGAGAGTGCTCACAGGCTGGCTAATAATCTTGGCCAGTGGACGGTTCCCAACCTTATCCTTGATGTTATGACTTACAGGGAATTCTTTACGAAGAATGATATTGCGGCTATAACGTTTCATGCGTTTTTTCGTGAGTCGCCTACCGCGAAAAGATTTGATAGGGAAAAAGCAGTCAAGATGTTGAATGAAAAACTTCTCCACAAGTTGTTAGCATCGGAAAATCGGGACATTGTGGCTAAGAAAATTGTGGAAGAGGGATTTGTTCCCTATGCTAAACGGAGTTGGGAAGAGTTGCAAAAACTTCTTGACAAACAATCGAAATAAGGTTATAATAAGTCATATGAGCACAAGATCGAATATCGGTATCCTCGAAAAAGATAAAACCGTTCGGATGATTTACTGTCACTTTGACGGTTATCTATCTTGGGTCGGTAAAATTCTTTTGGAACATTACACGGATGAAAGTAAGGTTAGGGAATTGATCGCCTTGGGTGATATCAGTTCTCTCTGTGAAAATGTGGCTCCGCCTCCTGGGATGAAACATACGTATGATACGCCCATTAAAAACGTGGCGGTGGCATATTATAGGGATAGAGGAGAACCATTTGAGGCTTCATCAAGGGAATATTTTACTATCGAGGATGCTAGGTTATATATGCAGGAATACCTTTACCTCTTCGACGTGGCCAGGAACAAGTGGTTTTTCACCGATGGTAAAATTGGTTTGGTTGAACTGACTGAGGAATTGTGCAAGGAAGATTAACAAATAATATAATAAACATCACCAACAAAGCCGCCAGACAACTGGCGGTTTTTTATTGCATAAAATAATTTGACAGATATATGTATATTAGGTTATGTTAACACACAAACACAAAGGAATTATATGTTAGAAGCATACGTTATTCAGTATACACCAAACGGAACTTTCGTCGGCCTTTCCGAAGGCAAGCCAGTATTAGTTCAATCAATTGCAGACGCAAAGTTTTTTCATACTCCTAATGAGACTGTTCTAATTCAACATAAGTTTAACTTACAAGATATATCAAAAATCTTTTTTGTTAAAGTTGAGTTGGAAGAACTCAAGCACTAAGATTAGAATCACTTATTGCAATCATTACGGTTGTGGTGAAATTTTTTCTTTTCACTAATCTTCCAGAGTTTTTATTTTTTTACTTGACATATTATAAAGTTGTGGTAAACTACTTTCATGATGAAAACATTTAAGATTCGGTTGAACGGCGCTGAAAATCTCATTGTCGTTGTTGATAACAAAAACGGACGACTCGTTCAAGGGTTCCGTAAGTCTGCTAGTATGGATATGGAGGATTGTGCATACAATGCTTCATTGAATGTTATCGAGTCGATGGTTCTCGCACACGCCTGCGCTGGTATTGATATCAGTTTAGCCGCTTACGTGGAAGGCATCGTGACTGCCCTTGACGCGATCGTTAACAACATGGATAACTGAAAACAAAGTTAAAAAAGTATTTGACAAATAGAAAAAGTATAGTATAGTAAATCAAGTTCGAAAAAACAAAAACAAAAAGAAAGGAACGATAAATGAACAGCACCGAAACCAACATGACCGAAACCGTCACCCCCGCTCAGCCCGTCGCTGAGGTCACGCCCGCCGTCGCGAAGCGTCCCGTGGGTGCCCCACAGAAACCCGTGGTCTTCCCGAAGACCGTCTTTACCATCGTGGATCTGGCGACCAAGAACCCCGGCATTTGCACGCTGACTCTTCGAAATCGTGTCAAGGCTGGGTTGGCCAGTCAGTCTCTCATCAAGTTGGCCACCAAGTTGGCCAAGGACGCGAAGGCTGGTGCGCCGGTCAAACGGTATATGCTGAAGGCTCAGTATGACGCCAATCAGACCAATCTCGCCAAGGCGGCGGCCCGAAAGGCTCAGGCCGAGCAGATTCCGGCCGATCAGACGCCGGCTGCCTAAGATCTCGGATCGATCTCAAATGGAGGCGGTAAGGAAACTGCCTCCGTTTTTTCTTGACAAATATAAAAAATGTAGTATAGTATTTCTATGAAACTGAAAACCTATTGTGTAGTCGAAGAGAGTGAGGGTGACCTGTTAGGAGTTTTTACTTTCACTTGTGATAAATCAGGCAAAGCCGCTGCCATAAAATATTTTAAACAATGTATTCGTGAGAATTGGGGTGGCGTGGATGATCCTCTCAATTCGGAAGTGGATGAAGCGGCTAAATATACTGTTGAACGTGCTAGTAGAGTTTGGAGTGAGCCTGATGGATTTTATTCTGTCGTCTTCACGGAAAGTGATTGACAAATATAAAATCCGTGGTAGAATACTTCTATGATTGAGACAATTGAACTAGCGTTGAAGAAATTTCCCAAGGCTAAGAGAATCGCTGTGGAAAATTTTGTTTCTACTGCGTCTACCGCACTGATCGATTGGACCGACAATGTAGAGAATCTGAAAATGGATGCTCGGTTATATAACTGGAACAATGATACAGTATATGCCATTAAATGGGCTATGGCCGAATTGGGAAAGCAGTAATAATATGAAAAAACTAACAAAGAAACAACAAAAGGAAAAAGTGTTGAGCCAACTGCGCGGAGCTCTCCGAATAGTCAATATTGGCTATCCGTGGTATGGTGTTCCAATTACCATTCAAATGGCCATCAAGTATATCAAAAATTCAAAGTAAAATGACTACTCAAGAAATTTTAGAGAAACATCCCGTTAAGGTAAAGGCTTGGACTTACGTTCCGGAAACAGATTCTCTTGTAGCCGAAGCCTCGGAGTTTGAAACTTTTGTGGACCCGTGGGGAGATGATCTGTATGATACTCTCCCCGTCGTTTCCATCGCCGTAGAGGGTGCAATCTTCGGTTGGAAGTTTGTTGTAAAGGTTGATGGTCATCCAGTGAAATTGGTTATTTTCAATGATTAAAATATGAAAAATTTCTTTACTCAAGAAGAGCTTTTGTCTGCGATTCTCGAACTTCGTAAGATTTGGGAATATGAGAAATCAACTTATGATGGTTCGTTTTTGACGGAACTTGATTTTGCTAGGTTGGATGATCGAACCGTTGGCTATGGCATTCGCTTGGGAGCTTTGAGAAAAATTTTTGATGAAACCCCTCGAACAAGTTAGAGGCGACTTAATTAACAAAGCCGAAGAACTCACTAAGGAATGGGTGGTTAGCTTAAATGGACTAAAGCACCGGACAATAATCCGGATCACTAATGCTGGACTGAAGGATGAATGATAGATGACTACTATTACACCGCAGTTTGGTAGGTGTCGAATTTAAGCTTAATGATTAGTCATCATTAATCTTAAGTCGATGTTGGTTCGAATCCAACACCACTCACTAATTTTTAACTGAGCCAAATCCTTCCGTGTGGAGATCCCTGACGAAAGTTGGGGCTTCTTTTTGTCCTCACTCCATGCCGGCAGAGGTTTGGGGTACCCCCCAATGCAAAAAAAATCCCCCGTATGTTTGCCGGCTTACGGGGGGAAGCTTATTTATTTGGATTATGTCCGATTATCGCTCAGACGCTTCTGCACTTACGGCCTCATCGGCGTAGATTCTTACTGCCAGTCACAAATGAATCCGTCATCCTTGAAAAACATTTCTTTTTTAATGAATGTCGATTCTCCGATGGGCGTCGATTCAACGATGTTGATTTTTTCAGGCATCGTCAATCGCAATGGAGTATTCGTGCCGCTTCTCAAGAAGTTCAGCCACGATATTCTATCTTCATCATTAATATAATTTTTTCTTTTTTTACACATTTATGTTATGATGTTGTAATGAGCCGCTCCTTCACTAACCCCCTTGGGGACAAAGTTCGGCGTCGTCAAGTTTCTTTAAAGAAAGAGAATATCCCAATCTCCGACTCTTTACAACAAAAATTGGAGCGATCTGCAGGTAGCGCGCGCTGCACCTCCCCGCTGGTAGCGAGGCGTGATTCTCCTTTCACCAAGACCGCGTAAATTAGGACTATTTGGATTTTACAAGGCCATAGTCAGTCCTTGTGAGGGATATCCCTCAGATGGTAGCGAGTGTTGGTGCCGCCCCAACTATCTCCTCGTTATGAGCGAGGCGAGATGCTGTTTCTCCAACTCGCAAATTCTTAACACTCTAAACTTACCACTCTTAACAATCCCTGTCAATAATATAAATATATCACACTCCAAAGAAATGTCAAGAACTTTTTAGTTGAACAACAGACTTGTTCTGATATCACCCTTACCAACCCGGACGCCATCTCGGTTAAATGTTTCGTTTGTACGACTATCGTATTTACCACGAATGTTTCCATCCCGATCTCTAATCCATATACCGTCAATCGTGCCGATGATGTTGCCTTGCCTGTCTCTAATATGTTCTCTCATAGTTTTTGTTCCCCCTCCTACTGGTGTTAGAGGGCGAGGGGTACCCCCCGCGGTCAGTAATTAATTTCGGAGTTAATGATAACGCCGATGAGTTTGCCTTCTTTACCGAAGACTCGGATTTCGATTTCTTCCGTGGGGTTGTTTTCAATAGTTTCCATGGATGGATAATCGACAAGAATAAAAGTCAACCTATCAATGAACAACTGCCGGATTTCGTTCATATCTTCATGGGCTATATGTTTCATGTTATGAATATCATACATATCAGCCATAGACTGATTTTCCCATATTAGTTCGGCTAGCCCGGCAATGTAATTGTCGAACAGATCCCTTGTGGTAACTTTTATTGTAATCATAGTTTTTGTTTTGTTGTTGTTGTTGTTGTTAATCTATCACACTTTTTATATTTGTCAAGCCCCTACCTACTATACCGATAGGGGCGGGGGTACCCCCCCTCTTACTTTTTGCCCTTCATCTTCTTCATCTTGATTTTCTGCCAACATTTGCCGGCCAGACTGCCCGCCGGCTGGCTGCCGTGAATAAGAAGGGCGAATGACTTGTCCTGCTTCCAAGCGTGGGAGTCATCGGTATCAATCGTGAGTTTCAAATCCTTGGCATCTTTCTCCGTAAAGACAACAGTAGCCGATTTAAAATCATATTGATTTATTGCCTTGTCGAACTTACCACCAGCGGATGCGTTCAACTTAACATTATATGGAATATTCTTGACACGATTAGACCACAACCGGAGACTCTTAGTGTAGGTATAGAAGGTGACTGCTGGCCTTTGTCGGGCAACTTCCATCCAAGCATCGAAATACATTTGATTGAAAAAATCACCCGCAACGTGCAACCGAACCAGCTCGGCGTCATACGGAAGCCCTTGAAGGATAAGTAAAACCATTTCTTTGACGGTCTTGGCTTTCCTCAGCAGGTCAAAATTGTGCCACCGAATCATTCGGACTGAAGTATAAACCGCTTCCTGACTGGCGGAGAAACAACGAAAACGACAACACGGACCGTCTTGGATTTTTCCATTTTCTTTGTTGGCCCTTGACAGACAATCCTTTGCCCCAGGACACGTCCACCCAGACGGTAGGGAAAAAGTGTGAGTCTTTTTCAACTTTGAATTTTCGTAGCCGAAGATTAGAGGCCGAGATCGAAGTTTGATAGCGAATTTTTTACGGTCAAAGGTCGATTTGTTTTTCTTCATGTCGATACTATACTCTACTTTTTATAAAAGTCAAGAAAATATTTGAAAGAAAATGCCCTCCCCATATACGGAGAGGGCGAGGGGTACCCCCACCGGCTAAACCAAAACAGACCCCTCGGGCAGTTTAATCGAGTCGCCGTTCTCATCCTCAAGAGTCTCAATAGCGAAACTACCACCGTCAAGCCCTTCGTAGGCACCTTGACAGAAGGCTGGCTGTAGCGTGCCGTCTGGGTGTTCAAGTGTTCCCTCCCAGACTGCCCACTGTCCCCGATCAAGTTCATCGGCCACCCCGGTTTCGTGAAATCGGTATGTTAAGTTTTTATTCATTTTTTTATTCATTCAGATAATCCATAGCCTCGTTAGCGTTAAAGTCGGCCAAATCATCGGTTCCAGACCCGTCTCCAGGCCAACCGCCGTCATAAGGATCTTCCCCATCGCCGTAAACTTGACCCAGTGGAGTGTCCTGCTCCTCAGGTAACACGGTCATTTCATCCCGAAATTCGCTTTCGGCCGATACGTTGTCAAAGTCATTCATCATGGTAAGAGTATTATACTATACTTTTATAAAATGTCAAGAAGAAACTTTTACTCAAAAAAAGCGTATTCCAATGCCTTTTCGTTACAATCGGTTAGTTCAGCAGTCTGCCAGTGAATAGACTTCGCCCAACTAATCCTAATAGCCACATTGGTTTTGACAATAACCCGGTTATCGGGATAGTCAATATATTCCCAATCATCCACAACAGATCGCCATTTAATGTCATTCATAATATCACTTCTCCTGAAAATTTCATATTCATGATCACAATTTACCACAGTTCTATAAAAAGTCAAGGACAAATTTTCGTAATAGATCAAACATGACTTGATATATTGCCCCCAATAGGCGCCTATACAAAAGTTATTTTTGCGCAGGTGCCGGTCCCCTACTCTTAGCGCCCTCCGCCGGGTCTGCTTCATACAGGTTCCTTCCAACACTCTTAATATACCACAAGAATATAAAAAGTCAAGAAGTTTTTTTACACAAAATTCGGTCAAGAATTTCTTGTGCCTGAGATCGGACCCGCAGAGAATAATAACGATAGTTAGAAATCCTTCGTAGTTCTTTTACGTATGATTTGGGTGATTTCGATTCAACGATGGCTTTATAAATCGCTCGTGCGCCTTTTGGTAGTAATCGTTTCATAAAACCTCACTCTTTTAACTACGTTCGGCCAGTATCATTCTGGCGTGCGCCTTAACTTCGTCAAGAGAACTGTATCGACGGCTGATTGTGTCGTTGACATATTCGACGCCGGTTGGCCACTTTTCACGCCACACACCAAACAACGTGATTGTGCGGCCGGCTTCATCGACGGCCTGAACTGCGCGCCAGGCACCGTCAGGCTTGGAGAGAATGATTTTCTTCATGCTGTCAATATACCATAGATTTTATATTTGTCAAGTATATATTCCGTCCAAGTAACCCTCTATGCTATCGTCAATTCGTTCGCACTCTCTGAATGTTTCATCCCCATACTCAGACAAGAAAACATCATCGGTTTCGCATTGACCTTCCCAGATACCACCCCAGTAAAGGTCGATCATGTTTGACACTGAGTTGCGTTGAAAGATATAACAACTACCTTGAACGGCTCCCCCGTTGTTTATAATGTGAAGGGCGCCGTAAGCACAACGCCCTTTCAACTTTTTAGGTTTCTTCTTTTTCATTCAGTAACCGTGGCCGCCACCAACGTTTCAACTTTGGCCTGATCCGAAATCGACACTAACTGACTCCAATACTTCGGCATTTTCTTGAAAACCAAGGTCATCTGTTTATCGCTGAGCCGGCCCCATTTCATATACTGTTCACAGAAAGAGGAAAGGATTTCAGCATCACAACCGGAGAAACCAACGTCATTGATTACCTGAGTTGTCTGAGAAGCCTGCTCTTGAGCGGTCTGCCGTTCGTAAATCTTCAGCATGCCCCTGGTCGCCCACGTAGCGTTCGACGCCAGTTTGGTTTTGAAGGTTTCTTTGATATGTTTCTTGGTGATCTTCATCATGACAATACTATACTCTATTTTTATAGAAAGTCAAGAAATATTTTACATTATTCCACCAACAAACTTTTCCAAAATACTATCCTTGATTACATAAGTAGTCCAAATTCTCTCGATTCTCCGGCCTGATGTTTCCCACCAGAAGATTTTGATATGTACTATTTTGATATCTTTAGTGTAGGAAGGATTTTCAACCGGAGAATTAAATGGCTCGGTATAGACTCTGACAAAGTAAGTCATATCCGGCTGATTTATGGTATACGTTTCGTTTGTAGTCGCGTCATACCGACTAATAACTTCCGTGTCGTTCAACCGGCAGTAAGGCAACCGAATGATTTCTGTCTTGTCAACTATAACATTCTTGGCGAAGTTTTGGTGTCGAGCGCTTTGAATTTGATGAAATCCCAAGAGGAACCCGTTAATGATCGCCACTGCACATATGCCAAACAAAGACATTGCAACAATGGCTTCTACCATCATGAACGCCTTGATACTTTTGTGGAAAGTAATTTTCATACACGTATTTTACCATAACTTTAAAATAAGTCAAGAAGAAAGTTTTGCCTTCAAGTGATTATGAGGAACACCGTAGCGTTCATATATTTTTCTCATATCCTTATAAGCTTCTTCAAGAGTAGGATAAAGACGGCGCAATGTTGGTTTAAAACCACAACCTCTAGCCCATTTTTCAAAAGAAGGAATATGTTCCGATTCTTTAATTTGTCTCCCGTTATTGCATGATTGACAAGCTAGCACATACCGCTCTTCATTCTGTTTCCCACCAACCCACCGCCTCAAGTCAATTTTGGAATAAATGTGGTCGATTGTCGCGCATTTCGGATTGTGTTTCTGATCGCCTACGCCTGCTTCGGGCATTTCTGTTAATACTCCGCAGTAATGACAGTGGGGGTTTTCTTTAAACATCTTTAGCCTTCGTTTTCGAAAGTTTCCCATACTTTACCGTTTTGCGTTAACGCCTTATTACGCTTGAGCGGCAAAATCCATCATTTCCCGCTGAAGTTCAATAAGACTTGTTGCCTTCGCCGGCTCCCACACCCGAGCGTTATTACCCTTTTGTATAATGATCAGAAAGTTGCGGATGCGACCCGTTCTGGTAATGAAAGCCAGAGCGGATTGAACGTCAACATACTTGGTATAAATTTCGTTTGGTTGGTTTAAGACGAAGATTTGAATTCTATTCATGGTAATACTTTACTATATTCTTTTCGGATTGTCAAGTTATTTCTTCAAAACTTGATACAAAAGTTTCTTATAGTCGTCGTTATTCAACGGTTTAGAATCAAGTAATTTGAAACAGAATGACGCTCGGTTAGTATTGCCGTAAGAAGAAAGGATTTTCTGAGCCTGATCTTTACGGGTCGGCAAAGTTTTGACCGTCACCACAAACCCTCTCATATGGTCAATAATCTTTTCTACTTCTTTGGATAACTCACAGATACGGCTTATGTCGCCTTGAATCTGAGACATTTTTTCGAAATCGAATTTGAAGGTTTCCTCAATTTCAGAGTAGAATTTCTGAAAGTCAGGCCGACCAAGAATTATCCACAAATCCACTACTCGGTCAAAATTGCCCAACTCATCCTTCATTCGATGTTTGGCCAGATAGTCCAGTGATTTAATTTTAAAAATTGACTGCCCGTTATTGGAATAGACACAAACCCCTTCTTTACCCTTCCACTGTTCCACCGTCGCCATAAGGTCTTTAACTGACCCAAAGGTATAGGTAGCCGGCCTCTCACAACCGAAGTTCTCAGCCAGAGAAGGCAACCAATCTTGATGCCAGAGAGAATAATTATCGTGATTAACAATACCGATGAAATACCACTTGGGCTCGTCGCCGTAGTTTAGGACAATCTGATTAAATGGAGAAGTCCACTCAAACAATAAAGAAAATGGCCAGGTCTCAAAGTCAGGCTGAAACATGAAAACGTTGGGGTGATTCTTCTTGAACGTCTCCAGTTCACAACCGTTGTCCAACTTGGTGGCATCGACTGTGCCTCTGGTTCGGAGGATAAACTGCCCTTTGTATTTTGAAACGATCAAAAGCGACCCGTCAAGTTTTTCCATGACGCTAGCGCCTTTCAATGAAGTAGGCACAGGAAAAACTTCAGGCTTTTCACCCCAATTGGTGAACTTGGGGAAGCCGGCGGAAATTAGTTCACCTTGAGAATTCCAGACGGAAGATCGGAAGACTTTGGTTTCTTGAGTCCAGGCACAACCTATATGTTGGGGCTGAACAAGGTATACCGTTTCACCATTCAATTCATGTGAATGAACCATGAACTGCTCCGGGTTTATTGTGGTCAAGTCAATCTTCATTGTTTATACTTTACCACATTTTTATAAAATGTCAACAAAATTCTTCCACCTGAGTAATCTTCGCGTGCCGGTTGTTAGCGAAGTCAAGTTTTGCCCACACGGTTGCCTTAGCCTCCTCCGGACTGTTCGCTGAAACGATTGTACATTCCTCTGTGATGTAAGTTACATCACCCCTACAAGGCCAGATGAAATACACTCTGTATTTCTTTATGTATTTATTCATAATTAACTGCTAACCTCAATCGAAGCGCTCCCGTTCTCGTCAACAAGCGCTTCAATGATAATCGTTTTCTCCGTAGTAGTGATAATCAACTGATTTTTGGTTCGCTTGACTGCAGAGACAACGGGCTTACTCAAGAGGCTAATCAATCCGATTGTTGCCACAATATCCTGAATCTGGCTCCACTGAAAATCCACGTCTTTCTTCTTGGCCGCATTCTTTTCAGTCTGCTCTTTGAAATGTTGTTCGGCTCCGTCGTAATTGAAATCGCCGTTGTCGTTGTAAAACTCTTGGTAAGGATCTTGTTCGTTCATGGGATTATTATACTATACTTTTAGAAAAAGTCAAGAAGATTTTTGTGTAAAATATAACCACCACAGCCGGATGAAGAGATACGGAACAAGGATGCCAAGCCAACCGCCGGCAATCAGAATTCCAAGGATAATCGGGTTTATCAGATTCGGAAGGATTCCTGTTGGTCTAAACATATGACTCAATATATCATTGTTTTAATAAATGTCAAATTGTTTTTTTAGAATTGTTAAACGTTATTTTTCAGTGCAGTAGCGTCGGCGGGCGGCGGCGGCGTTGGCGGTGGCATGGGCGGCGGCATACGCGTTGCAGGCGGCGACATATTCGGCGTCGGCGGCGTCGAAGGCGCAGAGGGCGGCGGCATATTCGGCGTTGGCGATGTCCCGGGCGTCGGCGGCGTCGGCGCAGCGGCGGTGGGCGGCGTCGGCGGAGCTTTTGGCGGCGGCTTGGGTGGCGTCGCGTGCGCGTCGGGCGCGTCGGGCGGCGTCCCAGACGGCGTCCCAGGCGTCGATGTTGGCGTCAGCGGATGCTACGTAGGCGTCCCAGGCGGCGCCGGCGGAGGCGGCATCGGCGGCGTCAACGGCGGCGCAGTAACCGGCGTAGGCGGCGGTGGCGGCAGCAACAGCGGCAACAGCGGCAACGTTAGCGGCGATTGCGGCGGCGTCGGCATCGGTGGACTTAATTGGTTCATTCATAACGTCAATATACTATATTTTTTAGAATTGTCAAATTGTTTTTTTAGACTCAGCATTCCTCCAACCCGTTCTCCAGTGAGAATTATTCATAGAACCGACCGGGTAGGGATTTTGAATGACGGATTTTCCTTTTAGAAAATCTTTTTCTCCCTGTTGGTATGCTAGTATGGAGTTTGTTTTCATTTTCATAAAGTCAATATACAATACTTTTACAAAATGTCAAGCCGATTTTTTAATATTACATTTAAATTTTCAAATTCTTCTATGAGATGTACATTTCTGGTTTGGTTAATTTTTGGTTTAGAATACCTTATAGTGAGGCCCGTTTTATTTTTACAAACTAATGAAGAAGGTACAAATATTACTTTGTCGTGATTAGGTAAATATACAGAAAACATATCAATGTCATTTTCAGTATAATTATATCTATATCCGTTTGGCCCACATTTTTTTGAAGGTATAACTATTATACCATTATTTTCTGTAGCGTATTTGACCTGAAATTTTATTAGTTTTCCATCGGTTTCTACTATTAGGTCTGTTTTTGAGTTGTCTCCTAATTCAATGAAAACATTGTAGCCAAGTTTATGTAGTTCTTTTAAAGTAGCAGAAAACCCGAGATTACCTTTTTGTTTCGAGTGCTTCATGACTTACTATATCATATGTATAGAATAAGTCAACATAATTTAAAATGGTGGCTCCACGGGGAATCGAACCCCGCTCAATCGGTTAAAAGCCGATTGCTTCTCCACAAAGCTTTGGAGCCGTTGGTGCCAAAGGCGGGACTCGAACCCGCACACCGGTTTATAGGTAGCAGATTTTAAGTCTGCTGTGTCTGCCATTCCACCACTCTGGCTGTTGCACGGGCAGGGACGCTTCCTGTTTTTACCCTGCGTTGTGTCGAGCGTGACTTATCCGTGCAATGTTATTCTACCACTAATCTATAAAATGTCAAGTGGTTTCTTTCACCAACCATCCGCACTAAAACTATCGGAGTCAACAACATCATCCAAGTCTACAGGAAGTCGTTTATCGTAATCGGGAACATCTCCGAACGATTGAGGTTTCTTCCATTTGGTTTTCTTGTCTTTCTTCTGCAAATGCTTGCGATACTTATCGCGGTTTTCTTTATAAGTGCGACCCATACTATCTATTATTTTGTTTATTGTTTATTAGTTTATTTTAACTTGACATAACCAATCAGAAAACTCTTCTTCCGACATGTCAAATACTAACTTACCAACATCTTCGGCAAATCTTTTTTCCAATCTTGACTCAGATCCTCCTATGTAGGCTAAAATTTCGCTAATAATTTTTTTATCTTTTTTTGTCATAATTTTTAGTATCTGATGTTTATTGTTTATAATCAACATTAAGAATCTTAACGCTGAGTTTCCTTCCCAACACTTCGGACCAACACGGAATCACAGGTCGAAGCACAATACCTTCTCCAGCCCTTTCCTGCCCGTTGCGTTGTTTGTATTTGACGCCGTTGGCCATTGTCTGTAGTCGATCAATGGTCCAAGTTTCGTCAAATATAAAATCTTCTTGAATGACTGGCACCGTGGGCACCTTGAACAACTCCGAAGCGGTCTTAAGTTCGTTCCAACAGAACCAGGCGCCAGTGTCGAGGTTTCTAACATCAAAAATAAATAGTGATGGATTGACCAAATCCATTTTGTTGGCCTGAATTTTACCACCACACGCTTCCGCTTGAATGGCGAGATTTCTGTTAAGAGAACGAAGCCCGGTGAGAAGTCCAGTTGACTCAACCAGTTTCCAAAATCCTGTTCCTTCTTTCTGTTCAAGTCGCCGGCTACAAACTCTAATTGTATCACCTTGACGGATAATTGTGCAACTCGAACCATCACACTTAACGGTCAGATAACATTGTTTTCCGTATAGTTCATGAAGAACGTCGGGGTTATTCAACAGGTTCTCTTCATCCGTAATCGGAATGATGCTTGAAGGAAAATGACCAGCGGTATCGCCGGCAATGCTTGCGTCAATAGGTTTTTCATATTTGATGACGCCCAGCAGTTTCGTAACATCATCACCTGTGATATAGGGAGACGGTTCGTTAGTGAGACAAGAAATTCGTGGAGGCAGAATACTTAATGGGCAAACTAACCCCTGACTTGGAGCGCCTCTAAACTTCGCATTCCACACTCGGAAATGCCGGTCTTTGAGAAAGGCAAAGTAAGGGTTGGCCTCAGGCACGATTGAATCAATGACGATAAACACAACGAGATCGCCCTCTTTGTATTCACCCTTCTTGATGACCACAGGCCAGGCTTTGATTTTTGCCACTTCCAAAGCGTCAGCATTCGGGTGAGCTTGAATACTGTGAATTTTTTCGATTGTCGCTAACTTCATAAAATTACTTATCCAACCCTTCTTCTTTCATCCACTGTTTGACTTCAAACATATCACATCCATACTTGCGAGGAAAGTTCAACCAACTTGTAACTTCATCGTCGGACAGGATGACAAACCCAACGTTGTCGCACAACCACCACTCACTCATCCCGTGAGGGTCGATACAGATCAAGTCGCCAATGCTCATTGAACGGATGCGAGCCTTGGCCCAAAAATCGTGAGCATGATTGACTCCAGCATCGCCTGAATCGAAAGGCATGTTCGGATTGCCGTCATGTAGGCCAGGATGATTCCCAAACCCAGCGTAAATCAGATCACAGAAACCCATCCTGATCGCTGTGTTGGTCTTCCAGGAATCACAACAGATGTTCAGATTACCTCTAATCGTTCTCTCAGGATCTACATAACAGTTATCAGGCCTATCGACTCTTGGATAAACAACCAGATATTCAACTTTTGTATTCATGGGAACAATATACCAAAGATTTAGAAAATGTCAAATTCTTTTTATACTTTTTCAACAATTTCTTCGGTGTAGGCAGGAAGGTTCACTTCGGGACATTCTGACAATTTAACTTCGATGTTTTCGGCCAGTCGAGCGACTTCCATAACAAACTCATCGTAAAATCGGCTATGTTGTCCTTTAGACAAGGCGTCTTTAATGGCCAACTGCTTCCAATCAACTAACGTACTCCAAGTTTGACGATACGCCAGTTTGTACCGTTTCTCCATATCGACGTAATTTGTCTTCATGCTGATAAATATACGGCAGTTTTTTAGTTTGTCAAGATTTAATTCGCCCACTTCGACCAATTATTACCCTGAGGCCGCTTGTAATTCTTCTTGGAGGGAATTGCCCTCTGAACACC
>Ga0315284_10002301_pt1 | contig 27409 bp, 21 predicted proteins | sample YL17G09_16_MG_FD_203696 | JGI IMG/M metagenome (GOLD analysis project Ga0315284, IMG submission 203696) | Sediment microbial communities from Yellowstone Lake, YNP, Wyoming, USA - YL17G09_16 | ecosystem: Environmental > Aquatic > Freshwater > Lake > Sediment | place: USA: Wyoming | collected...
CGAGGAAAACGATTGCCGGCGCAATCCGCTTGCCAAGGTGAAACGCCGCAATCTCGGCTACCCGCTTCGTTTGCGGGCTGGGAGACTTGAGGTCTGGGGCGAGCGTCTCCCCGACCGCAACAACCACATCCACCCTCTTCGGCAGAGGATCGTCATCTCCGACGATCCTCTTTTCCAGCCACTTCGTGACACTCAATACACTCACCCCTTTCCCGCACATGGCGGGGAAATTCCAGATTGTGGTGTACGACTAACAGCCGAAATAATAGCAGATTTAACCCGTAAAGTCAAGAGGTTAGTCCGTCAAGTTCATAAAGTCTATCAAGTCCATCAAATAAATAATTTGATTCAAAAAAATGAGATTGCCGCGTCCCGACAAAAAGTCGGGACTCGCAATGACAAATGCGTAAGTCGTGTTGGGGTCTAACCCTTACAGTGGTCTGCAAGGGTTAGACCCTTGCAATAATAGTTGCACCGCTTTTTTGGCTTCGTCGTAAGAGAAGCCGCGGCGAAGCAAAAACGCAACCGCCCGTTGGTATTGTTTCTCGCGGGAAAGATTTTTGAGACGGCGGGAATAAGTTTTGAGCGCTTCATCCGCGAGCGCCGTTTGATCCGACTCGGTTTCATCCAGCGCTTTTTCAATCAAATCTTTTGCCACACCTTTTTTTACTAATTCCCAAAATAGCCTCCGGCGGCCTTTTGGCTTAAATCTTGCCGAATTAGAGATATAATCTCTGGCAAATTTCAGATCATCAATAAACTGCAACTCTTCCAGCCGCCGAATTGCAGACTTAATCTCCGCGTCTTCAACCCCTTTTTCCCGCAGTTTTTTTTCGAGCTCAAATTTCGTTCTGGAGCGCCGGCCTAAAAGCCAAAGGGCGTAGTTTAGTGCGCTGGACTTTTTGTTTTGATCATCTCGACCTTCGTGTTCCATTATGAGCTTCAGACTTCGTGGTCTCTTTAGGGCCAGGTTAAGGTTAGGCAGCCAGTATGGTTTGTAGGTTAGCCTGCCTGCCGGCAGGCAGGGATGCCAGGCTTCTTAACCCGGCTTCTATACTGGCAGCTTAACCCTAACCTTCCGACTTGTTTTCTTCTGACTCCAGGGCCCGTTTTTTGATTTCATCAACTAATTTTTCCAATATCTTGGGATTTTTGGTCAAGAACGCGCGGGCGGAATCGCGGCCTTGTCCGATTTTGTCTGACTGCGCGCCAACCGCTTTTGGATCAGAAAGAGTTAGCCACGCTCCGGCTTTCTCGACTACGCCATATTTTACGCCCATATCAAGCGCTTCGCCGGCAACCGACACGCCTTCGCCGTACATCATCTCAAATTCGGCCGAGCGAAATGGCGGAGCAACTTTATTTTTGACAACTTTGACCCGCACGCGGTTGCCAACTATTTCGTCACCGCGTTTCAACTGTTCAATCCGGCGAACATCGAGGCGAACCGAAGAATAAAATTTCAAAGCCATACCGCCGGTAGTCGTCTCGGGATTGCCAAACATTACCCCGATTTTCATTCGCAGCTGGTTAATAAACAAAACGGAAGTCTTTGATTTGGAAACCGCGCCGGTGATTTTGCGCAGAGCCTGCGACATCAACCGCGCTTGCAACCCCATCATCGAATCGCCCATTTCCCCTTCGATTTCGGCGCGAGGAACGAGCGCCGCGACAGAGTCTATCACCACCACATCAAGCGCGTTTGAGCGAATTAAAGTTTCGGTAATTTCCAGCGCCTGCTCACCCGTGTCCGGCTGGGAAATCAATAGCGCGTCAACATCAACGCCAATTTTTTTGGCGTAGTCGGGATCAAAAGCATGCTCGGCGTCAACAAAAGCGGCCAGCCCACCCGATTTTTGCGCTTGCGCCACGACCGACAGAGCCATCGAAGTTTTTCCCGAAGCCTCCGGTCCAAATATTTCGGTGATCCGCCCGCGCGGAATTCCCCCCACGCCGAGCGCCAAATCCAGTCCCAAAGATCCGGTCGAAATAATAGAAACATTAAGGTTTTTTACCTCCCCCATTTTCATAATCGAACCGGCACCAAACTGCTTTTCAATTACCGAAATCGCCGCCTCAAGCGCTTGGCGTTTGTTAGAACTCTCTCTCGTTGAAACTTTTTCAGCCTCTTCTTTCTTTTTTGTCCTAGGCATAACACCTCCTATTATACTTCACGCGAATCGCGCGCGCTTTTTGGGTGGAACAAAAAGCTAAATAATCTTCCGAATGTCACGAATCTCGCTCGAATAAACACATATTAGCGTGAGATTCGCGTCCCATTAGCGTGATTAGAGTGAATAAAGTTATTTGTTTTCAAACAGCACCCTCACCGTCTTGGCAGAACTCCGGCCAAGCCGACTTTTCGCCTTGATCTCAAAAATATTCACCCCGGGGGTAAGCTCGACCTTTTGTGAAAAATCGCCGGCATCATCAACATTAACACTCTGTCCGTTGATTTCAACCAAAGCCGTATCTTCCGTTTTGCCGGAAACAACGATTTCCTTTTGAATAATAATTTCCTCTTTCGGCGAGACAATATTAATAAAAGGCGGCTTTGAAAGCTGATTAACTGAATAAATAACATAGCTTATCAGAGCGACTAAAATGACCACAACTAGGGTTCCGACAACTACTCTGGGCGTGATAATAAACCGATCAAAAAAAGTATCTTTTGGGCGAGAAAGAAGGCCTCTTGACGCTCCATTAGCATCACCGATCTCATGTTTAAATTCTTTCGCTAGCGCATCTTGGTCTAAGCCAAGAAAACCGGCGTAGCGACGCACAAAGCCAAGAAGATAAATTTGGCTGGGAAATTCCTGCCAGTTATCTTCTTCGATCGCCTTCAAATACTTAAGTCGAACCTTGGTTTTCTCTTCAGCCTCTTCAAGGGTTATTTTTTGGCGCCGGCGGGCCGATCGAAGTCTCGCCCCCACCGTTTTCTGTGAGCTGATAGATTTTCTTTTGAATGCCATGGTCTCCTTCGGAGAAAATTCTATATTCTAAATCCTAAACTAACAAACTATGTCATCCTGAGTCCATTCGGCAAGCTCAGGATAAATTCCACGAATGATCTCAAAAATTCCAAATATTCCATCATTGAGATTCTTCTCCGCCCAAGGCGGATCAGAATGACAGACCGGATAGTCCTAAAAGTTACGGTTGTTGAAATTGCCGCCATTTTCGTCATCCGAGTTGGAATCATATGAGTCAACCAAAATATCTCTCGGCTTCGCGCCTCGGCCTGGTCCAACTATACCTCCTTCTTCCAGTAAATCAAGCAAGCGCGCGGCGCGGGCATAACCAACTTTCAGCCGGCGCTGAAGATAAGTGGCCGAAGCATTGCCCGACTCAACCACCACCGCTTTCGCGTCTTCCATTAGTTCGTCACCTTCGCCGGACATTATGCCGCCACCCTTCCTACCGCGAAGACTTGGCACATCATGATATTCGGTAATCGAGTTGTTGTAAATTGCCGAACCTTCACTTTTAAGAAAGTCGGTTACTGATTTGACATCCTTCTCCGTGACAAAAGCGCCTTGAATACGCTTCGGTTTAGTGTAATCGCCACCGATATAAAGCATATCGCCATTTCCCAAAAGTTTATCCGCACCGGATAAATCCAAAATCGTGCGCGAGTCTACCTGCGAGGCAACGGCAAACGCGACGCGACAGGTAATGTTGGCCTTGATAATGCCGGTAATAACATCAACGCTCGGTCGCTGGGTAGCCACGATCAAATGAATTCCCGTCGCGCGCGCCAACTGCGCCAAGCGGACAATTGCCGCCTCCACTTCGCTCGAAGCTTGTGCCATCAAATCCGCCAACTCATCAATCACAATCACAATAAAGGGCAGTTTTTCATAATAAGTTCCGTCGTCTCCCTTGTGGCCTTTGCCGATTTTTTCGTTAAACGAATTAATATCCCGAGCGGCAAATCTCTCGAACATTTTGAAACGCTTTTCCATCTCCGAGATTGCCCAGCGCAAAAGATTGATCGTTTTGTCAACTTCGGTCACAACCGGCGTTAAAAGATGGGGAACGCCGTTATAAAGCGTAAATTCAACGCGTTTCGGGTCAACCAAAAGCAAGCGCAAATCGCGCGGGGAATTTTGAAACATCAAGCTTAATAAAAAGGCATTTAGAGCAACGGATTTTCCGGATCCCGTCGCGCCGGCTACTAGCATATGCGGCATCGTGCTGACATCAACGGTGATTACTTCCCCTGAAACATCACGGCCGAGCGGTAATGTCAAGCAGGATTTTCTTTTTTTGAAATTATCGGAATCAATTAATTCGCGAAGGGTGACGCGAGCGGGAGTTTTGTTTGGCACTTCAACGCCAACCGCCGATTTGCCGGGAATTGGCGCTTCGACCCTGACCGGATGGACCGCCAAAGCGAGCGCCAAATCGTCGGCGCGAGCCTTGATCATGTTTAGTTTCACTCCCTCGGAGGGCTTTAGCTCATACTGTGTCACGGTCGGACCGATATTGACCGTGCCGGCCGAAACCTCCACCCCAAAATCAGCCAAAGTCTTAAGTAAAACATCAGCATTCTTGGCAATATTTCCCGCTTGAGCTTTGGTTGAGGATTCCTCTAGAAGCTCGATTGAAGGCAGCTGCCAATTACCGTCCGGCATGGCAACCTGCGGTATTGATTGCTGATTACCGCCCTTGCCCATCCCGATCCGCCGTCTAACCGCTCTGAAAATCGGCACACCAGAGCCCGAAGAGATTCTGGAAAAAGCACTCGAAAAATTATCGGCCAGCCAGCCGAAAACATCACCGATTGAAATATTAAAGGTGAAAATCAAAGTCGAGACGGTCAAAATCAAAAAGATAATTAGGGCGGCGACTTCGCTAAGCGGCCTGGCCAGCAGGTTGAAAATTGCTCGGCCGAAACTTCCTCCCGCCGTTCCGAAAGGTGAAACTGTCGCGGAAAAAAAGAGCAGAAACAAGAAACTGCCAAAAGTGTAGGCGCGCTGTCTTTCGAAAAGTTCCGGGTTGAAAGTGTAAAGTGACAAAACAATCATCCAGAAAGCAAAAAAGTAGGAAATTATCCCCAGATAACCGTAGAATTTGTCGAAAATCTCACGGCCGAGTGAGCCCGCGGCGTGAACTTCGGCCAAAATCAAAATTACCGCCAAAATTAAAATAGCGACCCCGACTACCCTGCGCGCGGTTTTCGGATCAATCGAACCTAAGAAATTTAAAGACTTTGGCCGTCTTCCTCTTCTTGCCATTTCCTATATTTTACCATTTTTGGATTTAAGAACAAACTCAAACTCGTCCTTCACGTCCTTGGCCAAAAGTGTGCAAGTACGACTTGCACACTTTTGGCCCCAAGCGAGCAACACCAACCATCAAAGATCCTGAATCCAGTTATTTATAACCAAGATACGATAACCAATTACATTCGGAGTCTCTGCCCCTTCCTGCGTAAATCAGCGTTTAGTCCGCGTTAATCCGCGTCTTCTTTATTCGAACAAGAACACCCAGAAGCTTGTATGGCCGGGAATAGTGTAAATTTCGGCGTTAGTAGGGGTAATATGGTCGTAGCGGAAAGCACTATTGTCCGTGGCGGTGGGATTGACAATCACGGGGATGGTGGTGAAGAGTCTTCTCGCCTCAGGGCCAGTCGCATCTCCAGCCAAAAGCTGTCTCAGCGTCTGGCGGGTTGCGCAACCGGTTGCGTTACAAGTGTTATCTGCGCCTTCATTTACCGTAAGATAGCTGAATTCCGCCATGGTCTTGGCAGAACCAGAGGTATTAGCAAGTAAGTTCCAGCCCCGGCGCAGGAAGATGTCAGAACCTTGACCCGTTCCGGCTGGTTTCAAACATATTTCTTTGGATGAGCCAGGATTATAGACATAATACCCCAGACCGTTACCGCTTGTGCCGCTTAGGAATGTCGGGATTAGATCCGCCGGAGTAATCAGCCACCTTCGCCTTATCGTATTCGTCTCTGGATCAAGAGCTTCTTGCCCGCCGAAGCTATAGTTATAGACTGTCATACCCGCGTCAATAAACGGTTGGGTCAGTAGGTTATTGGAGAAATTAGCTGCCGTTAAGCCGTTTTGGAAGGTCTGTTTGGTGCCGGTACAAGCGGACGATGTGCCGCACTTATTCGCGCTGGCGCCGTTAACGCAGTCATTACAACCTTGATAAAATATCTTTCGCACATAGCTTTTACCGGTTGTGGCATCCGGGACACAAAGATATTCGGCAAGAAATTTTGTGCCGTCGCTGTTTGCGCCGCACCAATCAGGAGTAACGGTTGCCGTGCCGTTTTTGATCGTTCCTTTCGTCAACGGCACATCTCCACCGTCGGTATCTTCCGTGCAAAGAGTACGGCAGGCGCCATCTGAACAACCGTTGGCACAAGTGTACCACTTTGCCTGTTGGTGGCCGGTGGCATCACAGAAGTATTCTCTTAGTTTGCCTGTATTGACTCCGTTTACCTTTTCGCACCAGTCATTATTGACTACCCCCCCTTGATATCTAGTGCTCCCATAATCATTCGGCTTGTCTCCGCCGTCAGTATCGCTATCACATGCCGGAGAATTTGTTACGCTTAAATTGAATGTATCAGAAGCCTCTTGTGAGCCATTAGAAACAGTGACGGTGATCGTCGCTAGTCCCTGCATGTTTGGGGCTGGGGTAACTGTTACGGTGCGGTTGGCACCACTACCAGTAAAGACAATATTATTGTTCGGGACAACGCTTGAATTATTAGAAGCCCCTCTGACCGTAACACTAGCGGGAAACACGGTGAATTGGATTGGACCAACAGCCGTGCCCGCACTGGTTGTCTGATCTGCGATGTTGCTGATCGTCGGACCCGTACCTCGATTACATGCTCCGTTGCTACAACCATTACTGCCGCAATCGTGAATAACCGCAGTCGCAAGATTATTAACACAGAGCGCCTCTAAAAGAAAGTTCGGATTAGGGGCGGTTTCTGCCGGAACGTCTTTCGCGCAACTATCAGAAGCGACTACGGTACTCCCATTCAGCACAACTCCCTTGGTGAATCGGTCATCTGCTTTGTTCGTATTTGTGCAAGCTGTATTTGAACTTCCGCCGCCAGTCCCAAGCATATCGGAAAGGTGGGCAGCGACCTCCGGTAAACAATTATCCGCACCCAAAACAGCCAAAATATTGACATTATCGCCGCCAACCACGCTGCCTGCCACGGTCGAGGTTGCCAAATTCGAACATGAACTCGGAGCAAGTGTAACGGCGGGAAGATTAATGGTGGTTATAAGTTGAGGCGAACCATAACTTCCGGTCAAGATCTTAACCGTGCCGGCAGACAATTGCTGATTATGAACCGTTTCCTCCCAGCACTCGGCAACTCCGAAGGTAACATTTCCCACAGAGTCCTTACTGGCATTAACAATAAGCTTATTATTCCCGTTAACGCCAATTTTGAATTTTTTCGCCCTACTACCGAAAGTTGCTATATTTGCTTGGGATAGATTGTCTCTATAAAACGCAGGGATTGCAGTGTTGTTATTGCGGCACCCCGATGATGTCTCGCTGGTGCATTCATTCGCGCATGCTATCGGCGCCACAGCCGTACTGGCTTGGATTTGTCTGCTTGCGACAAGAGTTCCCATGATAACTGCCAAAGCGCCGACAATTGCGTAAGCAATTACAAAACTCTTTTGTATCTTGATCCCTCTCTTATGAGCCATAATCCTCCTTCCTTAAAGAAAATTCAAAAACTCTAAATTCTAAATAACAACATTCCTATCATTCTGAACGGAGTGAAGAATCTCGCCTTACGAGACAGAGATCCTTCGTTGCACTCAGGATGACGATCATAAATCAAACAAGAAACTCGTCCCTAAATACATTATGACAAACTATTTTTATCAATCAAGGCCTATGTCAATCGTTTATCGGTAACGAAGCCCGTATCGTCTATCGTCTTAGGTCTTTCGGCTTGAGAACCGGTAACGAATTACGAATGCCGAAACGGGCAGCGTAACCCTTTTACGAATGACGAAATCCTAAACTTCGATAATCACCGGTATCACCATCGGCCTTCTTTTCGTCTCGGTAAACAAAAACTCGCCCATTTCCTCACGGAGAGTAGTTTTGATGTAAGTCCAATCGGCTGGTTTTTGCGAGATATTGCGCCGGAAGATGTTTTTTATCTCCTGTCTAGCGCGATGGATTAAATCTTCCGCCGCGCGCATATAGACAAATCCGCGCGAGATAATGTCCGGCGAGGTAACAATTTGCGAAGTTTGATGGTCCACGGTCAAAATGACTACGAAAATTCCGCCTTCGGCCATCGCTTGGCGGTCGCGAAGGACGATGTTTCCGACATCTCCCACCCCCAGTCCGTCAACCATGACATAAGAAGTTGGAACTCTGACGCGCAATTTTTCGCATTTTGACTCGGTGAATTCCATTACTTCGCCATTATCAACCAAGATAATGTCATCCTCGGCGTAATCCATCGCCCGCGCCAAATCCCCCGCCGCGTCTCGCATATAGCGGTTGCCGTGCAAAGGATAAAAATATTTCGGGTTCAAAAGCCGGATCATGATTTTCAGCTCTTCCTGATGGGCGTGCCCCGAGGTGTGAATATCCATTTGTTTGTAGTCAACGACTTTCGCGCCGGCGCGAAGCAAATTATCATAGACTTCAATCACCTGGCGTTCGTTGCCGGGAATAATCGAGCTCGAAAGCACGACTGTGTCGCCTTTGCGGATTTTAAATAACTTGTGCTCGCCGCGGCTCATTCGGGTTAAAGCCGAAGCATCTTCACCTTGAGTTCCGGTCGATAAAACCACAAGCTTATCGTCCGGCAGGCGGTGCGCCTGCTGCGGTGTAATAATAAGATCTTTTGGAATTTTTAAGTATCCGAGCCTGCTCGCCACTTCAATCGTGGCAATCATCGAGCGCCCCGTTACCGTCAGCGAGCGGTTGACCGCGGCCGTAACATCAATAACCTGCTGAACACGCGAAATCAGTGTCGAGAAGGAAGAAATAAAAATTCGTCCTTTGGTCTTGCCAAAGAGCTCGCGCAAATTGGTCTTGATCTCACTTTCGGAAATGGCGTAACCGGGGTTTCTCGCACCGGTAGAGTCCGCCATCAAAAGCAAAACACCATCTTTTCCAACGTTGGCGATTTTTGCCAAATCAATCACCGGCTCGTTAATTGGGGTCAAGTCGAATTTGAAGTCGGCGGTATGAATCACCTTTCCAACCGGCGTATCAATTATCAATCCGACCGTATCCGGAATATTATGGTTGACGCGGAAAAATCCAACTTTAAACGAACCCAGAGATAAAACATCTTTTTCGGGATTAATGACAACCATTTTGACCCGGCCGTTCAAGCCAAATTCCTGCAGTTTTTCCTTCAAAATGCCAATCGCCAAATTCGTGCCGTAAATGGTCGGGTTGCCAATTCGTTCAATAATATAAGGAATGGCGCCGATATGGTCCATATGGCCGTGGGTTAGAACAATGCCTTTGATTCTGGTGCGGTTATCCTGAAGATAAGTTACATCCGGAATGACATAGTCCACGCCTGGCATGTCGTCCCCGGGGAACGAAAAACCAGCGTCAATAACTAAAATGTCGTTGCCGTATTCCAAAAAGCTCATATTCCGGCCGACTTCTTCGAGACCACCGAGATGAACAACTTTCAAGGTTTTTGAGGCATGAAAAGTCACCGGCGTTGGCACCGGCCGGTTCGATCTCTGATTTCCGATAACTTTGCCACCGCTATTTTGTTGCCGGCGGGGACGATTATCCCTTCTATCATCCCTTCTATCATTTCTTCCACTCTGTCCATCACGCCGCTGAAAACTCTCCAGCGAAGCGTGGTAGGCGGCCTGTTTCGGCTGGCCGCTACGATCTTGTAACATCGAGTTATTTCCTTTCGTAATTTGGTTATCCATGGTTCAAATTATTCACGCAAATCACGCTAATGAGTCACTAATCTCACGCTAATAATGTATTTATTCGAGCGAGATTCGCTAATATTCGTGTGATTCGAGTGAGTATTAAATTTTTTTCAACGCAGTCTTTATTTTTTGAAAATCCGCGAGTAAAACTTTTTTCATCGAATCTTTGTAAAGGGCAGCGGCAGGATGATAAAGCGTCATATAAGCTTGGTTGCGCCGTTTAAAGCATCTGCCGTGAATAGTTGAAATCGTCCCGAGATTTGGTAAAAATCTTGCCATCGAGTGACGGCCCAGACAAACGATTAATTTTGGTTTGATAATTTCAATTTGACGCATTAGGTACGGCCAGCAGGCTTCAATCTCCTCCGGTTTCGGATCGCGATTCCCTGGCGGCCGGTGTTTGACCACATTGGCGATATAGACATCTTGGCGGGTGAGGCCGATTGATTGGAGCATAACATCAAGGAATTTACCGGCCGCCCCGACAAAGGGCAGACCCAGCTCATCCTCTCTTTCACCAGGCCCCTCACCAACAAACATAATTTCGGCATTTGGATTACCGTCTCCGGGTACGGGATTTTTGGCGTATTTATAAAGCGGGCACTTTTGACACTGCCGCACAGCACCGGCCAAAATTAAAATTTCGTCTTGGTTGCTCAAATTTAAACCTAGAGAACGCTTAATCCTGCATCAATTTTATCACCTCTTGCCGCCGCTGTCAAGACATAATATAATAATCTCAATGGCAAAGGAGGCACATAATAAGAGATGGCGCCAGTTTTTAGTTACTGGCAAGGGTTTTAGATTTTCTAAAATTTTGTTTGGATTTCTGGTTTTATTGCTTGCAATATCCGCTTTGGCACTCTATCTGCCGAACCGCGCCAAGTCGGGTTCGTTCGGCAATGTGACGCTTTTTGGCGGCCCATTTGTTGATCCCGATGCCGAAGACACTCATCGTGCCAGCCAGTGGCAGGTCGCTTGGTGTACTGCGGATCCTGTCTTTGTCAACTTTGATTCGGGAACGGACCTAGCGAATCTAACTTCAGTTACAGTATCATCCGACCATTTCACTGACGGATGGAGATATTATTTCAGGTATAGATATCAAGACAATCACTACCGTTGGAGCGATTGGACAGACTGGGATATGTTTGGGTATCCAACAGACCCCGGTGTCTGCGCTCTAACCCCTACCCCAACTCCCGGTGAATCGGGAACTGAAGAGCCTTCCGCGACCACCACGACAACGGTGATAGACAGCGTCACGGTCACGATTACGGTAACGGAAACTCCCACCGAGACCGCGACCACAACAACGACTGTCACCACGACAATGAGCGGGAGCGCCACGGTCACGGTCACAATCACGGTTACGCCAAGCTCGACAGGTACGGTATGCCAGTACTACTGCGACTTAAACGGCGACGGAGTTGCGAATGAATGCTGTGACAGCCCCCAGGGAGTGCACATCATCAAACCAAACGGCGGAGAGACTTGGTGTCTTAGCCAAAAATATCCAATCGAATGGGATAGCGGGGGTTCCCCGGTTGATATTGATCTTTCGCTTGATGGCGGTGCATCTTGGGTAGGTTTGAGAAATTCCGCAGACAATCCTAAAAAATTATTCGGCGGCTGGACAACTAAATATGATTATACTATCCCCAACAGTCCATTCTTCCTTTCAAACAACGCAAAGGCAAGAATTAAAAACTGTGGGACCTTGTCATGTAGTGTTTACGATCAATCCGACAGTTCCTTCACAATCTCCGACTGCAGCGGTCAAGGCGGCGGATTCAACCTACAGGACCTCAATGTCTTTATCTGGCCGGAATCAACTACCTTGCGGCCAGACTGGGGACAAAGTTTTGCCGCCAGAGTCTTACTCAAGGATCTAACCGATGTCACAAAATCATCAAACCTTGTCTGGTCACTGATGGCGGGAAATCTTGGACTGATTGATCAAACCGGATATTTCACCGCCGGCCAAACCGAGGGAAGTTGGAAAAACCTAGTCAATGCAGATGCCGCTTACAATGGAATGAGCGCGGAAGATTTTGCCGATGTTACGATTGACAAAAATTACAACCCCAGCGACAGGGGCGGATTCATCCCGCTCCACGACTATCTTCTGCGGCTCATCGGAGTAAATGCTGATTCACTTCTTGGTGAAAATGGCCTGCTGAAAGGTTTCTTTAACGAAGGATCACCACTCGACACGGCGACAAAAGTGCTTCTGACCTTGCTCGGCGCTCTGCAAATGATTTCCTACATTATGCTGCCGAAACGCCGTCCGCTCTGGGGCATGGTTTACGATTCACTCTCTAAAAAACCGATTTCCGGAGCGGTTTTGAGTCTGGCAGATGAGGCGGGAAAAATTCGCGACCGCCAGAGAACGAATCAAGAAGGAGTCTTCGGATTCTTGGCGCCGGCCGGCAAATACTCGATCAGTATTTATCGGGAAAATTACTCCTTTCCTGCTCGCTTCGTCAAAGGCAGAGTTGACGGGCGTTTCGAAAATCTATATTTCGGCGGAGTATTCAAAACCCAAGCCGAGTCGCTTTCCACGACAGAGCGCGCACCGGTTTATCTTAATATCCCGCTCGACAAATCAAAATTAAAGATGCCGCGAGATTTGCTTCCGCTAATTTACAACTCTTTGCGCTACTTTATCTCAATTGTCAGGATGCCGATTCTGATTCTTGGAACGGTTTTGGCCGGCTATCTTGTGGCCAGAAACCACACCATTATCAATATTCTGATCCTGGCGCTTTATGTCATCATCTGGGTGATTGAAATCAAAAACACGCTCAAGCCAAACCGGTTTGGTACGATCGAGGACAAACACGGCAATCCGTTGGGACTGGCGGTCGTTCGGGCGATTGATCAAAGCGGGAAAGTTAAAGGTACAACCACGACTCTTCCCGACGGCAAATTCAATCTTAATCTTTCCCCCGGAGTTTACAACTTTAGTATCGTCAAAAACGGTTACAAAAAGTCTGATCTCAAAAATGTCAAAATCTCTCGCCTCGACGACTTCGGCAAAATCCTCATCAGGTTAGACAAGGCGTAGAAAATAACTAAATTAAAAGCGTGAAACTTTTTCAGCCAAATCAACTATTTTATAAATATTATTTTCCAGCCTACTTCCCTTACAGTGCTCCAAAAGCCCTAAATATGACGACAAATTATCAGAATTTACTCTCCTTAGCATTCTCCTTTTCGTTTTTGTTCTTAACACTACACAATTTGGCAAAACCACATAGCCTAGAAAATCAATGCCCTGCCTTAACTTTCTAACCGTTATTTTATTCTCATGGAGCCTGAGCTTAAGTCGAGAAACGTGCGGGTTTGGGGATGTTTCCCATTTAAACTTGTTCTCTTGTGTAAATTTATCTTGCATCTTTTAAAAATTAAGCAAACGATAGTTCATGTATTTTTGAAAGTTTCTCGTTGAGTACCCGTTTCTTTATTTTGTGCCCACCTACTTATTTTTACGCAGTAACAGGAGAGTCTGGGAAACGTCCCCTTTTCTCCTTTTCTCTTTTCTCTAAGACGTCCCCTTTTCTCTGAGATTTTATCATAAAAGAGAACAGCCCCCCTACTTATCCTGAAGGACTTTTGGAGGGCCGGTTGTGCCGACTGCCGCACCGCGGCAGAGGGTCGAAGATTCAAAGAGTTCAAAGAGTCATACAGCCCAGAGGGCTATAGGCTCTGAGAGCTCAGAGAATCAGCGGGAGACGACCTGGTTGTCAGCGTCCCAAGTGTACGGATACGTGACCGGATCGGCGCCGATGCGCCAGTAGCCGTAGCCCGAGTGCCAGCCGCAGTTGACCGCCCAGAGCTTACCCCTAGCGTCTGGGATGTAGAAAATGAACCAGACGCTCATATTGGGACGGCCTCTCGACTTGAGGAAGGCAAGCATCAGACCGAAAGTGGTCCGGGCCGCCTCCTCGCCGCCGAGTTCGGCGATGATCGGGCTGTCTAGCGACGGCTTGAGGAGCACGCGGGTGTAGAGGGTGGTTGCCTCGGCGATCGCCGGCTCCTGGCCGCTACCAAAACCGGCGAGAATGCGACTGAGGTTATCCTCGAGATACCCAATCGGAACGCCGTCGACCTCGCCCACCGCGATGCGGCTAGGTGAGAAGGGCGGAAGGGGCGGGACGGTGAACGTGCCGACCTGCTCGAGAATTCTCTCCAACACGATCTGCGGCTGGGAGGGCCAGGGGTTCTCCTTGCGGAGGAACTTCTTGAGTGCGTCCACCCATTCCTGATCTGCCAGCTTCTCCAGAAGGTCGCAGACGATCCCGGGCACTTGGTCCGGGAGGGTCACGAGCTTCCGTACGGCCGTGCCGAGCATGTCCCTTGCCATGGTCAGCACACCTCCTTGAGTATTTATAACGCTCTCCAGCGTGTTTCCCGTCCGCCTGAGGCAGATCGGGTACTTCTTGAAGCCCCGCTGGCTATCTTATTCTAACCGGCTGTCATCCTGAGCGTAGCGAAGGATCTTGTTTTGTATCAAGAGATTCTTCACTTCGTTCAGAATGACGAATTACAAAGATAACCACTGGGGCTTCAAGAAAGATAAGTTTTCAAGGTTCACTGAATGAGTAAATTAAAACATAAACTAACAGGTTTGTCAACCTTATTATGGCTTATTCACACACCAAAAAGCACACCTCAGAGGTGTGCTTTTTGGTTAAGTTAGCTTGCTTTTTTGATCGAGAGGGCAATTCTGCCGCGGTCGGGGTCGATGCCGACCACTTTAACTTTAACTTTGTCGCCAACTTTAACTCTATCCGAGACTTTTTCTATTCTCTCGTTGGCAATTTCCGAGATATGAACCATGCCGTCTTTGCCGGGCAAAACTTCGACGATCGCACCGATTTCTTTGCCTGACATACGGTCTTTTTGAATATTAATCACTTCACCTTCATAGATCTTGTTTAGCTCAACATCCGCCATCTGCCCGGTAACTAAATCCTCGGCAATCTTTGCCGCGGCGGCGTCAGCGGAAGAAATCAGCACCGTGCCATCTTCTTCGATGTCAATTTCAACCACTTCTTTTCCACCGGCTTTGGCAATAATTCCTTGGACATTTTTGCCGCCCGGGCCGATCAATTCGCCAATTTTCGAAGGATCAATATTAATCTTGGTAATTCTCGGCGCGTATTCCGAAGGTTCGCTTCTTGGCGCGGGAATCGTCTGTTCAATCACATCGAGCACTTTCATCCGCGCCGCTTTTGCGTCGGTCAGCGCGTCTTGAACCATTTCTTTGGAGAGTCCATCAATTTTAACATCAAGCTGAATGGCGGTAATTCCGCTGCGCGTTCCGGCAATCTTGAAATCCATATCGCCGCCAAAATCCTCTAACCCCTGAAGATCGGTTAAAACGGCGTAGTGATATTTGTCATCTTCTTTGAGCCAATCCCCTTCGCGCTTTTCCGACTTCGGTTGACTAACCATACCCATCGCCACGCCGGCAACCGGTTTTTTAATCGGCACGCCGGCATCCATTAGGGCAAGGGTCGCGCCGCAGGTTGCCGCCATCGAAGAAGAACCGTTTGAAGATAAAATTTCCGAGACCAACCGCACGGTATAAGGAAAGTCATTGCGCTCTGGAAAAACAGGAATAATCGCCTTCTCCGCCAAAGCGCCGTGGCCGATCTCACGCCGGGAGGCCGAACCGATGCGTTTGACTTCTCCAGTCGAATAAGGCGGAAAGTTATAGAAATGCATAAAACGCTTGGTCGTTTCTATTTCCATCGTGTCAATGAATTGCTCCATCCCGGGCGAAGCCAAGGTTGCAACCGTCAGAGCTTGAGTCTGGCCGCGAGTAAAAAGGCCTGAACCGTGGGTGCGAGGCAAAAACCCGACTTTTGCTGAAAGCGGCCTTATTTCTTTGATTTTTCTTCCGTCTGGGCGGATCCCGTCCTCAAGAATATTTTTCCTGATGCCTTTTTCTAAGAATTTGTCAAAAACCTCGTCGAGATCAGCTTGCTTATACTTACCCTCAAAAATCTGCAAAACTTCATCCTTCAAAACAGAAATCTCTTCCTCTTTTGAGGAGAGTTCGGCCTTTTTGAGAAGATTTTTTATTTTACTTCCGATTTGCTCCTCAACCGCTTTTTGGATTTCTAGAGTGTGGTCTTCGGGAGAAATCTTTGTCTCGCTAGCAAATGGCGCTTGGGCTTCGATAATTTTTCCGATCGGCTCTTTCGCCAGCTCAATCGCCTCGGCGACGCGCTCTTCTGGAACTTCTTTGGCCGCGGCTTCAATCATCAAAACACGGTCTTTTGTCCCGACAACAACAATGTCAAGAATGCTCTCGGCCATCTCTGTTTTAGTCGGGTTAATCACATATTCGTCATTAATTAAGCCAACTCTGACCGCGCCAATCGGTCCAGAAAACGGCGCCGGAGATTGAATGGTAGCGGCCGAAGCGGCCACTAACGCCAAAAGATCAGGGTCGTGTTCACGATCATATGATAAAACAGTGATGATCACTTGTATTTCGTGGCGGAAATACTTGGGAAATAACGGTCGAAGAGGCCGGTCAACAAGACGTGAGGTCAAAACCGCTTCCTCTGAAGGTCGGCCTTCTCTTTTGATAAAACGCGAACCGGAAATTTTCCCCGAGGCGTAAAATCTTTCCTCGTAATCAACCGACAACGGCATATAATTCATCTCGGAGGGTTCTTTTCCCATCACACAAGTCGCGAGCACAGTCGTACCGCCTTGTTGGGCAACTACCGCCCCGTCTGCCTGTTGGGCTAATTCTCCCGAAGACAACGAAATAGTTTTCCCGCCTATCTCAACCTCAGATTTTATTTCTTTCATACAATTTAGTTCTCTGGCCCAGAGTTTGGGGCAAATGCACCAAGACTCTGAACCCGAAAACTCTCCTATTATTTTTTTGCTCCGCCGATGTCTAATAATTCAACAACTTTGGGCTCGGGCTTTAATTTCAATTTATCGGCCTTTAATTTTAATTTGCTGATATATTTTTCGTATGCCGCCAGATCGCTTTTTTTAATATAATTTAACAACCTGCGACGCTTGCCAACCATGATCAAAAGCCCCCGGCGTGAGTCGAAATCATGAGGGTGAACTCTAAGGTGCTTCGAAAGAACTTTGATCTTCTCGGTAAAGTTTTGAATCTGAAAATCTGCCGAGCCGGTATCTTCTTTTTTCGAAGATTTCTTGGCCGCGACTTTGAATGCCTTGGCCTTCGCCGCCGCTCTTTCTTTGGCGGCTTTGATTACCTGCTCTTTTTTCGTCCCTCTGACCTTCCCGACGCTTTCGGTCGAGGATCCACGACTTTCAGTCGGGACGGCCTTCTTCGCCGGAGTTTTTGTCTTCTTCTCTTCTTTTTTCACTTGTATTTTTTCGATTTTTTTCTTCGGCATGCTTTCTCTCTTACTTGATGAACTCCGCCTCTTTGGCGGACCACCGTTGAGGTAGTTTATGAACCTGCCTGCCGGCAGGCTTTATAGACTCCGCCTCCTCGGCGGACCACCGATGAGGTGGTTTATAAACTTTCAACTTATATATTTTTACCACATTCCCAGACTTTTATCAAGGCATTTACTCTTTCTCAAATTCTTCTGAAGCAACATGCTCAATCTGCTTCTCTGGATTTTATAATCTCAAATCTCTTAGGCTTGCGAAGCAAGGGATGGTGTGGCCAATATCAAATCTCAAAACCTAAACTAAAAACCACAAAAATTAAAATCGATTTGAGTCGAATAATTTTTTAAAGTCTTTAACTTTGTTTTTGAACTTTGAGATTTACTTTTTGACATTTATTTACCACTTCGTCTCCGGCACCTTTTCCTCCGTCGGCACCTCACCTATCAACTCTTCGATCGGCTTTCCGCCATTGCCATTGCCGAAACTTGGTTTTTCCGTCTCTTCTGCTTTTGCCGGCTCAACTTCTTCCCCAACTACCTCTTCGGTTTTAATCTGATGGCCAGAATCCAGATCAACGACTTTTTCTTCGCCTTCTGAAGCTTTCCCGTCATCCCGACTTTCTGTCGGGATCGCCGGGACTTTTTCTTCCGGTTTTTTCTCTTCGACTTCCGGAACCGTTGAGATGTTTGGTCCGACGGCGCTCGACTGGAACCGTCTGATCTTGGTCAAAACTTCGTCTTCTTTTGAAGAGAGATCGCCGTCAATTCTGAAAGCCGCGGCGACCTCGTGGCCGCCGCCGCCAAACTCTTCGGCGATTTGGGCAACATTTATTCCCCTGGTGATCGAGCGAAGTGAGCCGCGGACTTGACCTTCGCGCTCGGATAGCAAAATCACAAAATCAACATCCGTGGCGGATTTTAATAGCTCATCAATCACACCGGTTAAGGCGGCTTCGCTTGCCCCAACTTTTTCAATATCAGATTTTGTAATCGAAGACCACAAAAACCGGTTCATGCGGTCTTCTTTGACATTAGAAAGAACCGTGCCCCAGAGTTTAAGTGTTTCAAGTGATTTGGTTTTGTACAAATTCTTGATAATTTCCTGTTGTCTCGCGCCAGCCGCAACTAATTGGGCCGCGACAGTTAAGGATTTCGGCGTGGTGTTCATGTTTTGAAAAGATGATGTATCGTAAATCAAACCCGTTAAAAGCGAGGTGGCGACATCCTTGTCGAGCAAGTTCGTCTCTCGGCCCAAAGCTTCCAAGAGCGAAACCAGAATTTCAGCGGTTGAAGTCGCGGTCAGCTCCACCCAATTTACTTTCCCAAAACGCTCGTTTGAAGGATGATGATCAATGTTGACTGTCGGGGTTTCATAAAAAATGTCGGTTGGTTGGGCCAGTGATCCAAGCCGTTCGTAATTTGGCGTATCGAGCGTAATAATAAGGTCGAATTTCTGGCCCGCTTTTTTGACCGTGACATCAGATGCCTCAAATTCGCCCGATTTCGGGGTAATGACAATCTCAACCGTATTTTTTTCCTTATTCCGCTTATAGCCAAGTTTCTCAAAATCCGCGTTTTTCAAGCTCAAAGAGACGACAAAATCGGATGAGGTATCGATTTTTGTTTTGATATCTGCCAAGCCTGGGATAAAAGAAAAACTAGCGGAGGGCTCATCCGGACAGGCAGTGGTAACATTTTTGCCGAGCTTTTGCAGTCCCGCTTTCAGCGCCGTCAAACTACCCAAAGCATCCCCATCAGGATTTTTGTGGGTTACGATTAAAATGTCGTTTGCTCCCCTGATCAACTCGACCGCTTGCTGTTTTGGCAATAATTCTGTCATATTCGCAATAAATTGCTCATATTCACACGAATCGCGCGAATGATCACGAATCTCACTCGAATGTAATTTCGCTTATTCTTATTCGCGCGAGATTAGCATAAGTTAGCGTGATTAGCGTGAATAGATTACCATACCCTACCAGATATTCGTCCTTCTTGTCAAGATGCGAAGAATGTGGTAAAAATATGTAAGTCGAAAGTTCATAAACCACCTCATCGGTGGTCCGCCGAGGAGGCGGAGTCTATAAAGCCAAAGAAAGGGAGACAGAATGCCGATTATTAAATCAGCAAAAAAGGCCCTGAAACAATCGAGAAAGAGGGCGCTTCACAATCTCAAGAAAAAGAAGCTCCTTAAATCTACGATCAAGAAAACTACTTCGGAAAAAGAAATGAGCAAAGCCCAAAGCGTGATTGATAAGGCCGCAAAAACCGGTTACATCCACAAAAACAAAGCCGCAAGGCTGAAATCTCGACTGGCTCGCAGGCTCAAAACTCCAAACTCTAAATCTTAAACTGCCGCATTCTGTCATCCTGAACTTGCCTGCCCGCCTGAAGCGCAGGCTGATGGCGGGCAGGTGATTCAGGATCCATGTCTTCTCTGGATCCCGGGTCATCAGTCTCGGCTAGGCAGAGCCTAGACGGGAGTCCGGGATGACTTTGACATTTTGGATTTTCGTGATTAAGATTTATAATTTACTTAGAGTTTAGAATTTAGTATTTAGAGTTTCATAAATTTTACGGAGTAAAATTTATGCTGAAGGAGGGTCGTTATTCGCTAATTTATTTTGCCAACATTGCCTACGAATTAGGCAAGTGGGCTTTTGTTGTTATCATCATTGGTACTCTAGTCCATTATTTCCTTTTTACGATCTTTATCATTAATGGACCCTCGATGGAGCCGAATTTACACAACGGGCAGATCGTGCTAGTCAGCCGGATCGGGCTTTTTACCGGCAAATATCAGCGCGGCGACCCGATGGTGATCAAGTTCCCCGGAGATCCCGATCATAAAAAGTACATTAAGAGACTAATTGGGATGCCGGGAGAGACTTTGCAAATTAAAAATAACGAGGTTTTGATCAACGAGCAGCCGCTTCTTGAAACTTATATCAAACCGGTTGCCCCGGAATTTTTGCCCTATTTTTACGAAAATCCTTCTGACGAGGAAGAAGCAATGGCACTGCACGATCGGGGTAAGGTATTGATTAAACCAGATTTGATCTCAAAAATCGGTTCTAACGAATACTTCCTGATGGGTGATAACCGCGAAAATTCCAACGACTCGCGCAAATGGTACCCCGCACCGAAGCAGGATATGATCGGCCCGGTTCGTTTTATCCTCTGGCCAATCAAAGACTGGGGACCGGTGGCGAATCCAAGCTATAATACAAGTAATTAGGTTAAGGTTAGGCAGCCAGTATGGTTTCTAGGTTAGCCTGCCTGCCGGCAAGCAGGGATGCCAGGCTTCTTAACCCGGCCTCTATACGGGCAGGTAACCTTAACCCTAAACTAATTTTTATTTGACCAACGGTTCTCCAGACGCGCCCAATGAGTCCGCGATATAGTCCACAATCGGCAAAAGGGTTTTGGCAAAGTTCTCAACGCCTTGAATTTGGCCGGCGTATTCATACCATTCCGGTTTAGCAAAAGCCGCCTCAACAAAGCGCGCTGACCACTGCGCCTCTACTCCCATTGCCACCGCGTAGGGTAAATATTTTTCATAAATTGAGCTGTCGCCGCGGAAAATCTCGGCTTGCGCGAGCATATTTTTGAATTTCAGCCAATCTTGCCTTGCCGCTTCCCCTCTTTTTGAAAGCTTAGTAATTTTCGGCGCGAAATTAATAATCAAAATCCCCAAAATAATCATTGCCACCCAGAAAAATAAGGTGAATTTCGGATCGGGCGAGAAAAACGCGGCAATGATGTAGCCAATCAGACCAAAAAAGAAAGTGAAGATTCCGGTTAGACGATAATTCAAATGAATTTTGGTCGGAGACTCATCAAAATAACCGAGGCTTTGCGCTTCGTTATAAATGTAATAAAAGAAAATCGCGACTTTTCTCGAGAATAAATGCCGCGACATCCTCACTTCGACATCAATCGCGCCAATTTTTTGCTGTTGGGGTAAAAAGATCTTTTCAAGTAAAATCGCCTCGTAGATCTTCAATTTCGCCGCTTTTGCCTTATCTACCGGCCGAAGATAAATCATAAAATCTTCGCCGCGATTGTAGATATCAATGTAACCACGATGAGCCAGATCTACTAAAGTAGCCATGATTGTTCTCGGGCCAACGCGTCCCGCTTCCAAGACAGATACGACAGCGGGAGCAACCTCCGATGGCGGCCGGGCAAGCATTCCCTCAACTTTTGTATTAACCAGCTTAATCCCGTAATGCCGGAAAATCATCAGAACGAAAATGATCAAAGCGAACGGCGGGAAAACCAGACTGGCGATAATCCAAGCCAAACCGGGAATTGACGAAATTTGACTGCTGATCGCTCGAGAAGCGGAAAGATCAAGGTATCCTTTGGGAAGACCGGCGACAATTGTGACCGTTGACCCACTGGTGACATTCTCCGCGCGATAGACAATCTTGTCGCCAAGAAGCTCCGCGCTCAAAGGACTTGCGCCATGAACGGCAATAATTTGCGGATTTCCGACTAATTTGTTCAGTTTTTTGGGTAAATTTAGCGTTATTTCCGCCCGCGTATAATTATTTTTCGGCTGGTCTAAGATGACATAACGGAGCTCGTCGCGGTCAGATCGGGCTTGGATGCCTTCCCTGATTTTTTTATCCCCAATATAAACTGAACCGTCGTCTTTGAGATTTAGCTCCAGATAATAATTGCCGTAATCCTGCGACATATTGAGATTGTCGGCCAGCGAGGCAGCGGCCTCTCCGCCTTGCGAAGCGGAAACCCCCTGCACGAAGGCTATTTTTGGCGGCTGGTAGCCCTGATAGATCTCATATCCGCCAAATGCCATTAACCCTAAAATTAAAAAGAACAATAGCTTTTTCGGATAAACACCAATACTTATTCCACCTCGGTTTTGGTTTGCCATCTTGCTACATTATAATCTATTAACCATACTTGGGGCAACATGCCATTTTTTAAATCCTAACCTGTAAAATCCCGCACCTACGAGGTGCGGGAAATAACTGGTTCAGAATTATTTTATTCGTGTAAGATTTGCGTGAATTCGCGTGATCCGAGGATTCGTCAGAATCCGAGTATAAAATCTTTCAGCCCGGCGGCACCGTTTGTTTCGCCGGTTTTGATCTCAAGATCGGTTTGGACTAATTTTTGATAAATTTGCGCGATTCTTGGCCAAGAAAAATTCTTCAAGATCGGCAGAATTCGCGCCACCTGAAATGGTGCCATCCCCGCTTCTTTCGAGATCGCGTATTGATTTTGGGATTTTTCCGCCGCCTCTTTGACTTGGGCGATTGAGCGGAATTGATAGTTAACCACCGCGAGGATTTTTAGTGGCGGCTCGCCGGTGGTGAGCAGGTCTTCGAGGCCGCAAAGCGCCCGCGCTTTGCGGCCGGCGGTCAGATCATTAATCATTTCAAAAACATTGCTGGTGACATTTTTCGAAACCAATTTTTCAACATCTTCTTTTTCGATCTGTCGTTTGCCGCAATAAACCGTCAGTTTTTCAACCTCATTATCCAGCTGCCACAAATCCGTCCCGACATAATCCGCCAGCATTTCCGCCGCTTTCGGTTCGATCCCCCCGCCGCGCAGTGCTACTTCGTCTTTGATAAATTTAATGATTTCAAGCGGTGAAACTTGCTTAAAATATTTTGAAATTTTTGGCTTATTGAGCGCTTTGAAAAGTCCTAAACGTTTATCCGGCTCGCCGGTTTGCGTGAAAATCACCACCGTGGATTCGGAAATTTTGCCAAGATCTTCTTTGATTTTGTCTAAAACTTCGCGGTTCTTGCAGGCAAAAATATCGCGAATGATAATCAGCCGGCTCGATGCCAAAAGCGGCATTGCTTGAACCTGCGCCGCGAAATCGCCGTAAGTGAGCGCTTCGCCCTCAAGCGTAGTCAAATTTAAATCCCCACCCGATTTTTCGCGGTATCTCTCTTTTAACCGCGCGATATCTCGGTTCATCAAAAATGTGTTTGGGCCGTAGAAAAATAAGTGCATAAGGTCAGTTTATAAAGTTTCTAAAGTTTTTCAAGTTCGTAAAGTGAATTTTTCCGAGCTACTCTCTCAGCCAAAACCAGAAATTGTTTTTGAGTTCATTCTGTAAATCGAACGAATCGGCATGTGATAAAGTGCCAAGATATGAATTTAGTGACTGCTCGAGTGTATATTCGGAAATAACTCCGGATTTGTATTCAGCAATTCTTCTTTTCAACTTTTTGAATATTCTTGTTTTAGTTTTTGTTCTCAATTTCCTATGTTTCGGTAAAACAACATAGCCTAAGAAATCAACTCCTTGATGATATTTCCTGACCTCAACTTTATTGGGATGGAGGGAAAGCTTCAGTTTTTCAGCCAAGAAGCTCTCTATTTTCGGGAGAAAACCCAGTAACTTATTTTCGCTTTTTCCAACAATCACAAAATCGTCCGTATACCTGACATAATTTTTAACCCCGAGTTCATGTTTGATAAAATAATCAAATTCATTAAGGTAAATATTGGCAAAAAGCTGGCTGGTTAAATTGCCAATCGGCAGACCGCGGCTACTAAAAAGCGATTCCTGCCGCGGGCGGGGTTTACTCTCTCTCTCTCTCTCTCTCGATTTGGCTCGCCGGCGGAAAACTTTCCATGATCTCTTTTATCAGCCAAATCGCCTCTTCATCTTTTATTTTCTTTTTGATTATCCCGAGCAAAATCGAGTGATCGACTGAATCAAAAAATTTTCTAATATCGCATTTCAACGCAAAGCAAGGCCTCGTGCCATTTTGACTGACTCGACGTAGGATTTTTCCCAAAGTGGCGACCCCTTTATGTGTTCCTTTGCGGATTCGACAAGAAAATGAATTAGAAATAAAGCACGGTTCAAACAACGGATTCAAAACTCGAAAAATCGCATGATGTAGAACTCGGTCGCGAACGGTCGCCTTATGAATCACTCTCGGCTTCGGATCGCAAATACGGAATTTAGTATAGACACCGTGTTTATACTTGTGGTACTTTAGCTCTCGGTATAACTCAACTATGTTTTGCTCAAGATGCCATTCAAACTCGAGAACATCTTTTTTATTTACCTTGCCTTTTTTGAATTCTTCCCACGCTAAAAATAGATTAGGCAAAGAAATGATTTTTTCAAAAAGATTGGTATAAAATTTCATAACCGCTGTCATTCCGGACTTTGATCCGGAATCCATAAAATAAAGAAAGGATTATATGCATGAATTTGAAATTCCAATTGTTAAAAAGATTTATGAGCTTTATAGAGATTTTCATTTGCTGAGGACTAAGGTGCCGAAAGCAGACCGCCACACAATTTTCCAGAGATGTGACAATCTCATTATTGAACTTTTGGATGATACACTGGAAGCCAGCCAGCACTTCAAGAGCCAGAAACTCCCGGCCCTCGAAAAAGCCAGTCGAAAACTGAGTTTCTTGAGGATATTCTTTCGTTTAATGAAAGATGTTGGCTCGATCAGCCTTAAAGTATATGCTGCTTATGAAGAACGAATAGATGAAATCGGGCGAATGCTGGGTGGTTGGATCAGATCTTCGAAGAACTAAAGAAGGTGTCTTTCAACACCTCCTTTAGTTGGGGAGAGACTTCGGGGGAAGCCAGCACGAGACGGAGCCATAGTTCTCGTTCGGATTGTCGAGGTTGTTGGTGTTGAACTTGACCTTGTCGTCGTTGAAGTTCAGGTATGGCGCCTTATCGGCCTGCCCGTCGGCTTCGGAAAGTTTGCTTTGCCCATCTTTTTTCAGCAGAGGTTGAACTTTACTTTTCACAACATGAAACTATATGTTCTTCCTCTTGTATTTATTTGGCAGCAGCGCTCATAAGCACATCTGCACCAGACAAAGCAAGCAGTATCTCCTCAAGCACAGCGCACTTCCGGAATCCTTAAACTCCAGAATTCAGGCTGATTTGCTGATTCGAGATTTCGGCGACGCCGATCCTTAAACCGGTATTCATGAGCCTACTCTCAATGGCAATATATACCAAAGTTAGCTAGCTTGGCAATAACAAAAACCGGGCTACCTTATGGTGGGGGTAGCCCGGGAACGGCGAACCGCCCGATGGCGGTATGGATCGGAGGATCAAGGATAAAGAATAATAGATAGATCCAAGGATCCGAGAAACAAGGGACACTACTGCGGGGGAAGCCAGCACGAGACGGAGCCATAGCACTCGTTCGGAATGTCGAGGAGAACGGTGCCGAACTTGACCTTGTCGTCGTAGAAGTACAGGTATGGCGCCTCATCGGCCTGCCCGTCGGCAGCGGACGAGAAGTCATCGCCGGCCAGGTCCTCGTGGAGCTGTTCCCAGCGGACGAACCGCTCGGGGTGAGTCAGCGCGATGGCCGCCCCCTCGAGCGAACCGGCACCGAATTCCTGAGCCATGAAGCACTCGCGAGCCCGCAGATCCGAGCGTCCGCGATGCTGCAAGCCAAGCTGGGCCGGCAGGGCGACGATGTCCGGCCGACCTTGCATCTCCCAAAGAGCGTTGATCATCAGGGCCGTGCGCTCGGTGCGCCACAGGTGCGCAGGGTCAATCTGTTCGTCGCAGTAGTTGTAGAACTGCCGCGAATTGGCAATCTTCTTGAGCAGCAGATTGACACCCGCGCAGTACTGCGCGGGACGCTCTTGGATGTCGGGGTAGAACAACCGCGCCAGAGCGAACTCGCTCGGAACGGCGAACACACCCTCGACCCAGTCCGGCACCTCGAGCCTGGTGTACACGTCGTTGTACCACTTCCACGCCTGCTCGGGGTCCAGACCAGGCAGGATGCCCAGCAGGATCTCGGTTTGTTGGTGGAAGTCCTTCGGCCCCTTGTACTCGGGCGGATAGGTCCAGGTCGAGGGGACCTGCTGGTCCTTGTACCGATCGGTCACGCGGCTCTCCGCGATGAAGCTCCCGATCAGCTTGGACAGACCAGGAGTGTCGTTGACCCGCTGTGCCTCGTTGTCGTCGAGCCGAGCCTTGTTGTAGGCGGCCTCGACAATCGCCATGAACTTCTGGCCCTTCGGATCCCTAACGGTTGTGACGGACGGAGCCAATAATTGTAACATCGGAGCCATCCTCCTTTGCAGTTCTGCTCCGCATAAGCGGATTGCAGGCTTTTTCCCTCTCTTGGGATAAGCGCGCTAAAGACCAATGAGTTTGATCTCCAATGCGCCTATCCCAAAAAAATGTAAAGGTACATCTTAACCGAGAATCGTAGCATGGTTGTACTAAAAAAGCAAGCTTGATTCACATTTCTTCGCTAAAAAAGTTTTTCTTGCTGATTTATTTCGCGTTTTGAGGTTGGCAGCCGCCTGACCAACGATTTGAAACGGTATTTTTCCAAAAATTCCGTAACTTTTTTTTCGTTAAAATCGTGAAGGATCGCGTCTTTTAACTTGAAATTAAAATCCACATCCGTCTTGATCGTCGCCAACTCTTTTGACATAAGTGCTGTTTCTTTATTTTGAACTAACAAATCTGCAATTCGTTTTTTTATAATAGGGTTTAACCCTTGTTTTACAAGGGTTAAACCCTTGTAAGAATCTAAATAATTATAAATTGCTTCGAGATTTCCGAACTCCTTAATCAACTCAACCGCGGTTTTCGGACCGATCCCCGGCACGCCGGGAATATTGTCGGATGGATCGCCGGAGAGCGCCTTGTAATCAATTACCTGTGCCGGTGAGATTCCGAGTTTGCCTTGCACGCCGGCAGCATCATAAATGGTTTCTTTGATCTTGCCCATCGCCGGCATCGCCACTTTGGTTCGATTGTCAACGATTTGCAGCGTATCTTGGTCGCCAGTAACTACAATAATATTGCCGTCTTTCAAATCGCCGTTAACCTTTTTTGCGAGCGTGCCGATAATATCGTCCGCTTCATATCCTTGCTTGGTCAAAAGCGGAATTTCCATTGTGCGCAAAAACTCCCAAACCGCCGGAATCTGATCGTAAAATTCCTGCGGCGGTTTGACGCGCTTGGCTTTGTATTCTTTGAAAATCTCGTCGCGAAAAGTCGGGCCTTTGACATCAAACGCGACCGCCAAATATTCCGGCTCATGCTTTTCAATCGCC
>Ga0315284_10002302_pt1 | contig 27404 bp, 30 predicted proteins | sample YL17G09_16_MG_FD_203696 | JGI IMG/M metagenome (GOLD analysis project Ga0315284, IMG submission 203696) | Sediment microbial communities from Yellowstone Lake, YNP, Wyoming, USA - YL17G09_16 | ecosystem: Environmental > Aquatic > Freshwater > Lake > Sediment | place: USA: Wyoming | collected...
ATGCAGACAAGTCATTGCGTGCACGCCTGAGCTTCAAAATCCCTTCGAGACCTCTCAGACGACGCTCAACATGGATTGCGTTGACAAGCAGTTGCTGACAGTCGTGGATTAACAATCCCTTCGAGACCGCTCAGAGAGCACGCAATGACTTGTCTGCAAAACCGATATTGCCACGACTGGACTTCAAAATCCCTTCCATTCTCGAAACGGCCCTATCGCCGGGGGAGTGCGGGCGCAGGCGGAGACTGGACGCCTGCGGCCATCCGTCCAGGCGTGGGCAGACTGGGGCGCTGGGTATATGGGGGCAGCGGCCCTCTCCTACCACATGGTGAGGCAGCGCAGACTCGGACCCGGTCACCCGACCCTCTACGACCCAGACCTGCACCCCGACTGGGCAGAGGGGATGAGGAGGACGGGCTACACGATGGCGGAGCTGGCCGAGGCGATGCAGGTCTCGATCGAGACTCTCTACGCCTGGGCGCGAGAACACAAAGAATTCTCTGAAGCCATCAAGGAGGGCCCAGTCGAGAGCATTGGCCGCGTCCGCCGCGCCCTGTTCCGCCGGGCCCTCGGCGGCGAGACGGTGACAGACGAGACGCAGACTGGCGACGGTGGTTTCCGCTCCACGACCAGGGAGCTGGCTCCAGACGTGGCCGCTCAGAGGTTCTTCCTCATGAACGTCGACCGCAGGCACTGGACCGAGAGGAGAGAGCTGGCCGGAGACGCGGGCGCCCCGATCGGCGTAATCGTCCTACCCTCGAAGAGGGGAGATCCGTCGTGACGGGGACCGCGTGGGGCACCAGGAACGTCCTCCCCCCTCTGGGCCAGGAGGGCGTCAAGACCAGGAGGGTATCGATCGCAGAGGCGCTCGCGCTGGCTGGCTCTCCCCTCCCCGTCGTGTCGATGCCACGCTCCGTCGCCCGTTGGTTCGCCAGGATGGACGGGCGGCTCGCGCTGCTCGCGATGCGGCGCCGCGCAGAGATAGAGGGGGTGCAGGCGCCGTCGTGGACGACGGTGTTCGCGTAGAGCAAACGTCGACGCACCGCCCGCTGGTTTCTGAGACTAGTCGCTCTTCTGCTCTTGCCTCGCCGTAACGCCCCGACGGCTCCCACTCTCAGAACGCCTCATATACTACGGCGGGTGCACACTGCATATGCCCTCTGGTGCTCGGGTCTGCTCAGACGCCGCGGTGCGAATCGAGCCGCAGCCCGGGCCTCAGACTGAGTTTCTTCGCTCCGCCGCCGACATTACCATCTACGGGGGCGCCGCTGGGGGAGGCAAGACGTTCGGCCTCCTGCTGGAGCCCCTCTACGGCGTTGGCACGCCCGGCTTCGGGTCCGTCATCTTCAGACGGACCTACCCAGAGATCACGGCGGAGGGCTCCCTGTGGGACACGTCGTTCCTGATCTACCCGATCTGCGGGGCGACCGCCAAGGAGACCGACCTGTCGTGGTCGTTCCCGCCGCACGGAGACACAGTCTCGTTCGCGCACGCCGAGCACGAGAAGGACGTCTACAAGTACCAGGGGTCGCAGATCTGCATGATCGGCTTCGACCAGGTGGAGTCGTTCACCGAGTTCCAGTTCTTCTATCTCCTGAGCCGCAACAGGTCAGTCTGCGGCATTCGCCCCTGCGTCAGGGCGACGTGCAACCCCGACCCCGACTCGTGGGTCCACGGCTTCATCTCGTGGTGGCTCGACGCGGAGGGTCGCTTCCCAGACATAAGCAAGTCTGGCGCGATACGCTGGTTCGTCCGAGACGGCGATGACTTCGTCTGGGGCGGCACGAGGGCCGAGCTCCTCGAGACGCACCCCGGGCGCGACCCCAAGTCGGTCTCCTTCATCCCAGCCAGTCTGGTCGACAACCCAGCCCTCGAGACGGTCGACCCGGGCTATAGGGGGCGGCTGGACGCGATGCCCCTGGTGGACAGGGCCCGCCTGCTCTACGGGGACTGGAGCATACGCGTAGCCGCTGGCAACATGTTTCGTCGTGAGTGGTTCGCCGTGGTCGAGGGCGTGCCGTCTGGGATGCGCACCACGAGGTGCTGGGACCTCGCCGCGACGGAGCCGTCCTCCTCGAACCGCGACCCCGACTACACGGTCGGCCTCCTCTACGGGGCGCACGAGGGCCTCTTCTACGCGCTCGACGTCGTCCGCGTTAGGGCGAACCCGGGCAACGTAGAGGGCGTCGTCAAGCACACGGCGACGGTGGACGGCTACGGCGTGGAGATTGGGTTCGAGCAGGAGGGGGGCAGCGCGGGCAAGGGCGTCATCGAGCACTACGCCCGAGACGTGCTGCCAGGATACGTCGTCTTCGGGGAGCGCCCGACTGGGGACAAGGCCACCAGGGCGATGCTGCCCTCTGCGGCGGCCCAGCACGGGCTCATCCGCCTCGTCAGGGGCGCGTGGAATCACTCGTTCCTCTCCGAGCTCGAGGCGTTCCCGACGAACGGAGTGCACGACGATCAGGTCGACGCCCTCTCGCTGGCGCACGAGCACCTGTCGAGGGGGTACGGCCAGCAGCCGGGCTCGCCCGTCCCGCAGGCGTCGATTCAGGCCACGATGCTGGCGAGGGGCATACCGAGCATGAGAACAGACTATGAACCGCCCACGGGGGGCGGAGCACCGAGGATGAGATAAATGGACATTCGTGGGGGGCTCAGCGGCCTCGATCTCTTGGGAGTCTCTATCGAGTCCGTGGAGACCGAGCGGACAGCAGAGGGAATCGCGATCGATATTTACGCGTCCGTCGAGGACTGGGGAGCACGGGCCGCCGACGCCATAGGGCGCGTCCTCTCGGGACTCAATGAGGGGGTGGAGGCGTGAGGCCACAGGAGAAGGAGACGGATACGAGTCAGGCGCGTCTGGGGAAGCGGGCGAACGCGACGACGCTGGCGCCCGCGGCGATGGTGCCCTACACGGGCTTCACGACGCAACTGCCGAGGGGGATGAAGGACACGGACATGTCCCCGAGGATGACGGGGTCCACGTCCCTCGAGGGCGTCTACTACGTCCCCTCGTGGCTGCCACAGTATAGCTTCGTCTCGTGGCTCCAACTCAACGAGGAGGTCACGGCGCACAAGATCTATAACCTCCTGAACCACTGGGCGATGAAGGGCGTCCTGGTGAAGCAGATGAACATGATCTTCTCGGAGACGCCCGACTCGCGCATCCGGATTCGGGTCGTCGACGAGGCGGGGAAGATCGACGACACGGCGACCGAGCTCCAGCACAGGCTGAACCAGATGATGCTCACCTCTCCGAGGGTCGACCTCGTGCGGAAGATGAGGTTCTCCTTCGCCGACGTCTTCGGCTACGGGATGGGCATCTACTCGTGGCAGTGGAAGCGCCACGGGAGCGAGCTGTGCCTCGACGCGCTGGTCAGGCTGCCGTCCCACTCGTTCGACTACCCACCGATCGGGCAGCCCCTCGTCTTCAGCCCCATCCTACAGGGCGTCACCCTCGAGCGCGACCCGCAGACGGGCCTGAACACGGGGAAGTTGCAGTTCTGGCAGCGCCAGTCTGTATTTAACTTCTACCCGATGCTCCTCGACTCCGACTCGCTCTTCTGGCTCAGAGACCCGATCGGCCACGAGCTCGCCGGCGAGCCCATCTGCAAGCCGATTATCCCCCTCTGCGAGATGATGACCTACTCGATGAACTCCCACATGCAGTATATCAACCGCAAGGGGGCTCCGTGGTTCTTCGTCAAGGTCACGAACCCGCAGGGGGCGTCGGCGATCAACGGCTTCGTCGACGACATCTCCTACGCGAACACCATCCTCCAGTACGCCAGCAAGGACAACCGCTACGTCTTGAGGCCCAACATGACGGTCGAGTCGGTCGACTTCGGGGACACGACCGGGTCCGAGCTAGCCGGGCTGTCGACGGTGCAGGCGCTGAACCAGATCATCGTGGACTACTTCAGCCCGAAGGAGAGCGTCCAGCCGCAACAGGGGCCGAGCCTCGGGGCGTCCACCGCGGGGGCCACCTCCCTCTATAACGTCTACGTGGACGCGATGCGGGCGTGGCTCAGCAGGGAGTGGAGCCGCATCCCACAGTGGTACATCGACGCGAACGGCTTCGAGGGCTATCAGGCGATCATCGAGTTCCCGACGGGAGAGGCCGACCCGGGCGACCTGAGGGCGAAGCAGGCCGCGGCGGGCGCCCTCACCGGGATAGCGCCTCCGCTACAGGTCCTCGAGAAGCTCGGCTATGAGATCGACATCCCCGAGGACGTATACGGCGAGGGGGACGAGGCCGTCGAGGCCTACCTCCTTCAGAACGCCGAGTTCTGGGGGAAGGTGAACACCGCGCTGGGCAGGGCGCCGGGCGCCCAGCCGGGCGGGTTCGGGGGCCAGCCCGGGGGCCAGCAGACGGCCCTCCGCGCCATCGCCGACGGCACCGTGGAGGAGCGCGTGGTCGCGGACGCCCGCGCGGAGATCGCCCGACTAAGGGACAAACTCTATAACGACGTCGAGAGGGCGCTGCACAGATGAGACAGATCATTGACCTCGGGTCCACCACGGACGGCGGGAGGCACTACGCCGAGTTCGACGGGGAGCGCACGGCCCCAGTGCAGTCGTGGACGTGGCCCTCGGCAAAGATAGTGGTCGAGGTGACCGAGACGTGATTCGCGCCGTCGCCCGCGCGGCCGGCCCGAGTGGACGGGCGAGCCCGCTGGTCAAGCCGGCGGTGGTCAGGGCGATAGGCATGGCCTTCGAGGAGTATCAGTCGGGCCTCTCGAAGACCCTCGCCAGGGCGGGCATCGACGCCTACCTCGTCGGCGACAGGCGCGGGGCCGTCAGGCTGGGAGCAGACTACGAGGAGCTGAACTACGCCGCCGCGGAGGCCTTCGCCCAGAGGTATCGCGACGACATGGAGACGCGGGGCGGCACGACGATACGCGGGGAGTTTGTCCCGTGGATCAGGGACGGCGCCGAGGCCACGAGGTCGGCCGTCGTGGACGCGATCGAGGAGGGCGTCCGCTCCGGGAAGGGCAGTCGGGCGATAGCCCGCGACCTCAGGGGCGTCATCGACGAGGAGGCGCACGACCCCGCGCTGGTGGCGCAGACGGAGATGTCGCGCCTGGTCCACGTGGGGGAGCACCAGAGATACGTGGACGAGGGCGTCTCCTTCGTCGACTGGCTCCTCGGCGACAAGACGTGTCCCGAGTGCATGGACATCGCGATGGCCGACGTGGGCTACGGCCCCGGGCGCTACCCGATCGACGAGTGCCCCGAGATCCCGGTCCACCCGAAGTGCGAGTGCGACACCAAGGCCGTCCAGAGGGGTCAGGAGAGCACGCTCCGCGCTCACGTCTTCGAACCGGGCCACGAGGCCTACAACCCGGACATGTCCCGCGACGAGGAGGGCAAGTGGTCCGGTGGAGGGGGCGCGTCGACGCCCGTCTCGCGCGTCGGCAAGGCGTGGGTGCTCGCCGACGGAACTCCCGCGCCGGGGCACGTCCAGGCCCTCGGGATACCCCCGGCGTGGACAGACGTGGTCGTCGACCCGAACCCCGACGCCGACCTCGTGGCGAAGGGGCACGACTCGAAGGGGCGGACCCAGTACATCTACTCCGAGCGCTACGACTCCGAGCAGCAGGCGGCGAAGTTCGCGAGGGTCTCCGAGATGGCCGACAGGTTCGACGAGATCCGGGCCCAGAACGAGGCGAACAGGGGGACGGAGGAGGCCGACCTGACCGCCCTCGTCATGTCGACCGGCATCCGCCCGGGCAGCGAGAAGGACACGAGGGGCGACGTCAGGGCCTACGGCGCGACGACCCTCGAGGGCAGGCACGTGGTCGTCACCGAGGAGGGCGTGAGGCTCCAGTTCGTGGGCAAGAAGGGCGTCGACCTCGACATCCCCGTGGAGGACAAGTCAGTGGCCGATATGCTCGTCGAGCGGGCGGGGGCCGCCGGCGCCGACGGGCAGCTCTTCCCTACAGTCGGCCCGAGCGAGCTCTCAGACTACGTGCACGGGCTGAACGGCGGCGGCTTCAAGACGAAGGACTTCCGCACCGCGCTGGGCACGTCGACGGCCAGGGACCTCGTGGCCCGCACTGAGGCGCCCACGTCCAAGACGGCGTACAAGAGGGCGGTGCGGGGCGTGGCCAAGGCCGTCGCGGCCAGGCTGGGCAACACGCCGACCGTCGCGCTCCAGAGATACATCGCGCCAGAGGTATTCACCCCCTGGAGGGAGGCCGCGCATGTTTGATTACGACGTCCACCACGGCGCCGTCCGCGGGCGGCCCGTCGACTGGAGGAGCGCCCCCGATCCCGACCCCGAGGACGACGACGAGCTGCTGGCCGCCACCCCGGCGGGCGTGATCGCCACCCTCGGCTTCGACCCGATCGAGTCGCGGACTCACAGGTTCGAGCCCGGCCACGAGCCATACAATCCAGACATGGGTCGAGACGAGAAGGGTCGTTTCACCTCTGGAGGAGGTGGCGGGGCCAGCCTGGTGAGGGGTGGCAAGCTCCGCGACTTCAGAGACATGTTCGCGGACAAGGACCTCGACTACGTGGAGCGAGCCACGATCTATGACTACATAGGCAGCGGCGGGGTGAGGTCGGCCACGATCAACCGCGAGCTGCGCGGCGGGCGCCTTGGCGCGAACACCAAGGAGGACGTGAAGGTCCTCGACGCGGCCATCGCCAAGACCACGCTCGACCCGAGCGAGCTCGAGGACCCGACCCTCTACAGGGGCATCGACATCGCCCACCTGAGCGAGGCCCTCGGGCGCGAGCCGCGGCCGGGCGACGTGATAGTCGACAAGGCCTACCAGAGCACGACGACGGACCGCAGCTGGGCCGTCAGGACGTTCGGTAGGACCAACTTCGCGAGGGACGGCAGCCCGATCCCCCCGACGGGAGATGAATACACGGTCCTCGAGATCCACCCGACCGAGCCGATCCACGCCGTCTACAACAAGGAGGAGGATGAGGTGATCATGCCGAGGGGCACCGCGTTCAGGATAACCGGCGTCGAGACCCGCGACGAGAGGGTATGGCCCACCATACCCGAGACGAGGCGCGTCACCGTCGTCAGGTGCGAGGTGGCGAGATGATAGAGGCGGAGAGGTTCATGGGGCTCTACGAGCCGGTCGGGGAGTCCGAGGAGAACGTCTTCCAGCCCGGTCACGAGCCGTTCAACCCCGACCAGGGGCGGGACGAGGGGGGGAAGTTCTCACCGGGTGGGGACGGAGGGTCGTCGCCGCCCATGCCCCCGGTCGACGCTTTCTATGGGCAGGTGATCACGCGCGAGAGGGAATACGACGTGCCAGGCAAGGAATACGCGTTGGCTCAGGAGAAGGAGTTCGGCCTCAAGAAGACCAAGCTCCAGCCTGAAGACGAGGAGGCCGTCAAGTTCTATGCCGCTAAGAAGGACCCCTCTGGTAAGAAGGACACGGAGCAGCTCGGCTATCGCAGAATGAACAACCAGATGAGGGGGAAGGCCGACCCCACGCCCGAGGTCCAAGAGAAGATCGAGGCAATGAAGGGCGTCGTGGACAAGTCCCCACCCCTGCCAGAGGGCGTCCAGCTCTTCAGGGGGATAGGAGACGACCACTCCGAGACCCTCTACGGTATGAAGGTCGGCGACGTGTGTGAGGACAAGGGGTTCCAGTCGTGGACCCTGAACCCGAACACGGCGAACGCCTTCACGGGCTACGTCACGGAGGCGGGGGCGGGCGTTCTCGACCCAGATTGGCAGGCGGCCAAGCCGGTGATGCGCCTCGTCGGGGACGGCGCGACGAGGGGATTCTACTACAGAGGTGGCTCGGAGAACGAGATGATAATCAACCCAAGCCAACTGCGCGTCGTTCGCGTGGACGACGTGAGGCAAACAATGAAGCGGGAAGGCAAGGGCTTCGTCTACTGGAAGGTGTTCACAGTGGAGGTGGCGTGATGCCCGAGTCGAGGTTCAACGCCGAGATCGAGATAGTCAGCCGCGCCTCCGATCAGGAGAGCGTCTTCCAGCCCGGGCACCCCGCCTACAACCCCGACATGTCCCGAGACGAGGCGGGCAAGTTCTCGTCGGGGGGTGGTGGCAGCCCCGCGGCCGTCCACTCGAGGGTCATGGCGATTCGCGAGAGCAAGAGGGCAGGCTACGACGCGATCAGACAGAGGATTCGCGACGCCCGCGCCCACGAGAGCGAGGTCCTCACCCGGCTCACGCCGCGCTTCGACCAGCTCTGGAGCGAGAAGGACCCGGAGGTCAGGGTCGCCCTGAGGGAGAAGCTGGCCGTCCAGCAGAAGGAAGTCGTCGACCCGCTGTCGAAGGCGGTGTGGGACGCCGTGGACGAGCTCGACGCATACAAGGCCGCCGCGGCGGAGGAGATGTGGACGGCGATCGCTCCGACCGTCGGCTCCGTCGTCAGGACCAGGGACTGGGATCCGAGCAACAGCGTCCGCGACAAGAACCCCAACATCGAGGAGGGCGCGAGGTGGGTCGGCAGGATGGTCGTGACCGACGCGTTCGACGAGCCCGTCGGGGTGATGGAAGAGGAGGGCACCCGAGAGAAGGGCGGGGCGGTGAACATCTCTATGAAGCCCACCTCTGAGAAGTGGGTGGCCGTCCACGAGCTCGGGCACACCCTCGAGGACCGCGACCCGGAGATCCACAGGGCGGCGGTCGACTTCTTGGCGTCGAGGACCTCGAGCGAGGCCGACGTCAGGCTCGCCGACCTCAAGCCGAACTACAACTACGACAGCGACGAGGTCACCCGCCCCGACCGCTTCACCGACGTCTACATGGGCAAGCAGTATAGGGGGGCCGGCGGGGAGCCCTACGCCACCGAGATCGTCTCGATGGGGCTTCAGAAGATCTACCAGTCGCCGGGGGACCTCGCCAAGAGGGATCCCGAGTATTTTAAGTTAATGGTGGGCGTGATGGGGAGGGCCAAGAAATGACGAAGGTAATAATCAGGGTGGGGCGCTGCCGCGCCTCGAACGAGGGCGGTGAGTGGTCGTCGGACGAGCCGGTGCTCGCCCGCCTCCTGAACGCCCGGGCCGGGCCGAGGTCGCTGCCAGAGGAGTACATCCCGGACGCGGCCTCGGCGATGCTCGGGCTGGCCAGGGCCGTCCTGCCTAACCTAGAGGTGGTCCTGCTGAGGACGCCTCGGGCGGCGCCGGGGGAGGTCTACTGATGTCGTCGACCGCGGAGGACTGCCTCCACTCCCCCCTCGAGCGCGTCGGGCCCAACCCCGTGATGACCGCGTTCCTCGTCGAGATGGCCAGGCAGCGCGCGGAGGCGGCGTGGGTGTGGTTCACCGTCTACAACCCACTGAACATCTGGGTCACGATCCCGCCCGAGTTCGAGGAGGAGTGCTCCGAGAGTACCATCGAGGCCGCCTCGCGGTGGGAGGTCCAGAGGATGTTCCTCTGGCACCTCGGGCTCGAGCGCAGCCCCGACGCCATGGGGGTGATGCCACGATGCCGCCGTACGTGACGCCCGACCTCGGCCCCGGCGCCCCCAAGGGCATGGTGGCGGAGGCGGGGCGCATCTACCGCGCCCTCAGAGAGGACGGCTACGAGGCCGAGAGGGCGGCCCCGATCATGTGGGCCAGCCTGAAGAAGAGGTGGAAGAAGGAGGGCGACAAGTGGGTGGCGCGCAAGGAGAAGAGTAACGCGAGGTGGGCTCCGATGATGCAGATCCCGAGCGGAGGAGCGGGGGCCGGCGCAGGTCAGAGGTGCACGAGGTTCGGAAACACCGTGCTACAGGGCCTCGACCAGTGGCTGCCCGACGACAAGGGGCGCGTGCAGGGAACGTATTATCCCAAGTCGGCGTTCGAGCCGACAGTGGGCGAGTGGGGCCAGGGAGTCCCCATCGTCTTCGGAGCCAAGCACGTCAAGATAGGCGGGCTGGCGAGGGATCCCGAGAAGACCCTACGAGACGCGAGCACGGACGAGGTCCGAGCCCGGATCGTGGGCTACTCGGTGGGGGTGGCGCTGCTGAGCAAGCATATCGGCAGGCCCCTGCTGAAGGTGGACCTCGGAGACATATGCGACGCCGAGGTCCAGAACCTCTACGACGACGCGCGCCTCGGAGTTAGCAGCGCATTCACGGACCGCGAGACGGAGGACGGGAAGTATCTGGTCGGGGATATCCACCCCGATCACATCCTCCTGTTCCCCCGCGACGCCCTCACGGGCACTGAGCAGCGGGACTTGTCCGCGGTCGTGAACACCCTCAACCAGATGGAGGGAGGTATGGATGATGTGAGAGGCGATCAGGAGAACGTAGGGGCCGAGTTCTCAAGAAAGAACAAGGACAAACTCAGGGGCTATCTCGGCGTCCTCCACGACCTCACCTCGAAGATAGAGGAGATGGTCGGGGAGAGCATGAACGACCTCGAGACGCTCCTCAGGCGGGCCGGGCAGGGCATGCCGGGGTCCGAGAGCAGCGCCGTCGAGACAACCGACGCCGCCGCTCGCGAGAACGCAAGCAAGTTTCCCTACGTTCCGAAGAACCCGAGCGACTACGAGAAGGGGACGGGGTCGTGGACCAAGCCGTCCCTGGGCGACTATACCGACAAGGTCTGGGATGATCTGACCGAGGAAGAGAGGAGCGACATTCGCTCCCACTTCGCGGCGGTGACCGATGACACCTTCGGTGGGTGTAGGCTGGGCCACCACGAGCCCGACGGCACCCTCAACGCCAACGGCGTCAGGGCCGCCCTCGGGAGGCTCGATCAGACGGACGGTATCTCCGGCATAGCCGAGAGCGTGCGGTCCCACCTCGAGAGCCACTCGAAGGAGTTCGGCGAGGAGAAGAGCGAGACGAACAACCTACCCAAGGAGGAGGTATCTATGGGAGAACAGGATAACAAGAAGAGGTCTGAGGCGGAGGCCGAGGCGGCCCGCAAGAAGGCGGAGGCCGAGGCCGAGGCCGCAAAGAAGGCAGAGGCAGAGGCCGAGGCAGAGGCCGAGGCGGAGGCCGCCAAGAAGGCGAAGGCCGAGGCCGCCAGGAAGGCCAAGTGCGGCGCCGACGACAAGGGCAAGGGCGCGCCCAAGGACGACGAGGAGCTCGAGGACGAGGCTGAGGGCAACAAGAAGAACATCGCCGTCCTCCAGGCGCAGATCGCCGCCCTCACCAAGAAGGTGTCCGAGAGGGACGCCCTCGAGGAGATGGGGCGGAAGAGGGACTTCACGAACCTTCTGAAGCCGGGGGCGCAGAAGGCCACCGAGCAGCTCTATAAGGAGTTCATCGCGGACCCTGTTGGGTTCATGAAGTCGAGGCAGAACGCCCTCGCCGGCAGCGGCGGGGAGACCGATCTGACGGGTCTCGAGCACGTCCCGAGCGGCACGGCCGCCGGCGACGGGAGCCCGTTCTCCGAGCAGGCGGTCAAGGCAAAAGCGGCCCAGCTGAACGCGAGACTCTCCGACAGCCCGGACAGGGCGGGGGAGAGCACCGTCGGGCGCGCCGTCTACAACGAGCAGACTGGCAAGCGCGACTGGGTTCCGCTCGGGCCATTCAGGAAGGAGGCGTGAGATGACTGGACAGAGAGCGCCGAGCCCACTGATCAACAAGATCGTCTGGTTCGGCGGAGTCCCAATGGCGATTCCGATGAACGTCGCGGAGGTTACGAACATCGCGAAGTTCGTCCCCGGTCGCCTCGCCGCGTCGGGCTCTAGGCTCGGCACCGGCACGGGATACTCAGACAACGACGCATACGTGGCCAACCTCCCGACGCAGATGCCGTTCGGGTGGATCGGATACGAAGACGTCGACACCAACGCACGTCCGGCGGACGTGACGAAGGCGTACACGAATGGAGACGAGACGCGCGTCTATATGGGCGGCGGGTTCGGGATCTACGCGAGCCTGTTTACCTACCAGGCCGTCAAGCAGGGCGATCTCCTCTGCAACTGGTTCAACGGCCAGCTCGCGGGGCCGGTCGCGCCCGCCCCTGGTGGGATCTTCCTCGCAGTCCCCTACGCGACCGCGGCGGCCGTGGTCAGCACGGCGATTATCGTCCCGGTCGGATGCATGGTCGGCCACCACAGCTATGTCGAGCCGTCGACCGCGCTGGCGAGCACGATCGAGGTGGGCTTCGAGAACGCCACCGAGAGCGGGGACCTCGACGGAATCCTCAACGCGATCTCCATCAACGCGACGAACATCCCCGTGGCGTCGAGCGCCTTCGGGACCGGCGCCGCGGCGGAGACGATCGGTGAGCTGCTCGCGGGAGGCGAAGAGGGATCTTCCTCGACGTACACCTACGGGCTCCTCTACCCCGGCTACGTCGTGGCGAGCCCCGGGTCGATGAACACCCTCGGCCGCACCGTCGTCTACACGCCGGGCAGCGCCTCGGCGTGCGCCGGCCGCATCTGGCTGCACCTCGTGCACCCGCACCTGCGCGTCGTCGCCAAGGCCACGGAGAGCGTTACGACCACCAGCTCGGCCAGCAGCATTCGCTGCCTGAGCATGATTTAAGGAGGAACGAGACATGGCAATCACTCTCGAGCCACTTCTGTTCCGAGCTGGCCAGGCGATCGACCTCGAGATCATCCAGCCCCTGAGGGCGTGGACGGTCGCGAGACAGGCGATCACCGCCAACCCGAACATCAAGGGAGAGGGCATCTACTCGGTCGACGCGATCCGTCTGGCCGACGCGGGCCCGGCCACGATCAGCTACCAGCTGCCGAGGCCCAACGACATCAAGGACGCGCCGCGGCTCAGCCGTGAGAACGTTCAGCTCCCCATCCTGCGTCACCAGATCGAGATCGACAGGAAGGAGTTTAACGCGCTCCAGAACTACGCCGGCGGGTCCATCGACATCACCCGCATCGGGGCGAACTCGCAGGCCTACCAGATGGCGGTCCTCGAGGACGCGCTGGTGTTCCAGGGGTGGAAGGCCGACGGAACCAACTACGCGATCTCGGGGTTCTACAACGCCTCGACCACGCAGTACACGACCTCGACGACCTTCGGGAACGGCTCCTACTACGGGAACTTCAACAAGATGATCGGCGCCGCCATCGGCAGCCTGAAGGCGTACGGCGTCAAGCCCCCGAACGGGTGCTACCACCTCTTCATGAACGCCGGGGACTACTCGTGGCTCGACGGCATTATCAGCACCCTCGGTGTGAAGGAGATGGACGCCGTCCTCAAGACGCTGAACCACGGCAGGGACGCCGGACCCGGTGGAATCTGGGAGCTCCCGTCCGTGACCATCACGGACCCGGGCACCAGCAGGACGCAGACGATCACGGCCATGGCGCAGGGCACGGCCCTCCTGATGCCGGACGACCCGACGCGGACCTGGTACGAGGAGTACGTCATACAGGACGTCAAGACGAGCCTCGGCTACGACAGCCGCGACCCGAACAACTCCCCGATCTACTCCACCATGACGTCCATCGTCTACCCGCACCTGAAGCAGCCGCACGCCGGCTGCCAGATCACCACGCTGGTGCAGGGCTGAGCTGGTGGGCTCCGGTCCACCACCTCTCCCCAACGAGGCGACGATGGCGAACGAAATGACGAGGGTCAAGGCCCTCAAGAGCTTCACCGCCGACGGGTATCCGCAGGACGAGACCACCATGCACGGGATGCGGTTCAACCGGGAGGGAATGATATGCGAGGTGCCGACGAGTCGCGTCGAGTATCTCCTCTCTCTCGGAAGCATCGCGCTGCTCCCACCGGAGGAGGCCCCAGTCGAGGCCCCGGCGGCGCCGAGCGAGACCGTGGCGGCGGAGACCGTCGAGAACTCGGTGTCTGAGGTAAAGAAGCCTCGGCGCGCCGACGGGCGGTTCGCGCTCAAGAATACCAGGAAGAAGAGGTGATCACGCGTGACGGTCACGACCGACATGATCGACGGGGATAGCCCGTTCTCCCTCGGGCAGACCAAGGACGCCACTAGCAGGACGTATACGCAGTCGATGTTTAACCGCGCCCTCGCGAGGGCCGAGGACAGGTTTGCCAGAGAGAACCCGGGCCTCGGCTCGAACGAGGGGGACCAGGCGGTCGAGTATCTCGTCTGCCACTTCCTCTACATGACGTTCGAGGGCGCCGAGGACATGGTCTCGGGCAGGATAGGCGACATGTCCTTCCAGAAGAAGGTCGACGACGAGACCGGAGAGGTCATGACCACGTATCTGTCCCTGTACAAGGGCCTGATCACCCTCAAGGGCAGCCGCGCCGTCGTGGCGCAGGCCGGAGTGGTGGCGGCGGACTCGCTCACTGCGAGGTCGCTGCATCCGAGCAATCAGAGGCTGCCGCTCATGGACTATGACGACAACAGCACGGGCGCTCCGACTCCAAGCAACAAGCGCCCTGCCGGGCAGGGGCCGAATCCCCTGTACCCCTAGTGGGAGGTAAGAAGGGATGATCACAATCAGTAAGGGCAGCGCCCTCGGCGGCGTGGCGGGCACGGCGGCCGTGATCGACTATACGATTATGGGCTCCGAGAAGTCCCAATACGACGCCAGGGACGTGAAGACCCTCGCTCAGGGCAAACTCGACGACGAGGCGGCCGCCCTCTACACGGCGCCCACCGTGGCGCCCGGGAGGGTCGAGGCCGTGTTCCTCGCGAACACGTCCGGCACGGCGGTCACGGGCGTCTACCTAACGGTGGACGGCTACCGGATCACGCCGGCGCTCACTATCCCCGCCTACGGGGCCGCAGTATACGGCCCAGACGGGTGGAAGACCTACACCACTGTCGGTGAGATCTCGGTGGCGTCCGGCGGGACGGCCACGGCGTTCCCGAGGTACGGGGCCGCGGCCACGACAGCAGACGGAGGCGCCATCACCCACGGGTTCTCCGCGGCGCCGACGGTGGTGCTCGCGTGTGGGTCGATAGACACCGAGATGGTCACGATTACGGCCATCGGGTCCACGACGTTCACGGTCGCGATCAAGACGGCCCTGGGGGCGCCGGGGACTACGCAGACGATCTACTGGGTGGCGATACCATGACGTCTTTCATGCAGAAGATGATCGGGGTCGTCGCCGTCTTGGCGATAGTCATGGCGGCGGCGTCGCTCGGACTAGTCCTCACGACTCCGCAGGGCCAACAGCCGGGGATTCTCGGCGCGGGGGTCGGGACCACCGACTGGGACTCCGCCTCGATCGCGAAGCCAGGGGTCCGCAACTGGATCGATCAGGCGAACAACCTCACTCGGAAGGCGTTCCTCGCAGAGGACCTGATCCGGAATCTCACGAAGACGCTGGACTCGGCGGACAGAAACGCCTCGTTCGCCATAGACGCGTCCACGAGGAACGTCTCGTTCGCCATAGACGCGTCCACGGCCAATATCACGGCCCTCAGGGGCAATGGGACGGCGGTGCTCACTAACACCACCACTGTGCCGGTGGCCATGCTCACGACGAGCTGGGCCGAGCTGCTGGCTCTCTCGGCCGGGCAGAGCCTGAACATCACGACGCCCGGGGCGGGGAGCTTCCTCGTCATCGCCAACCTGAGGGAGAACATCTCGGTCTCGTCGGCGGGCCAGATACCCGCGAGCGACTTCTCGGTGTTCGCCCTGTGCGACGGCACCAGCGCCGCCGCGGACTCGGTCGTCACCAACTCCGAGCGCATGGGTACGATGTTCACGGGCACGCCCACCTACTCGAACATCACAGACGTGACCCGCACCTTCGCGTGGACCTACACTAACGCGACTGGCGCGGCCATAATCAGGGTGTGCGGCAAGATCCACGCCAACCTCCAGAACGGAGAGGCGGGCCCGGCGTGGTGGGGCGTCGCGTCCGACAGGGCGGGTAGATCGACCATCGGATACGTGAGGCTGCCATGAGGGTGTCGGCCCTCTCCCTCCTCTCCGCCCTCGTGGTGGTGGCGCTCGTCGCCGGGTGCGCGACGAGCACGGGCTCGCCCGGGTCGGTCCTCGGGATCAGCCCGTCGCAGCTCAACGGGAGATACATCCAGAGCCTCACTCTGAACACGACCCTCCCGGCGGCCGGCGTTAGCCTGCTCGCCGCCGACCTGTCGATGCCGACGGGGATCGAGGAGCCCCTGATGTATCTGGGCGTGCTCTTCGAGTGCAACGTAGGCGGGGTGCTGTCGGTGTCTCATAACGTCGGCTCCGGCAACTCCACCATGCTCGAGCAGCTCAACGGGGGCGTCGCCCTGGTGCCAAATCAGACGTACGCCTTCGTGGTGCCCATCGTCCAGACCGAGGTGATGAACTTCCGATACTCGGCCAACGGGACGACCACGAATGGAACGATCCAGCGGCTCGCCGTCATGGACCTCTACGAGGGAGGCTACGCCGGGATTCAGATCATCAACGGCACTCTGAAATATACCAGTGGGACGTGAAATCTTGCTGTTCGGGCTGTCGCATAAGTGCACGATTCAGGTGAGGGCGCGCAAGAAGAGGCTGGACTACACCGGCCTCTCGGGCGGGGCGTTCGCCGTGGGGAATACCGTGACGGGCGGGACGTCGCACGCCACGGGCGTGGTCAGCAGGCTGCTAACCGCCGGGCTGGTCCTCGAGGACTTGTCGGGCGTGTTCGTGGTTAGTGAGACGGTCTCGAACGGGACCGCTTCGGCCACGACGTCGGCGGTCGCCGACTACGAGACGGCGCAGGGCACGCCCGACTACTACTGGACAGATAGTCAGGCCAACGTGCCGTGCCGGTTCTACACCAGCCGTAAGCCCATCGCCCTGATCGGCCCCGGGCAGTACCAGGACCTCGCGACGAAGGTCATCGTCCCGCCGACCGTGACGGTCACGGCGACGGAGCATAGAATCAAGTCGGCGTCGATCGGGTTCGCCAAGACGTTCCGCATCACGGACCTCTACGCGGCCCACTTTACACACGGGATAAACCACTACGAGCTCACGCTCGAGGAGCCACCGAAGGAATGAACGGAGATTCGACCGTAACGATCAACCAGTGCGACAGGCGTATGTCAGAGGTAAGGAACGAGATCCAAGTCTTCTGCTCTACGGTCACGGCGTCGATAGACGGATTAAAGGACGAACTACACAAGAAGGAGGTCGTCGACGTGGCGAAGCACGCCGAGGTCGAGGCGGAGATCGCCAGGGAGAAGTCGGAGAGGACTCTGAAGGACTGGGTCTTCGTCCACTATCAGGACCTTCTCCTCGCGTTCATCGTGATCATGGTCAGCGGCGGCCGCGCCTACGACCTGCTGATGATGGTCAAGCAGGGGCTGATCTGAATGGCCCGGCGCGGCGGTCGGCTGCTCACCCCGGCCGAGTTGGTGGAGAAGTTCGCCGTCCTCAAGAGGGGCAGCAAGAACGCCGTCAGGGAGGGCCTGACCGACGCCGCCATCCACGTCGAGGGCGTGGCGAAGGACTACTGCACGATCGGGAAGTCCCCCTACGACTGGATGATCTTCCCGACGAAGGTCGACCGTCACGGCAACCAGAGGCCCGGGGCGCCATACGACGTCGGCGACCTCAGGAGTAGCATAACGCACCAGGTCACGGTCAGCGCCAGGCAGGTCGAGGCGGCCATCGGGTCCAACCTCGACTACGCCGCGGCCGTGCACGAGGGGCACACGATTCCCTACGGCACCCCGACGGCCCAGGCGCTCGCGAAGTTCGGGGGCGGCAGCGTCGGCTTCGTGCCGGGGCGGCCATTCGTGCTCGACGCCATCCTCGACTCGAGAGACGACACCATTGACTACATCGAGAGGCGCCTGAGGGAGGCCATCGGCGAAGTAATCACTCGAGAGGCGATCTGAGTGAAGTCGAGCATATACGACGGCATAATCGCCAAACTGAGGGCCGACGCGGTCCTCGTGGCGATGCTGAGGAACGACTCGTCGCGAATATTCAGGTTCAGTCGAATCGCCCCGATCAAGATCCCGTCGGTGACGGTACATGAAACAGGGGAGAGGGATGATCCGTTCCCCGGCGGGGAAGCTTCGTGGTCGGTCCCCCACGCGATAGTCTGGGAGAGCACGCCGTCGGTGCAGATCGACGTATGGGTGTCGTGGGCTGACGACTCCCCCCCCAACCTACCAGAGGATGCCGACGCGATCGCGCACAGGGTGAAGGTGGTCCTGATGAACCCGAGGAACTACGTGACCGACACGCACGGCTGGGAGAGGGTCGGCGGAGGCCAGGTCCCCGACATAAGCACTCAGATCTGGCACAACTCGCTCCACTTTATCTTCAGGTATCACCAAGAGGGGGGCGAGTCGTGATGGCGCCGCCGGTGATCGGGGGCTCGCCCCGTGAGTCGGCGCAGAAGGTCGAATACTCAGGCGCTCGCTGGAGCGCCATAGACAAGGAGGAATCATGGTAGTCTCACACTACACGGGGCAACAGGGGAGAATCTACCTCACGGGTCACACGCTCCTCGCGAGCGCGATCTTTGACATCCCCATCACGCGGGGCGCGGCGTCTCACGCCCGAGGGGGCGCGTGGAGCGACCTCTCGGCGCCCGGCAAGATCGGCCCCCTGGTCATCACGGCCAAGGGCATATTGAGAAACGCGAACCTCATCGGCGGCATGCTGACGGACGCGTCGACGAGCGGTCAGGCGGCCGTCCTCGTGGCGGCCGACACGATCGTCGCGGACACAGTCGTGCCGTGCTCGACCAGCCCATCGTCGCCGTCGAGGATCCGGTTCGCCTTCGTCAAGGGCGCCGGGGCCGGCATCACCACGGCGGGGCAGATTATAGTCTTCGGCACCGACGCGAACGGCGCCAAGTCCTCGGAGATCATCGAAGTCGGCCTCACCACTGACGCCACCAAGAACTTCGATGGGAAGATACTCTTCGCGACGGTCACGCACTTCTCGGTCATAGACCTAGTTATCGACGGGGCCGGCACTGGGGAGCTCCGCTCGCTCGCAGGCGCGGCGTCGTACACGGTCGGGTTCCCGACATACTACGACCTCGAGTGCACGGTCCTCGACGACGTGACGGGCGACTACATCCTGGCGACGTTCCACCACGCGTGGATCTCGAAGGGCACGTTCGCGTCGGGCGACGCGAGCAAGATGCTCGACGAGGACGTCGCGTTCACCATTCTGGACCCCGACGCCGACGTGGCGATCGCGGACCTCAACACCTGAGGTGGTTGTCATGGCTGACGTGGGTGGGGGAGCGTTCCGCCGGATGACCGACGCCGAGAAGGCGGACGCCATAGCGAGGATGGAGAGGGACGCGCCTGAGTGGAGGCGGAGGCAGGCCCTCGTCCAGGCCAGAGAGGTCGCGAACAGAGACGTGATCGCGATGCTGGAGCGGCGGGTCCACGAGGAGCCCGCCCCCGAATACGTCGCCCTGCGGGGCGGCGACTACATCGCGATCAGGACTTGTCTCAGCGACGCCGAGGAGCGCGAGGCCGCCAAGCTCCTCATCGAGTGGGTCTCGAAGAGGCGGCCCGAGGCGGCGTATGAGCTCGTCGAGCTGGTGACGGTCGACGAGCGCATAACCAAGAAGTGGCTCATCGAGAACCCCGACAAGTTCGCGACGGGCGACTTCCTGGAGGTCCTGCTCGGCTACTTCGAGAAGAACGAGGATAGTATCAGGCAGCGCGCGGAGAGGGTGGCTCGCACCATCTCCTTTCGCCTCAAGCCCCGCGGGGCAGGAGTTCGGCCTGATGCTCCGGGACCTGGGGATTCTGGACCCCCGAGTGTGGGCTGAGATGCGGCCCGACCTCCAGGCGTTCTGGGGGTCGTGGTGGAAGGCCGGAGGGTGGAGAATGATAAGGAGGATGATCTGAAGTGCCGGGAGACCTGGGCTCAATGGGCGGGGTGGCGTTCAGCGTCTTCGCCCAGGACGAGACGGGCGAGGGCCTCGACTCGGCCTCGAGCGCCTTCATGGTGACGGCTGGCGACATCATCAGCCAGATCGAGTCCGTGAACAACAAGATACAGGAGTTCGCGCAGCAGCACGCCGTCGTGACCGGGACCGCCGAGAGGGCGGCCAAGATCACCGGCATAAACGCGGACCAACTGCGCGATCTCGCAGTCAAGACGAGCGACGCGACCAGCTCCATAGAGGAGATGGCCGCCCTCGAGGTGCAGTTGGGCAAGGAGCACGTCACGACGATCGGCCAGATGCAGACGCTGCTTCCGCTGTGGGAGGAGTTCGGCGACGCCGTGCAGGAGGACTCGGCCGTCCTGCTGAAGGAGATGGCCCCGGCGTTCAAGCAGTTTAACGTCGATATCAACGACACCCCGAAGTACATGGATAGACTGACCACCATCTTCGCTACGACGGATCTGTCCGCGTCGATGTTCTCATCTCAGATGGTCAGGATGGGGCCGGGCCTCGCCGCGGCCGGGATATCCCTCGAGGACGTGACTAACATCCTCACGGCCCTCAACGAGAAGGGCATCACGGGCCGCAAGGCGATCACGGCCATGAACGCCGCCATGAAGGAGATAACGGACGCCGGCGGCGAGTCGGGCAAGGCGATGCAGGGCCTACAGGACAAGCACGACGGGCTGGCCGAGAGCATCGCCGACGTCAAGCAGAGGTGGGGCGACCTGAACGAGAGGGTCGACGCTGGGCTCGTGTCGAAGAAGTCATACACCTCTGCGATCTTCTCCCTCAAGCAGGAGCTGGGGCACTACCAGGCACAGCTCGCCGCGGTCGACGGGCAGATGAAGACGCTGGGCGAGACCGAGTCCAAGACAGTCGACGTCCACGGCATTCTCATGAAGTCCCTCGGGCTGACCGACGCCGAGCTGGCCACGGCCGCTAGTAGGCTGGAGGGCGCTGGTGGGGCCACGGCGGCGTTCGCGGAGACGACTGAGCATACGAAGACTGGCCAGCAGGAGCTCACCGCCGAGGTCGCCAAGTCCACGTTCGGCCTAGGGGAGCTCGCCGGTGCGCTGTCCGCCCCGGTCGGGGCGATGGCCGGGCTCGGCCACGGCATCATGGAGGTCGCGATTATAGCCAAGCTGTTCCCATCCGTCGGCGCGGCCATAACGGGCGGGCTCGGCGGCGTGACCGAGTCGGTGGGCGCGGCGGCCGCCGGGGTCGGGGGCTCGATCGCGGTGGGCATCGTCGGGGGAGTCGCCGCCGGCATCGCCGGGGTGTGGACCCTCGACCAACTCGGCATCCTCGACGCGTTCGACAGGCTCGGCCGCGACATCGAGTCGTCGCCGATAGGGGGCATCGTCATGGACGCCCTCAAGCTGGTGCTCGCCCCGCTCGGCTCCCTCGGCGCGGCCATCATCGACATCGAGAGGGGCAACTGGGGGGGTATCCTCGAGGACATACAGAAGCCGTGGCAGCAGTGGGGAGAGACCCTCGGCTCGGTGTCGGGGGCCGGAGAGGACTTCGGCCGTATGGTCTCGGGGGCCGGCAGGGCGACCGGGCAGGCGGCCCAGGGCGCCGGTGGCGTCTTCATCCAGACCGTCCAGGCGGACTTCTCCTCCGAGGCGAGGTTCAGGGAGTGGGTGAAGCGGACGGGTGGGGTCGACGTGGACGACAGCAAGAGGAAGGGAGTGCCGACGCAGTCGGCGACGTGAGCCGTGACCACAGAGGTAATATACGGGTCTGTGACGCTGTCGAATCCCTCTCCGAGGACGCCCGTCGCCGATATCAGGGCCAAGAGGCGGCCGCTCCTCGACGGCACCCAGCAGGTGTTTGACGCCCCGAGCTACGGCGAGAGGTGGCGCTTCTCCTGCCTCACGACCGAGTGGTCCGAGGTGACGGCCCTCAGGGCCCTGATCGGCGTGGGGACCTACGGGACCACGCTGTACATAGATAGTGCTCTGATGGGGTGGTGCACCATAGTCTCGCTCGCCCCGAGGGAGGTCGAGGGGACCGGCGGCACCCTGATCGGATACACGGTCGAGTTCGCCAGGTCCACGTCGGGGGTCTCCTCATGACCAACCCCGACTTTAGAGTCGTCACCTATAACGACATCCCCCTGACCAAGCCGTCGCCGCACGTCCCCCTGTTTGATATCAGGCAGAACGTGCGCATATCGCTGGACGGTCAGCAGAGGGTCGTCTCCCCGCCCGGCCACGGGCGGTCGTGGGTGGTCACGTGCTGGCCCGACAGCCAGGACGAGATCGACGACGTGAAGGCCCTCATCGGGACCGGCTCGTACGACCTCGTCGTGGCGGGGGAGACGGTCCACTACGTCTATATCACGGGCTGGTCCGAGCGCGAGGTGACGCCGGCCCAGCTCGAGTACACGGTCGAGTTTACTGAGGGGCAGGCGGAGCTGACCGTCTATACGATCGGCGCGGGTGGAATCCGGGTGTCGCAGAAGATAGGCGACGCGTACCGGTCCCTGACGATGGACCTCGTCGGATTCGTGCGGCCCGACCCGTTCGACCCCGTCGAGATCACGATGGCGTGGGGCGCTCACACGGCCCTGGTCTTCGGTGGGTTCACCCTGCCGATCACCAAGGAGTGGAGGCCCGGGGACAAGTCCGCGACGGTCAGTGGGGTGAGCCAGGAGTGGTATCTCAGCAGGCAGTACGGGTCCTACGCCACCCTCGCGGCGTGGGGCGATCCGTTCTTCGTCGACGAGGTGGCGGAGGATACTCAGCCGTCGGAGCTGATCAACCGCATGATCGGGCGCGACCCGCTGGCCACAGACTACAGTTGGTGGACCGGCATCTTCCCATACGAGGTGACGCGCCTCGGCGGCATGGTCGGCTGGGGGACTACGATCCCATACAGGATGTTTACCGTCGACGAGAACACGACTATCAAGCAGACGATCGACCAGATATGCGACCACTGTAGCCACGTCTGGTTGGTCAAGGCCTCCGCCGGTGGGAACTTCTTCGCCTACTTCATCCCCTACAACATGATGGACGACGAGGACTGGGGCCTCGAGCTCCCGGCGAAGGCCTACATAGACTTCTACGACGGCCTCGTCGAGAGCATCACCGTCGAGGACAGGCAGGGCGAATACATCAATCAGGTTATCGTCTACGGGATGACCGTCGACGAGTTCACCAATCTGTGGGTGACCGGCAGCGCCGAGACGACAGAGGTGTCGGAGGGCGACGAGGTCCGCATCACCCTCTACGTCAAGAGGCCCGACCTCACGACGGCGGCGGAGTGCGACTCCGTGGCCCAGGGCATCCTCGACGTCGTGACCGACCCGCCCGTGGTCTACTCGTTTACCGTCATGGGCCTCGTCGACCTCGAGCTCTATCAGAAGATCTCCCTGACTAACTTCGATGGCATCACCGACTCTGAGATGCGAATAATCAGCGTCGAGTACGTCAAGGACCTCGGGGGCGTCTACGTCAACGTCCAGTGCACGAAGGCGACCAGCTTCGCGTCTCAGGTCGTGTACAAGACTCTGGTGCAGGACAGGACCACGGCGGCGAAGGCGATCGCCTCGCAGATCGTCAAGGAGAAGGTCCCAGAGGTCCTGACCGGGCTCATGGACACGGTCGACGGCGTCGGCGGCGGGACGGCCGTCTCCTACAAGGACGGCCGGACCGTGAAGGTCAAGGTCATGGAGGGTGGCTACGGCCCGCCCGGGGAGGAGGGCCCGCCGGGCCCGCCCGGGGCGCAGGGCCAGCAGGGCCCACCCGGGACTCCGGGAGCGCCGGGAGCGCCGGGTGCCCCCGGGGCCGTCTGGTACGCGGGCGAGGGGGTGCCGGGCTCGGGCCTCGGCATTAACGGAGACTACTATCTTCGCACCACCAATGGGGACGTCTACCTCAAGGCGGGTGGGACGTGGTATCTGATCGCCAACATCAAGGGCCCGGCCGGCGCCACCGGGAGCGTCTGGTACACTGGCCCCGGAGTGCCGGGCTCTGGGCTCGGCATTAATGGGGACTACTACTTGGACACAGATACCGACGACGTCTACCACAAGGAGACGGGCTCGTGGATCCTGATAGCCAACATTCGCGGGGCCGCCGGCAGCGTCTGGTGGAGCGGCGTGGGCCCGCCGTCGGCTCATATCCAGAGGGTGGTCAACGGCGACTTCGAGACGGGCGACATGACCGGGTGGACGGACTACTCGGGGGTGTATCCGGAGGGGTCGGGCACCGTCACCACCGAGGCGTCTGCGGCGGCCAAGCACGCCGGGGACTTCGGGGGGCGCTTCGAGGTAACGTGGGACTCCGTGGCCACCTTCATGAATCAGGCGGATCGGTATCAACTCGTCTCGGAGAACGGTCTGCACGTCGGGGATGTCTTTGACTTCTGGGTGAAGATCCCGACGTGGGTTCTTGACGGGGCGGACGTGGACGTCCGGGTCATCGTGAGCGACTACGGGGAGATCGCCTTCACGGTGTGGACCGGCGCGGGAGCCCAAGACTGGCAGCACGTCCACGTTGCCCTAACAGAAGAGGATGCGTTTCCCCCCGAGGGGAATGTCTGGCTCGATGTGCTCGTCTACGCGGGCGGCACGGACAGCACCGGGGAGATCGAGGTGTGGGTGGACGACATTACACTTACACAGTCGTTAGACCTCATGGACCTCGCCAAGGGCGGGTTCGAGGAGTGCCCCCCGCTCTCCCCGTGGGTCGACGTCAGCGATGGTGGGTACGTCTCGATCGCCTCGGACCATCCCTACTCGGGGGCCAAGAATGCGATGTGCTTCGTGAGCATCACGGCCCCCACGACCGAGTCGTTCACGAGCGCGTTCGAGCAGGAGATCGGGGCCGTGGCGCTCGGGGAGGGGATCTCCCTCTGGTACCGGGTGTGGTACAACGGAGCGACGGGGCACGGCGCCGACGCCTCCGTGCTCGTCGAGCTCGTGGACTTGTCCGCGTCCGAGAACCCGAACCAGACCATACTGTCGCTCGAGGACCCGTCCGCGGGAGACTGGATTCACGCGGGGGACGTCGCCGACTGGACGAGTGGCTACGCGAAGATAGTCGTCACCGCGGCGCTCGCCGGCGACGGGACGGGTAGTGGCCTCTGGATCTTCGAGACCGAGTGGGACGACTTCTCCGTGGGCGGGTCTGAGGGCGCCGCCGTCGACGGCGATTACTATCTGAACACCACCACCGGGGACGTCTATCACAAGGAGTCGGGCACGTGGGTCCTGGTTGGTAACATACGGGGCCCCACGGGCGTTGGCGGGGGATCGAGGGCCTTTTCCTTCTTCATCGGGTGAGAGAATGACACTTGCGCTTAACACGGGTGAAACGATCGGGGGGGTGGCGGGGACGGCTTCGGCCGTAGCCTGCGTCATCACCGGGGTAGAGATCGCGGGCGGCGTGGAGGCCTTCAAGGTGCTCTACCAGGGGCTGCTCGACGACGAGGTAGGCACGCTATACACCGTGCCGACCTCCACTATGGTCATTGTCCGCAACGTCGGCCTGACGAACACGTCGGGGGACTCGGTGGGCGGAGTCATTATCTACGTGAACGGCGCCGACGCGGCGCACCAGATCTGCGGCAGCACCACGATACCGGCCGGGTCGACGTTCATGCGAACCGACTCTGGGTGGGTGATGACCGACAGCACCGGGGCGCAGCAGTCGAGCGGTGGTGGTGGAGGAGGGTCCGGTGACGTCGTGGGCCCGGGGTCTGCGACCGACGACGCCATCGCGCGGTTCGACACCGAGACGGGGAAGTTGATCCAGAACTCCCTCGCCACCGTCGACGACGCGGGCACGGTCGACGTCCCGTACGGGCAGGACTACACGATCGACGGCGTGGCCTCCAGGCTGTGGGACAGCATTGAGTACTATGTGAACTGCGACACCGGCGACGACGGCGCCCCGGGGACCGTGGGGGAGCCCTTCGAGACCGTGCAGCACGCCCTGGACCTGCTCCCAAAGAACCTCGGCGGGCACAACGCCGCCATCTACTTGCAGGACTCTCCGAACTACGCGGAGTCGATCCTCGTGACGGGCTTCTATAACGGGGAGATCGACTTTATCGGCGGCACCCTCGTCTGGTCGGGCGGCATAATGGTCTCGATTATGGTGAACGAGGCGATCGTCTGGTTCTCTGGCATTGGCTTCTATGTCAACGAGGACGATATGTGGGCCGTCGCGTCCCTCCAGACCGCCCCGGTCCTCTTCGATGCCTGCAAGTTCTCGAAGGACCCGTCGGTGTCCGGCACCGCCGGCGTCTGCCCGACGTTCGGCACAGTCTGGCTGTTCGGCATCACGCCCCCGGGGGCCGGGGTCGAGGTCGACTACGGAGTCCTCGCCGGCGCCGGCTCCACCGTCTTCTACGACGACACGTCGCAGTTCGGGACGGAGTTTGTCCACTACCCGAGCACCGAGAGCATGGTGATGACCGAGGGCGGCTTCATGGTGAGCGGCCCGGGGCCCGAGGTCGGATCGACCGACGCCGCCGTCGCCGTCATGGACGGCACCAGGGGCGTTAAGATCAGGGGCTCTCTCGTCACGATCGACGCGGACGGCTCCGTGAACATCCCCTCCGGTGAGGCCTACGGCATCGACGGCACCCCCCTCGCCTACGGGGACGTGGGCGCGGCCGCGGCCGATCACGAGCACGCGGCGGGGGACATTACCTCTGGGAGCCTCGACGGGGACCGGCTCCCGGCCCTCTCCACCGACAAGCGGGGCGGCGTGGCGGCGACGGGGACGCCCTCTGGCCTCTTCCTGCGGGACGACGACTCGTGGGCGGCGGGCGGCGGCGCCTACCGGCGCCCCGCGACCATCGTGGTGGCGGCATCGGACTCCAAGGATACAACTAATGCGGATTATGTCTGCCCTGCCACGGACGCCCTGGACTACATCACCACCACGGTCATCCCGGCCATGCCCGCGGCGGGGGGGAAGATCCTCTTCCTGGAGGGCACCTACACCGTGAATACGAACAGCAAACCGATGGTGCTGAATCAGGGGACCGTGGGGATCGAGATCGAGGGCATGGGCGCGGGCACCGTGTTCAAGCACGGCGCGAACTCCATTAACAGCAAGCTAATCCAGCTCTCCGGGAACAACTCCGGGGTCGTGATGGTCCGCCGGATCACCTTCGACAATACGGGAGTATCCGCCACGTCCTCCACCGGCATCGATAACTCAACCACCACCCCCCTGCAGGTGCAGGACTGCACATTCAAAGCTCTGTCATGGGGGATCTTTGGGTGGAATGCAGACATCTTCCGCTGCCGGTTCGTCTCGACGTCAGAGTATGGGGTCCACTCGGTCCGGGACACCTTCACGCTAATCAACTGCGCCTTCAGCTACTCAAATGCCTACCTCATCGAGGGGAACTCCGGTAACCACCGCATCCAGAGCTGCGACTTCACCGACATAGCAAAACTCTATATCGCCCGGGGTGTGGTCGTTGCCAGCAAATTCACGAACCGCGGGATCGAACAGCTAACCGGAGGGTCCGTAGGGCTCCACGTCCTCGGGTGTGAAGTCTCGGTCGTGAGCGGAGGCGCGGGCGATGCCCAGTGCGTCCTACTGGATGGGATCGGGGGGATCGTGGAAGGGAACACCCTAATTGTCCAAGAGGATGCCGATAAACCCTGCGTGAAGATCGCGGCTGGTGGGTCCGGGAACATGGTCCTCGGGAACAT
>Ga0315284_10002303_pt1 | contig 27401 bp, 31 predicted proteins | sample YL17G09_16_MG_FD_203696 | JGI IMG/M metagenome (GOLD analysis project Ga0315284, IMG submission 203696) | Sediment microbial communities from Yellowstone Lake, YNP, Wyoming, USA - YL17G09_16 | ecosystem: Environmental > Aquatic > Freshwater > Lake > Sediment | place: USA: Wyoming | collected...
TTGACAGAAGTCGCATTTTGGGACGTTTTTGGGGGGGGGGGAACGATGGCTGGGTCTTCTCGTCGTTTGGGTCGGCGGCGTGGAAGCAAGAAGAAGCGAGGGTGGGCCACGAATACTTCGGCGCCGCTCAGCGCGGGCGACGCGGATTCCGGGGGTCTTCACGGATCGCTATGCGCGGCAGAACCGAAGACCCGTCCAACACGGAATGCAGCTTCTGGAGGAAGTGGATCGCGCCCGGGCTTGGGGCGAACAGCGGTCGCGGTTCGGGGGCGATGCTATGGTGCAGAGCGGGTCACACCTCACCAAGTAAGTAGCAGACGATCTGAGACCTCTTCAGATTCCAATGACTGACCCGACATCTGGAATCTCCGGAGCATTGATCTGCCGCAGTTTACGAATACCTCCCGCTCAAAAACGTTGGTGGAGTAGGGGATTGACAACAGCTTGTCCCCCGATTTCTTCGTTCCGTCTATGCTGAGCGCAACCAGAGCGCCTCTCAACTTTGCACTCAAAATAGCTCCAACGAGTCTCTCAAATGAAAACTCTTGAGCGCCGTAGAGGATGCTCTGCGAATCGAGATATGGCGGATCGCAGTACACGATATCTCCTTCGCCGGCCATCTCCATTGTCTTCTCGAAATCACAGTGATAGAAATCGGTGTTCTCTATGCGTTCGTGCCATTCCCGTGCCCGCAGTGCGAAACTCTCTGGATCCATGGGCTTGTGAACTCCGCAAGGCGTGCTCATCCCACCGTCGTTCTTTCTGAACCGGACGACTCCCCCGTAGCACGATCTTGAAAGCACAAGTAGGTCAAGGCCATTTGGAGACTTGTTGAATTTTCTCTGATAGAAAGCGTATGCCTCAGCCTTGTTCCCGTTGCACAATCCGTCAAATGCCTGACGCCAGTACTTGACAACCACATCAGGTTCGTTTTTCACCATGAGCCAAAGATCAACTAGCGGCTTGAAAATGTCCGAGGCAACCCCTCGTTGCGGGGCCAATGTGGCCAGAACTCCTCCGCTGCCAACAAATGGTTCGTAGTAGCAGTTGAACTTGCGGGGGAAATACGACAGTATCTCAAAAGCAAATTTCTGCTTGTTGCCGATCCACTTGAGGAGCTGACGCGAGTACGGCTCAATGGGAAGACCCAGAGAGTATTGCTCAACTGGATTGAATAGTGAAGTCTGTGTAACCATTTGGCCCTCAGAGATATCCGGTTTTGGGATAATGATCATGTCCCAAGTATCTTGAATATGGTTGATCGGAAGAACGTATGTCAAAAAAGACTATCCACACGAATGAATATCGTATCCTGCTCAGGATTCTGCGCAGCAAGAGGCAACAGAAACTGATCAGTCAGGATACAATGGCGGCAAAACTCGGGGTCCATCAGTCCTTTGTCTCGAAGGTTGAGAGCGGCGAACGGCGTCTGGATGTGATTGAACTGAAACGCTACTGTGATGCATTGGAACTGGATTTCCCTCGGTTCATCAGAGATATGTGCACAGAGATCGACATTGGTAGAAAGGTGGGTTGAAGTGAGGGCCGATAGCCGATTCCGTGGCATGTCACAAGGGTTCTGGGGGATAGTAAGACTTGTCAGCCAGAATCTTGGGTATACCAGCAGTGGGGTGATACGCACCCACGGGGCGGACGATGTCGTGGCGTTCATGGAGAGTGAGAATCTCCTTGTTCCTGTTGGCACGCGAATTGATGACGTGGTTGCGTACCTGGCGTACCGGGCAGAAGCGCTCAACAAGCAAGTCCAGTTTGACTTGATGGATGTGAAAGCCGCAAGGAGTCTCTTTCTCAGGCTGAAGAGGCGGAACAACCCCACATGCCCGATACCAATGAACAAGCAGAAGGGGGAGATGAAGACTGAGGCGTATTTCACAAGCTCAATCAATATCTTGATCCAGAAGACTCTGATGGACAACGGGATAAATACCTGCGATTTCGATCCGAGAAGTCTTGTCGTCTTCACAACGAACGGTTCCATATCTTCCGTTACAAGCCGACGTGTTGACGGATGTTACCCCAGTGTGAAAGATCCTGTTGCAGTCTGGGAGATCAAGGAGTACTACTATACTACAACATTTGGAAGCAGAGTCGCGGATGGAGTCTACGAAACCATGTTGGATGGATTTGAACTGCAGGTCGCTCGCCACGAAACAAATAGGGAGATCCAACACATCCTGTTCATCGACGCGAAGTACACTTGGTGGGATCTAGGCAAGTCTTACTTGTGCAGGATGGTCGATATTCTGAATATGGGCTTGGTTTCTGAAGTAGTCTTCGGGAAGCAGATTGTTGAGAGAGTGCCGTTGCTTGTCAAGAGTTGGATTGACAATCGGATCCAGATAGACCGATAGCTACTCACGACAGGGTCTCTCTTCTGTGCCGTGCCACGTCTTCCGCTCCACGGTGATCATGATTTAGTTTTTCTTGTCTGAGCTGTCTTGCCGATCCACGGAACCGTCCCCCGGTCTTGCCATGGACAAACGCTACGCAGTTGACCGAGTCCGGTGCGATTTGCGGCGTGAGATCTACGACCTCATGACGCACCCGGGGTACCATTCCCTGGAGAAGGAACTCACCGAGTCGCTGCTGCAGACCAACGAGCTGTACAACGCGCTTCGAGCGTTCTCCCGCGACAGGGGTGTTCCACCCGAGCAGCGCGAATCCATGCGGGATCTCTTCGCCTACATCATCTTCCGCGAGATGAATCTGAAGATGGGCGGGTTTCACTTCGATCGCTACAAGAGTCTCACCACCGGCGAGCTGCAAGACCGGCTCATGAGCGAAGTGCTGGAGAGCCTCGACTTCAACGAATTCCTTGTCAACTTCGCCATGTTCACCGCCTATTCCGAAGAGCCCGGCTTTGATGAATTTGTGGCCCAGAAGCAGTCTCGCTTTCTCGAAGACAGCATTACCTCGGCGATCAAGAAGAACAACGTCATTCCGGCGCTGGGCCGGGCCATTGCGCAGGATGTTGTTGACGCGCTGCACCTCACCGAGAACTTCGGCTACCTGCGCGCAAGCGAGGAAGCCAAGGAAGAGCTGTTCGAATTCGCCGAAGAGTCAATCAGCGAATACGTGGCTCTGCGCAAGATCGCCATTGTTGTCGAGGGCGAATCGTTCCGCGTGCTGCTCAAGCGCACCTCCCGCACGTCAAACCAGTTTCGCTATCTTCTCACCGATTTTGGCGCCTTGATCAAGGGGCTTTGAGCTGTCTGGGCTCTGGCGGGCGGTGGCGTCGGGCTCCCATCGTTGGTGTCGTTGACAGGTGACGGTATCGACGAGAGTGCCTGCTCTTCAGCATCGCGGGTGGGGGTTCACTGCATTCCCGCGCAGCAACGTAGCCTCTAACCCCACACACATTCGACGGGGCTCAGTGCGGTGCTCGGCGCAGTGCCATCCAAATGCATTTGTGTGTGCGCTCGAACTCCATCACTCGGTCCGAAACCTGCGATCTCCGGGGTTCCACAAACAAAAAAGGGCCGGATGACTGAGTTTCCTCTTCATCCGCCCTTTTGTTTGAAGCCCTGCTACTCTCCTGAATCACTCAGAGGATTTGGGGAAGCTATGAGTGAACAGACCGCACACAAGGGGAGGTGCGAAGAGTCTCAAGGCGCTACATCCATACGTATCGGTCGCGGGAATGGGGGACTTTAGCGCGACCGGCGGAGCCAGAGCAGCCGCACTGCACGACGTCAGAGAACCTCCGTCGTTTCTTACACAAATTCAACTTGTTGCACGACCTGCATCGAGCAGTGCCTCATCAGCCCCGCACGCCTGAGGGTCAACGCCGAGTGCCTTCTGCGCAGGCTGTGGAGTTCGCTCAGGCCCTCGGTAGGACGATGTATTTTCCCTCGTGGATCGTTGATTGTGCCGGGTTGTGGTCGGGCACACCTCCACAAACGTCGTGGAGGGGGGAGCGCCCCTGGCTCCGGCCTCCTCGTTTGGGGAGGGGTGGGAGGCGTTGGTGATGTGCGCACAGCGGAGGACCCCCACCCACGAGGGAGCAGTTGTCGCCGGATGACTTCACGCTACTCCACCAGAACACGTCGCAGTGCTGCCCCCGGCGAGCAATCCCTGATCCGCGACATCATGCGGTTCTGCAATGCCACGCCCAGTCGCCGCTATCCGCTCACTATTGGCGACGATGCGGCGGTGCGGCGGTGCACGAAGGGGGAGAGTCTTGTACTCACCACTGACGTGCTCGTGGAGGGTGTGGATTTCTCACTTGACTACATGACACTTCGCGAAGTCGGCTTCAAGGCCATGGCGGCGAATCTGAGCGACTGCGCTGCCATGGGCGCCATGCCTGAATCGGCCCTGGTGCAGGTGACATTTCCCGCAAGTCACCGGGGGGTTCGCGCCGCGTTCCGGAATCTGTATCGCGGTATTGGCGAGGCGTGCAGGCTGTGGCGATTCGCTGTGGTGGGTGGCGACATCTCATCGGGCCCGGCCTGGTCGATCGGCGTCACACTGATTGGACGTCAACCCGATGGCCTGCGCGTGCTGCAGCGCTCGGGGGCACGGCATGGCGATGGCGTGTGGGTGAGTGGTTGCGTGGGCGAGAGCGCGGCCGGGCTTGAAGCTCTGCGGAAGTGGGGGAGAAACAGCGTGCCCGCGAAGTACCGACGTCTGGTTCGCCGACACGTGCGACCGACTCCACAGATCGCCCTGGGAGCCGCGCTGGTTCGCAATCGCCACGTTCACGCCGCCATGGACATCTCCGACGGTCTGTCGAAGGACTGCGCGGTTCTGGCCGGCGACAGCGGCCTCGGAGCAGTGCTGGAGAGCGGTCGCATGCTGATCTCGGCAGGGACACGGCGCCTCGCCCGCGAGTTGAAGACCGATCCGATGCAGTGGCTCCTGCATGGTGGCGAGGATTTCGAGTTGCTCTTTGCGGCCTCACCGGCATTCGATCCTGTTGAGATTGAGCGCGCCAGGAATTTACAATTGACTCGAATCGGGCGGCTGGACAAAGTCCGTCGGGGAGTGGTTCTGACGCGACCGGATGGCCGCACACGTCCACTACGCGACGAATCGTGGGATCATACGCGCGCTGCCTTGCTTTGATGGCCCATCTGGTTTTAGATTAGAGACTGTACTGAATGGCACCGGGGTTGGGGCGCAGACCGCAGCATGAAGTTGAGTTGGTCTCAACCGACTCCGATGGATCTTTCCGGCTTGCGCCGGCCTCAGTTGAAAGGCTCAGACAGAATGCCCACCATTGCAGCGGGACGACGACGCAAGAAAATTGGTGAGATTCTGCTCCTGCAGGGACTCATCTCCCAGGAACAGCTCCTCAAGGGCCTGGAGGAGCACAAGAAAACGGGCATGAGCCTGGGCACAGTGCTTGTCAAGTTGGGGTATATCTCCGACGACGAACTCAGCGGTGTGCTGGGGCAGCAGATTCAGCTTGAGCAGAAGAAACGCATTGGTGAAGTGCTCATCGATCAGGGGCTCATTACCGCCGAGCAGCTCGTCTCGGGCCTTGACGAGCAGAAACGCAGCGGATTGCGGCTCGGAAAGTGCCTGGTCAAGCTCGGGTCCATCTCCGAAGACAAGCTCATCGACGCCCTCAGTGCACAGCTTGACATTCAGCATGTGGTGCTGGACAGCTTCCAGTTCAACAAAGAGCTGATCAAGCTTGTTCCCGAAGAAATGGTGCGGCGTTACAAGGCGATTCCCCTGTACGAGCGCGATGGTGTGATCACCGTCGCCATGACCGACCCCACCAACCTGCGCACCATCGACCACCTCAAGTTCAAGACCGGCAAAGAGATCGAACCGGTGATTGCCACCGAGAAGACGATCATGTCGGCCATCGAGAAGAACTACTCGGCGCCGATGGAGCAGATGTCGGAGCTGATCGGCACCAATAGAGGTGGCGAAGATCTCGACGTTGTCAAGGCTGATGAGGATGATGGTCGCCTTAGTGACGAAGAGGGACAGCAGGTTGTCAAGATCGTCAACCTCATTGTGAACCAGGCGGTGAGCGAGAGGGCCTCAGACATTCACATCGAGCCCATGGAGGAGTACTGCCGGCTGCGCTACCGTATCGACGGCGACCTGGTAGAGAAGAACCCGATTCCGCTGCAGTTGCGCGCGCAAATAACCTCGCGCATCAAGATCATGGCCGGCATGGATATTGCCGAACGCCGCAGACCGCAGGACGGACACTTCCAGATTCGGCACCAGGGACGCGAAATCGATCTGCGCGTGTCAACTTTTCCGGTCATGACGCGTAAGCGTGGAGCCAACGAGAAGATCGTGATGCGCGTGATCGACCAGCAGGGCAACCAGTTGGGGCTCGACCAGATCGGGTTCCACCCCCCAATGCTTGCCAAGTGGGATGAACTCATCCAGAAGCCCGATGGTATTGTGCTTATTACCGGCCCCACTGGAAGCGGCAAGAGCAGCACGATGTATGCCTCGCTGGGGCGACTGGGTCAGACGTATGGCGACACCATGAACATTGTCACCATGGAAGATCCGGTTGAGTACAACCTCTCCGGCATCAACCAGGGGCAGATCAACCCCAAGGCCGGCTACACCTTTGCCGAGGGCATGCGTGCTATCCTGCGTCAAGACCCCGACATCATCATGATTGGCGAGATGCGCGACCTTGAGACCTGCGAAATGGCCATTCGCGCGGCGCTTACCGGTCACTTGGTGCTCTCAACTCTGCATACCAACGATGCTGCCAGCGCTTTCACCCGGTTGGAGGACATGGGGCTGGAGCCGTTCCTGGTCTCCTCAACGGTCATCGGGATCCTGGCCCAGCGGCTGGTGCGGCGCATATGCAGCAAGTGCCGCGAGCCGTACGACCCGGAGCCTGCCCTCCTCCAGAAACTCGGCCTCAAGGCCGGTCTCAAGCTTTACAAAGGCAAAGGCTGCCCTGCCTGTGCCAAGTCGGGCTACCGTGGACGGCTGGGCATCTACGAACTGCTGATTCCCGACCGGACTGTCCAGAAAATGGTGCTCGAACGAGTCAATTCCGAAGAAATCAAACAATACTGCATCAAGAGCGGCGGCTTCGATACACTGCGGCGTGACGGCCTGCGAAAGTGCGTTGAGGGTCATACCACGCTTGAACAGGTGCTTGGAGCCTCACAAGAATGATTGATGTCCAACCTGCACGTCCTGTGGGCGGCCTCGAAAGTATCCCGCTCAATCAGGTTCAAATCGACGCGGTGCACTACGAAGACGGACCGCAACTGGTCTTCGCCGGCGCGGGCACCGGGAAAACGCGCGTGCTCACTGCCAAAATCGCCTTTCTTATAGAGAGGAAAGGCCTCATGCCCAACCGCATCTTTGCTGCCACGTTCACCAACAAAGCCGCACGCGAGATGCAGGAGCGCATCGAGAGGCTCACCGGCGTCCCCTGCAAGGGCCTGTGGATAGGCACGTTTCACTCGATGTGTGCGCGCATTCTGCGGCGCGAAGCTCCGTCCATCGGCTACGATCGCTCGTTTACCATCTACGATCGCGACGACCAGATCGCGCTCATGAAGAAGGTGCTCGAAGCGTGTCAGATCGACGAGCGCAGCATGGAGCCACGACAGATGCTGCAGGCGGTGTCGCGCTTCAAGAATGCCTGCACCCCGCCCGCACAGATCACGGCAAAGGCCGTCAGCTTTTACGATCGCGAGGTGGCCCGTGTGTACGAGACGTACTGCGCGATGCTGGCGCGGCTGCAGGCCATGGATTTTGACGACCTCATCACCAACACGGTGTACCTGTTCAAGCGCAATCCCGACATTGTGCGGCGCTACCAGAACTCCTTTGATCACGTGCTTGTCGACGAGTACCAGGACACCAACACGTCGCAGTTCTTTCTGGTCAAGAGTCTGGTTGGCGATCGGGGCTGCATCTTTGTGGTGGGAGACGACGATCAAAGTATCTACGGATGGCGGGGCGCCAACGTCGAGAACATCCTGACGTTTGACAAGGCATTTCCCGGTACTCGCGTGTTCAAGCTCGAACAGAACTACCGCTCAACGCAGTCTATCCTCGAATTCGCCCACGCTGCCATTGCCGAGAATACCAACCGTGCCGACAAGAAACTGTGGACATCGTCAACTAACAAGGGTGAAGTGGTGGTCACGCGGTACCGCAACGACCAGCACGAGGCGGAGAGTGTGTGTGCAGGCATCACGCGTCTGAAGACCAGCGGTGTCAAGGCCGGCGATATCTGTGTGCTCTTTCGCACGAATGCACAGTCGCGATCGTTCGAAGACGCGCTCATGCGGGCACGCATCCCGTACGTGATTGTGGGCGCCACCAGCTTCTACGAGCGCAAGGAAGTCAAAGACTGCCTGGCCTACCTGCGGCTTCTTGTCAATCCCATGGACGACATGAGCTTCTCCCGCATCATGAACGTTCCTGCGCGCGGCCTGGGCGACAAGGCATACGAGCTGCTTGCTGGCAAAGTGCGCGAGGCCGGACGGTCGATGCTGCAGATCATCACCACGTGCGACTGCGCCTTCATGGGTGCCCGGGCGCAGAACGGGGTGGGGGAGCTGCGCACCATCTTCTCGCTGCTCTCCGAACTCAAGGAGCAGCCCGAAGGCACCCCCGACGCGCTGCTGGGTCACTTGCTGGAAATTTCGGGCTACCTCAAGATGCTGGAGGCTGAGCACACCGAGGAGTCGCAGGCGCGGCTGGAGAACATCGACGAACTGCTCAACACACTCACCCGATGGAGCGAGCAGAACCAGGGGCGGACGCTTGAGGACTTTCTGCAGGAGATAACCCTTGCCACCGATGTGGACAAGTGGGAACAGAAGGGCGAGGCGGTCAATCTGATGACGCTGCATTGCGCCAAGGGCCTGGAGTTCCGCGCGGTGTTTCTGGTGGGGCTCGAGGATGGCCTGCTGCCCTCACGTCTGAACTTCGAGGATCCGGCCAAGATCGAGGAGGAACGGCGACTTCTGTACGTGGGCGTCACCCGCGCCCGGGAAACGCTGGAGTGCTCCTATGCCATGCAGCGCATGCGATTCGGCAGCGTGCTGGCCATGGAGCCATCGCGTTTTGTGGAGGCCATTCCACCCCAGACGTACCGCTACGTTGACATGTGTCGCATTGCTCCTTTGCCACCGCCTGCTCCGCGCGCATCGGCCGTGCAGAGCTTCCCATCGCGGCAGGCTGCAGCCCGGGAGCAACCGGTCGATGACTTCTCGCAGGACACGGTGAGCTTCCGCATAGGGCAGCATGTGGTGCATGCAACTCACGGACAGGGGCGCATTGTCAACCTGAGCGGCTTCGGCGATGAACTGCGGCTCACCATTCTGTTCAACGATGGAGTGCGGCGCAAACTCATGGCGACGTTTGCCGATCTCACGTCTGCATGAGGGTTCTGCATCGGATTTTCGGTGGAGTGCGCAGTACCGACAAGCAACGGAGGAATCGCATGATTACCCGGCAGGATGTGGAATACGTGGCGCGGTTGGCCCGGCTTCGGCTTTCCGAGCAGGAGATCGGCACATTCACCCGTCAATTAGACGGTGTCATTGAGTACGTGCGGCAGCTCGACAAGGCCGACACGGCGGGCGTGACGCCGACGGCGTTCGTGATACCGGAGCACGATCCTGCCCGGGACGACGTGGTGCAGCCGTCACTGCCGAGGGAAGACGCATTGCGCAATGGCCCCAGCGTGCGCAACGGTTTCTTCGCCATTCCCAAGGTGATCGGGTGAACCGCTGTGGAGGGGGCGCCCCGGTCGGACCGGTCTCGCATCTGCCCCACGCCTCACTGCTCGACCTCAACTCACGAGAGGGTTCCACCATGGCCGGCGCGCCCCGAGTCCTGTGCGTGATTCCCGCCCGCTTCGCCTCGACGCGCCTTCCGGGCAAGCCGCTTCTGGAGATTGCGGGCGTGCCCCTTGTCATGTGGGCATACAACCGTGCCGTGGAATCGGGGGCCTTCACACAGGTGGTTGTTGCCACCGACGACACGCGCATTGTTGACGTTGTGCGTGCGCACGGAGGCACGGCCGTCATGACCGCCTCTACGCATGTGTCAGGCACCGACCGGGTGCGCGAGGTGGTCGAGTCGGTGCCGTGCGACTTCGTCGTTAACCTGCAGGGAGATGAGCCGGATGTTCCCGCGACGCTGCTGCGGGAGTTCGTCGCCAGACTCGTGCATGTCGGTGCCAACAGCTTGCTTACGTGTGTGTGCGATGGTACAATCGAGCACAGAGACAACCCGAATGTGGTGAAGGTAGTGCTCAATGCCCGCTCCGAGGCGCTGTACTTCTCGCGGGCGGGCATTCCGTTCGATCGCACAGGCATCGCCACCGGGGTGGTGCGGCACATCGGAATCTACGGCTTCTCCCGGGAGGGGATACGGCGGTTCTGCGGTTTTGCGGTGGGCGCTTTGGAGCAGGTCGAGATGTTGGAACAGCTTCGGGCTCTGGAGCAGGGCATGACGATCGTGTGTGTCAAGACCTCGTACGACGGTTGCGGCATTGACACGCCGGAGGATTTGGCGGCCTTCCGCGATCGGGTCCGGCTCAGCGACCGCGCGTAGAGACGTCACGGCGCCGGACTCACAGACATCAACATAGATTGCGCGACTCGAACACACACATGCTGAAGGCCAGGAATCAGGCAACCCATGTTCTCATCGTGGATGACGAGAAGTCGATCTGCGATATTCTTGGCCAGTTCCTCAAGAAGACCGGCTATGTCACCTCGGTAGCTCGAAGTGGCGAGGAAGCGCTGGAGGTATTGCGCGGAGGCGCGATGGATCTGGTGCTCAGCGATATCAAGATGCCCGGCATGTCCGGCGTGGACCTTCTCAAGCACATGAAGGAACACGGCCAGAACATCCCCGTGCTGCTCACCACCGGCTTTCCCACGCTTGACACTGCGGTTGAGGCGCTGAAACTCGGCGCCTACGACTACCTGACAAAGCCCTTTCATCTCGAAGAGATTGGCGAGAAAATCCGACGGGCTCTCACCAACAGACGGCTGGAGGAGGAGAACCTTGTCTTTGCCAATCTTGTGTCGCTGCATGACGTGACAAAGGTCTTCTCTTCGACGCGCGAGCTTCCGCAACTGCGTCGTGTCGTTGTCGAGTCGTGCGCCCGGTTTGCCGGCGCCGACGGGGCTGCGCTCATGCTGGTTGACAGCTCATCGCGGTTTCACTGTGCCGAGGCCTGGGGAGACTCCTTCGTGCCAGGGTTCTGGAACGAAGAGGCATTCTGCACTGCCGCGTCGTGGACTGTCCGCCACGGTGTGCCACTGGTGCTGCCCGCCGCAACCGATGAGTGGGGCTACGCGTCGTCCAAGGCTTCCGACGTGCTAGCCTCGTGCATGGTGTTCCCGCTGCTGACTCCGCAGCGGGCTCAGGGCTCGCTGGTTCTGGCGCGTTCGTCGGGCCACAGCGCCTTCTCCGAACTGGATCTGGAGACCATCAAGGTTCTCGCTTCGCAGGCGAGCATCTCTCTGGAGAACGTCATGCTTTACCAGAGTATCCGCGATAACTACTTGCGCACTGTCCGGGGCTTTGCACGAGCAGTTGAGGCCAAAGACCGCTACACTCACGGACATTCCGAGAATGTCATGAGGTTCGCGGTGGTTGTGGCCGAGGCGATCAGTATGGCGCCCGATGAGATCGAGAAGGTCAAGTACGCCGGTCTGCTGCATGACATCGGCAAGATCGGTGTGAGCGAGGCCATTCTCAACAAGCCCGGCAGCCTGACCGTCCAGGAGTTTGGCGAAATCAAGAAACACCCGGAGCTCGGGGTTCGCATTGTCGCCGATGTGCCCTTTCTCAAGTCGCTGTCACCCTACATCCTCCACCACCACGAGTTCTACAATGGCCTTGGATATCCTGGCGGCCTCAAGGGCATGGAGATCCCTCTGGGTGCGCGCATCCTCGGTGTGTGTGACGCCTACGAGGCCATGACATCCGATCGACCATACCGCAAGGCCATGCCTGTGGAGAAGGCCACATCGATTCTGGTTGAGAACCGAGGCAAACAATTCGATCCGGTTGTGGCGGACTTGTTTCTGGATTTGCTCAAGAAGGGCGCCATCACCAGACTGGCGGCGGAATGATCCGGGATTCGTCTGGCCATTCGCACGCCGATCCGGCACGGTCAATGGGCACACTCTCTTCTGACAACACTGGTGTCTTCGCGTCTCGGGCAGGACTGAGACCGCGTCTCTGGATGGCGCTAGTCTGGGCCATTGTGGCCGCAACCTGGGTCGCACTTGGCGTGAGCGTTGCGGCCCAGCGTGCGGGCTCCGCAGTCGAGGTCGTGAACCGAGGAACTCCCCTGGCGAGTTTCGACGATACGCTGGTGGTTCAGAGCAACGTTGTGGCTGAGTCGGGCGGGCCGCAGGCCGCGACTCCCGCAGTGAGACCGACCGGGTGTGTGAACGTGAACACCGCCACGGTTGACCAACTCGACGCGCTTCCGGGAGTGGGACCGGCCATCGCTCAACGCATAGTCGACCGCCGCTCCGCAGTCGGACCGTTTCGCAGTATCGCCGACCTCGATGCGGTGAAAGGACTGGGGCCGTCGAAGTTGACCCGATTGCAGGGCCATATTTGCTTCTGACCGATACATTTCGCATTTTTACCCAGGTGACCAAGGCAGCATGCGGAGGTCTGAGAGACCACCGCTCACTACTGTGGAGCAGGACATCCCTATGGCAGGACGCGTCAAGAGCGTGTGCGGTCTTGACATCCGCAATGATTCAATATGCATGGCCCAGTATTCTCCGGAGGCTCACTCGGTTACCGGCGTTGGCGTGCAGCCATTCGAGGATGCCGGCGACGACTGGTGGAAGACTCTCTCGGCGGAACTCAAGAAGCTTACCAGCGAAGGCACGCTGAGCGGTCAGAATGTTGTGTGCTCACTACCGTCCGAATGGGCACTCATCAAAGATATATCAATTGACAAAGACGAAGAGTCGGTTGAGCAGATTATCAAGTGGGAGTTCAGCCAGCAGATTCTGGGAGACATCGCACAGTACGTGTACGATTTTCAGAAGGTGCAACGGCCGGTTGCAGACGAGTTCGACCACTACCTGGTTGCCGCGTACCGCAGCGATACCGTGAAGCGTCTGGCCGGGCTCATCCGGTCGTACAAGATGAATCCCTTTGTGGTCGATCTCGACGTGTTCGGTCTTGTCAATCTTCTCGAAGCCAACTACCGCGATTGCATAGCGCAGCCCTGCGCCATCCTCTTTGGTGACGAGCACCGGCTCTCGGTGGTTCTCACTCAAAACGGCGACTTTGTTGACTGGGAGATCCAGCCCTATCATCTCGATACTGCCGCCCCCCAGGAGTGCGTGCGCAAGGCTCTTGAAATGTTCACCGCGCTGCAGACTGTGCAACCGGCGTTTTTTGTCGAAGGGGCCGTGCCGCACACGTTTCTTGCTGGTTCCGCATTTTCTTTTCCCGAGGTCACCGAGCATCTGATCGCAAACATGCAGAACACCGAAGTGCTTTACCCCTTCAAGAATATTTCGTTTCAGGTCGGGCGTGTTCAGGAAAATGACGTGCGGAAATACGCGCCGCGGTTGGCCGTGGCCGTCGGCCTGGCCGTTCGCGGGGGAGCTGAGATAGCCTCATGATTCGCATCAATCTCCTTAAAGGTCTGGCTCCCCGACAGCGTGCGCGCAAGCCCCTGCCGGTCAAGCTTATCGCGGGCGTGGCGGCCGGGCTGTGCGTGGCGGTGGCGTTGGTGGGCAGCGGCATGTGGGTGGTGAAGGCGGTCAGGTCGCGGCCCGCGCCCAAACACGAGGTTGTCAAGGCGGTTGCGGTCACTCCTTCGTCGCTGGTCAATTCGCGCGTTGTCGAAGATGTTGTCAAAGACATTGCCGTCGAGCGTGAGCGCTCGGGTCAAGACGGATACCTCGATCTGCCATACGAACAGTTCTCGCTATCCGAGAAGATCAACTTCGAAGGGCTCTTTGCACGCGAGGCGTGCGGCCTGCTGATCCGCGCGGTGCCCGAAGACGTCGGATTGCGCTCTCTGGAGATCACCGACTATCGCACTATCTACGCGGTGGGACTCAGCTCGTCGCGCGATCAGGTGAACCGGCTCTTCTCCTCCCTCAAAGAGGAGAGAGTGACTCTTTTGCAGCCGCCACTATCGCTCATCAAGCCCAATCAGAGTGGCGGGTACCGGTTCGCCTTCACCTGCACGGCCTCGTGGGGGCTGAAGGTCGCCGATCCATGTGTCGACCTGTCGCTCAGCACGTTGCCGCTCAAAGACATGCTCTCTCGCACAATCGACAAGTTCGTGGCAGTGGCCAAGACGTCCAATCTGACTTTTGCGGGCGCTCCACGTCAGGTCAATGCTGCCAAGGTGGGCACGTACCGCCGCTTCGAGTACAAGTTTTCCGGCACCTCGACCTTCGCCAACTTCGCTGCGTTCCTCAAGGCATTGTGCGACGCGCACGTGACCTGTGCAGTCAAAACTCTCTCGATGAATGCGCGCAGCAAGGGCCAGGTTGGCTTCGACGCAGTTGTCGTCTTCACCACGAAGGACTGACACGGCCGCACCGGGGTTCCCTGGCGCCGCCCGTAGTTGGAGTCTGCCCATCATGAGGCTTCGCATTTCGTCGGGAGTGCTGGGCGGTCGCTTCCTGCAGGTTGCCAAGTCCGACACCGATTTTCGCCCCACCCTCGACCGTACCCGTCAATCCGTGACAAACAGGCTTCGGTCGCGGATCGCCGGCGCCATTGTGGGCGATTTCTGCGCAGGCAGCGGGGCGCTTGGCTTCGAGATGGTGAGCAACGGGGCCTTGCAGGTGCACTTCGTCGAGAGCCACCGTGGACGCGCTGAGGCGATTCGCGACTGCTGCCGCACTTTCGGCGTGGTCGATCGGTGCACGGTGATCGGCACTGACATCCGCACGTACCTGCAGTCGTGCACTGTGCGATACGACATTGTCTACTACGACCCGCCGTACGACGATCCGGCCCTCTCATCACTGACGCCGCGCTTGATCGAAGTGCTGGGGCCTGCCGGAGTTCTGGTGGTGGAACGGCGTCGTCCCGCGCAGGATGACGGCCAGACCCCGAATCCGGCGCCGGATGACGTGCGCGACTTCGGCGACACGCGACTGGAGTTCCACGAGCGTCCGGTGGACGGGTCGTCGGTTGAGTCGGCTGGTTGATCGTTCACCCGATCCTGCAGAATGGCAGACCATGGCAATTGCGCTGTATCCCGGCACCTTCGACCCGATCACTTTTGGTCACATCGATATTGCGGTTCGCGCGTCGAACATTTTCACCAAGGTCATTGCCGTGGTGGCAGACAATCCGGGCAAGGATCCACTCTTCAACGTGGAGCAGCGTCTGGAAATGGCCACCGAGGCGCTCGCCGATATCGGCAATATCCAGGTGGTGCGCTACAGTGGGCTCATTGTCAAGTGCCTTGAGGGCTTCAAAGCCACCGCCATCATCCGCGGGCTGCGCGCTATCTCCGACTTCGACTACGAGTTCCAGATGGCGTTCACGAACAGGAATATGAACGCCATTGCCGAGACCGTCTTTCTCATGCCGAATGAGAAATACACATACCTCAATTCCACCATGGTGAAGCAGATCGCGCGACTGGGCGGCGACGTCACCTCGTTTGTGCCGAAGTGCGTGTCGGATCGACTTGCGCGAAAGCTGTCACATTCCACCCAAAGTAACTGAGCGATACCAATGGCATCGATCGAAGTACCTCGTGTGGCCCCTGGAGTGAAGTGGCTGCTCATTGCATGTGTGGGCGGATATGTCCTGCAAATGATGCCGGGCATCGGGCCCTTCGTGGAGCTGTGGGGAGCGCTGATTCCCTCGCGCGTCTTTGAGCACGGCGAGATATGGCGGCTTGTCACGTACATGTTCCTGCACGGGGGCATGGCGCATCTGCTGTTCAATATGCTCGGGCTCTGGATGTTCAGCGCGGATCTTGAGGGGCAGTGGGGGACAAAGCGGTTCCTCACGTTCTACTTCGTGTGCGGCATTGGTGCGGCATTCTTCAGCGCGTTCATGTGGAATCAGCCGATCATCGGGGCATCGGGCGCCATCTTCGGGTTGTTTCTGGCATTCGGCATGCTGTACCCCGATCGTACGGTGTTGCTGTTCTTTGTTGTGCCTGTGCCTGCACGCATCGCTGTGTTCGTGCTCTTCCTGCTGACGTTTCTGCTTGACGTAGGACAGAGCGTTGCGCACGTGACCCACCTTGGCGGCATTGTGGTGGGCCTCGCCTTTCTCAAGCTTGCGCCACGGGTCGATGCATGGCTGCTCCATCGTGGCGAGCTGCGGGAGGAGCGGGAGCGTCGCACGCGCGCCGAATCGTACTATGCGCGGGAGCGGTACTTTGCGGAGGTGATCGATCCCATTCTCAAGAAGATCTCCGCAGGCGGCATGGGGTCACTGTCCGGCAAGGAGAAATCCCTGCTCAAGAAGGTCGCCAGGACCGATCAGGATCGACTCAAGCGCAGCAAGGTCATCCCCTTCGACCTTTTCAAGTGAACCGCCGTTGCGCGACCCGTGAGCCGCTCTGCCCCATATCGCGTTGCGTTGTCTCAGTGACACGGATCTGTCCATGATTATGGCCCTGCTACACCGCTACGACGTCTGGCTGACACTGTCAGCCCTTGCGGTGCTCGTGTGCGAGCGCGCGGCTCCGTGGCGCAAGCAGCAGCCGTTGCTGCGGCCACAGTGGGGTCAGGACGTGGCGTGGTTCGTGCTCAACGGGTATCTTCTGTCTTTCGTGCTCCGTCCTCTCACCTCCACCATCGGCGCGGGTCTCGATGGCGCGTTCGACCTGATGAGCGGGGCCTCTGTCGGCTCGATCCGCGTGCTTGCGGGGCTTCCGCTATGGCAGCAGATCGTGGTGCTGCTCGTGGTCGCCGACTTCATGGAGTGGTGCGTGCACAGTCTGCTGCACCGCATTCCCTGGCTCTGGAAGATCCACCGGGTGCACCACTCGATCAAGACCATGGACTGGATCGGCAATTTTCGCTTCAACTGGATGGAGCCGGTCGTTTACAAAACGGTCAAGTACATTCCGTTGACGTTGCTTGGTGTGCGGTGGGAGGCCATGCTGGTGGTGGCGGTTTCTTCGACGATGATCGGGTTCCTCAACCACTCAAACATGCGGATTTCGTGGGGGCCTCTGCGGTATGTGATCAATTCCCCGTGCATGCACATCTGGCATCATGAGAAGCGCGTTCGCGGCCGCGCAGGTGTCAATTTCGGCATCGTGTTCAGCATGTGGGACTGGGCGTTTGGCACCGCGTTCATGCCGGGAGGGGATTCGCAGCCCGAGGAGCTCGGGTTCGCGGGCGAGGAGCGCGTATCCACGAGTCTGGCGATGCGGCTGGTTGCGCCGTTCTGGGACTCACGGCCTGCCGAGTGATGCATGCCTCGATGTGTCGCGCCACAGAGCGCCCTCGGCGAACCCGCACCTCGTCGACCAGCGTACCGATCACGGTGCGGCCATCTCACGACAGCGGTTCACCACCACGTCGGGCGCGGCCATGTGCACGTAGTGCGATGCCTTGGGGACCTCGACGAACCGGGAGTTGGTGGAGACGTTGAGGTACTCCCCAACGATCTCCCGCCACACGTCCTCCACGCGTTGCGCATCGGCGGGTGACAGCCCCCCGTACTTGACAATCTCGTCGATCAACACCGTCGGATCGTGGTAGAGCACCGTGAGCGGGGCTGCGGTAGCGTGGCGCATGGATTTGAGCTGCGTCACGTGCTCCGGGTTGTGCGACTCTCGGTACTCGGCCAGCATGGTTCCAAAGAACGACGGTTTGAGCATGGATCGCCAGATGATCTCCACGGCCTCCCCGGAGACAAGATTGCCGTAGTAGTGGAACGGCGGCGATTTGAGTACCCAGGGCTTGAGCAGTCGCAGCACACTCAGGGAACTGAGGAGCTGCGTGGCAGCCATCGCACTCGTCTTGTCAAAGCCGCTCTTGCTGTACACCTCGGGAGTGAGCAGTTCGCTGGCGCGGTTGTCATCGGGCGACATCGGGTCGAGCAGGAGCATGCCCTTCACGGCATCGGGGAACGCATGCAGGAATGCGCGCACGTAGAGGCCGCCCAGGGAGTGACCCACCAGGATGAGCGGACGACCGGCCAGTCCGAGGGCACTCATGACCGCCCGCATTTCCGACGCCACGTTCAGCGGGCTGCGACGACGCGTTGGCTTGGTGCTCCACCCGTAGCCCGCACGGTCCCATGCCACGACCGTGGCAAACTCCGCGATCCGATTCTGGATGGTCCACCACTCGGCAGAGAGACCCCCCATGGCAGGCTCGATCCACACAACCAACTGTGCAGTGCCGACAATCCGGCAGAAATACCGGTCTCCGTCAGCCGCAACGATGGTGCCGTAGGAAGTGGGGTCTCCGATCTTCATGCGACGATCCCCCGACGCCTGCTCACCTCCACGAACTCTCGGTGCATGTGTCCGTTCGAAGCAAGCACCCCTCGTGCCTCCAGTGTCATGGGATCACCATAGGGCGCGGAACACGCGCCTCCCGCCTCGGTGCACACGAGCCACCCGGCAGCATAGTCCCACGGACAAAGCTTGTATTCGACATACGCATCGAACCGGCCGCACCCGACCCAGCACAGATCGAGCGCGGCGCTGCCGGTGCGCCTGATGTCGCCGATACCTGCCACGAAGAGTCGTTCCACTGCGTCAAGCGTGTCGCGGATGATCTGCCCGCGGTCGTAGTAGAACCCGGCAGTCACGAATGAACCGTGCAGATCGGGGCGCGGCGAGACTGAGATGCGGTGTCCGTCAAGGTATGCGCCGCCACCGCGAGTCGCGGTGAATATCTCGCCACGGCACGGATCGTACACCACCCCGAGTTCAGGGACGCCGTTGTGCATGCGCGCAATGGACACCGAGTAGTGCGGTACGCCGTGGATATAGTTGTGGGTTCCGTCAAGAGGGTCGATCACCCACAAACGCTCGGAGCCAAGCGGCGCCTCCATGCCCTCCTCGGCCAGCACGCTGTCGTCGGGGAAGTGCCGGCGGATCTGCTCCACTATGGCCGATTGCGCGGCAAGGTCCACCTGTGTGACAAGTTCCTGCGGGGACTTGCGGCTCACTTCCACGGAGTCGCGCAGGTTCATGATGATGTTGCCGGCACTGCGGGCCGCCTGCAGAGCCACGTCGAGTGGTGTCACGGTGCTTTCTCCTTCAGGTGTTCGGGGTATGATGCCAGAGCCTCGCGCGCGGCGTTGCCAAATCGTCGGTCATTGAGTTGGTTGCGCAGGAAGTCGGCCGATTGTTCATTGCGCAGTATAGAGATGGCCGGAAGCAGCGACGCACGCATGCCCTGGGTGCTGCCCGTTTCCCACGCGTCGCTCAGGATGGCGAAGGCCGACTCATGTCGCGACTCGGCAATGGCGAATGCAGCCTCGGTCTGGACGGTCTCCGACTCGTGCGTGAGATACCCTGCAACAAAGCCCAGGTGCCCCGTGGTGTCGATACCCAGAAGAGCACGGAAGCACGCGCCCATGACTTCGTCGAGCGCGTCGCCCGCAATGGTCTTGGTGAGGACAATGAGCTCCGGCTCCCGTCCACTGAACGAGGCAATGCGGTCGATGGCAGCCATGCGCACCGATGCCTCAGCGTCACCGAGGCGCCGGACCAGCACGTGTGACACCGCGTACCAGGGGAACCGCCCGAGCGCTGCAATGGCCGCGCGTCGCACCTCCGCACCGGTATCCACGCTGCCGCCATACACGGGCTCCATCTGCACGCACGTGGTTGCCTGCGCAAACCAGCTCGAGTCGTCAAATGCCAGTGCGTCAAGCGCCTTGACAATGGCCTTTTTGGCGGCGCATGTCTTGTCCACGGTGGCGCCGTCGAGGGCACATCGATCCCACGACGCAGCGATCGCGTCGACGAGGGTGGCGAGTCGATGCCTCGCCGCGCATGCGGCGGCCCGGGCCACCACGAGATGGTCCCGGTGCGCCAGAAGGGCGTTCAGGTAGCCGGCGTCAGGCGCAGCGGAACCCTCGCGCAGAAAGGCCGAGAGCTCGTCGAGCAGTACATCGATCTTTCGTGGTTTGGGCATGGTGAGTTTCGGAGTGGGACGGCAGAAGCCGGGACGTTGTGCCGGGACTGAAAAATGCCTCGTGCCGCCCTCATCCGACAAGAACACGGCACAGACCCGGTGCTTCCACCGTCGACCGGAGTGAGCGGCCTTGCCTCACCCCTCACGGGTCAACCATATTTACGGGTGTGGCGATCCGGGATTGTCGCGGCGTCACGCCAGGTCATCACCAACGGAAGGACTCTCTGCCATGAAGATTCCATTTGAGGGCGTTCTCGGTATCTACACATCCATCGTTGTTCTCGCGGCCATTTTCATTACCTCGCTGATGCTCAAACGCAGGTCGGACAAGGCTGAACGCGAAGCTGCGAAGAACGGTGCCGCAGCCGGCGGGAAGAAGTAGCGCGGACCCACGATGGACGGTTGGCAGGAACGCGACCATGCCGGCAATGCGCATCGGCATATCTGCGTGATTGAGTGCGGGTCGATGCCCGGGTATTACCGCCCTTCGTACTGCTTCTTGACAAGTACCTCGACGATCATGACGGTCTTGTCGATTGCTTTCTCGATGCGGATGAGCTGGATGCTGATCCCGATGAGAAATGCGACTACTAACACCGCCAACGCGCCCATGATGAAGACTGACATTGTGGGGACCTCCGTTTGAAGATGGGTGATCGTAGATCCTCGGGTTCCGCAGTCGGGCTCATGTCTCTGCACTCAGTCCAAGAGATGGCCTTCGCACCCTCTACAATCTGGCAGCCGGATCGAGCCGCGGCGGTCTTGTCAGGCCGCACTGACTGCGCCGGAATCCTGCCATGGCAATCATTGCTGCGTTGTCGGTGCAGAGACCTGGTGACGGGTATTTCACGTTGTCTCCGAACTTCTCGGTCAGCGCGGCCCTGAGGGCCTTGTTGCACGCTACGCCGCCCACCAGTGCAACCCGGTTGATCCCTGTCTCCCGCGATGCCACAGCGATCCCGTTGACAAGCGACTCGACAGCCGCGTTTTGGAAAGCCCGACAGACTGCCGGTCGGTTTGCTGCGATGAACGCTTCGTCCTTGCCTGCGAGATAGTAGCGCACCGCAGTCTTGAGTCCCGAGAAGCTGAAGTCCATGCCGGTTCCGGACGCCACGCGCGCCACGGGGAACTTGAGCGTCCCTGGATCGGTGCATGCGGCAGATGCCTGCTCGATTGCTCGACCTGCAGGGTAGGGGAATCCGATGAGTTTGCCCACCTTGTCAAATGCCTCTCCGGCAGCATCGTCAACTGTACTGCCCAGACATCGGTAGGAGCCGAACTTCTCGACGTGGTATATTGACGTGTGCCCGCCTGACACCACGAGCGCCAGAAACGGGAACGCAAAGTCGGGATGTTCGAGGAAGACTGAGCTGATGTGCCCCTCGAGGTGGTTGATGCCGGTGATGGGGGTGCCGCGAGCGGTGTGGATGCCCAGGGCAAAGCCGATCCCTACGAGCAATGCCCCCGCCAGCCCGGGGCGATCGGTGACTGCAATAAGATCAATCTGGTCGAGGGTGAGCTTCGTTCGATCGAGCACCGAGCGCGACAGCGGTTCGATCTTGGCCAGGTGCGCGCGCGATGCGACTTCGGGAACCACGCCGCCGTACTGGGAGTGGATCTCCTGCGTGTATGTCTCGTTGTCGAGAATGCGCCCGTTGTCAAGAATGGCAACGGAGGTTTCGTCGCAGGAAGTCTCGATGCCCAGGACCAGTCGCGGTGCAGTGCTCATTCTTCGGAAAATACAATCCGAGGGACGTGGGAGAAGTGGGGAGTGGGGAGGGTGGAGGGTGGAGTGCGGAGTGGGGATTCGCAGTATCTCGGATCGGTGGCTGTGGTGGCCACTGTTCCGAGTTAATTGACGTTGGGAGCAGTGACGAGTGCCGGTGCCGATTGATCGCGTCGCCGAACCCCCTACGTACCCTCCAGACACTGCGACAACATCGGGTAGTTGAGGAAAATGTAGTGCAGTTCGCGCTGGCAGTTGACGAAGAGAATCATGCCTTGCCCATCGCCCACAGCCTGTACCATGCGCTGCAGGTAGTCGATCTCCTGCTCGTAGAGGAAGAGGATCCCGGTGAAGTCGAGCCGAATGTAGGGCTTCGAGCGCGTGGTGAGGGCTTCTTTGATGAGCTCCCACGCCTTGGCAAAGTCTGCATCTTTCTTTGCCGGAGAGAAGAGCCCCACGTCGATCGCCGCCTGTGAGTGAGGGGCCGGGCGCATTGCACCGCTCTGAGACTTGTCGACCACGTCAAGCACGTCCCTGTCGTCTTCCAGGGAGGCGGCGGCAACTGGCGCAACCACCGCCGATGCGGAGTGCGGGGTCGCGTCGTACTCTGCGGGCGCGGAGGTTGGTCGCGGGAGTGCGGCTTCCCGCGCAGCTACTGCATGTCCGTCGGCCGGCACTGCGTTGCCGTGCTCGTCAAGGGGGTGATCGCGCATGGCGGCCAGTTCGTCGGAGGTCGGCGCCAGTCCCTCGCGAACGTTGCGCATAGTCTGGATTCCCGGTGACGCCTCATATGCTACGTGCGAGTCGTCCGCGGCGGAGGCTGCCTGCTCCCTGCCATCCTTGAGCCGCTGCAGTTCCTTGCGCAATGCGTCGAATTCGGCGGTCTTCTTCGAGACTTCATCCTCAAGTTCTGCGGCTCGTGAGGATGACGCGGCGAATGTGACCCAGTTGATGATGCCCAGCAGCAGGCATCCTGCGGCTACAGTCCCGACTACGGCGCATGCTATGTACAGAGAGTTCAATCGAGCTCCGTGGCGGTCCGGTGTGGTGTGAGCCGTTTGCAGCACGCGCCACCGATGCCGACTCGCAGACCGGGGCGCATTTCCGCAGGGCGCGCGAATACTCCATGCGGCGATTATATTTTATGATGGTAGTCGCTGGGAATCAAGTGGAGACTGGTTCCGCATTGGTTGAGGTGTCTCTTTGAGAAACACCACGCAGCATCCCCCAAAGTGTTCCGTGTCATGAAGATCCGGAGCTGAACTGACGGAGTGAGAAGGATAATCGGTACGCCATGGCTCGTGCGGCTCAAACGAAGACACCGGCATCCAGCCCGACACCCCTGCCCCGGGCATATCGCGTGGTGGTTGCCGACGACGAAGATGGCGTTCGTGCCATGCTCTCGGCGCTCCTCACTCGCAAGGGCTACGAGGTCTGCACTGCCGTGGATGGGCTGGAGGCGCTGGATCTGGTCACCTCTCTGCATCCCGACCTGCTGATATCCGACATCAAAATGCCCCGCATGGACGGCTTCGAGCTCTTCCGCCGAGTCGAGGAGAGTTGCCCCGATGTCAAGCGCATCCTCATGACCGGCTACGACATCGACGGCTACATCGACATGATCCGCATGCACAACGTGGGCAACATCCTTGCCAAATCCGATACCCTCGATGTTCGCGAATGGGCTCAGTACGTGGATACAATCCTCAGCGAACAGGTGTGGGGCCTGGAGAAGGTACTGCCGGGCGTGCCGGTGCGCAGTTGCACGATCCTCACCAACAGCGACGCCGAAGAATCGTGCAGCGAAGTTGTGCGGGAGTATCGGGGTGAAGATCGGTTGCACTTCGAGATGGCACTCAACGAGCTTGTCTCCAACGCAATCTTTCACGGTGCGCTGCAACTCACCGAAGCCTCGCGCGACACCTGGTCGGGTGATTTCTCGCTCACGGCAGACCAGGGCGTGCGTCTGTCGTGGGCAGGCGACAGCGACAAGATCGGGGTCTCAGTCGAGGATCCGAGCGGCAAGCTGCGCAAGACCGACGTGCTTCGTTGGCTGGATCATCCCATTGAGGAGGAGACTCCCGGTCGCGATGAACACGGTCGCGGATTCATGCTGGTGCGCAGATTCATCGACCGGTTTATCATCAACATTGACCGTGACAAACGCACAGAGTGTATAATCGTGCAGCGGTTCGACCGATCGGCGCGGACCCGGCACAAGCCGCTTCTGATCCACGAGGTGTGAGTAGCGCTGTCCGAGAACCACAGGACGTCCTCATGAAACTGAACATCCATTCCATCGGCGAGTACCAAGTCATTACCATCGAAGAGGAGCTGAGTGTCATCTCGGATCTGGAGGAGCTGCACGACCTGGTTCGTGGGTATGTTGAGCGCGATCGACGCAAGATCGCCGTCAGCTTCCCTAACGCGTCGTACATCTATTCCGGCGCAATTGCGGTACTCCTCAAGTGCATCAAGGCTATCGGAGCTGACGAGGCCGAGGGCGGATTGTGCATCCTGGAACCCAATCCCGACATCAAGGGCGTTCTCACGACATTGCACCTCGACGCGTTGATCAGAATCTGCGATACCGAGGCTGAGTTGCTCGATCAGGGGGAGTAGAGCTGGTCGGCAGGTTCCTTCGCGCGTCGCTGCGGATTTCTCGTATTTTCTTCTGGCCTGTGAAAGGTGGAACTGCATGTCATTCGTATCAATACGATCATCTGCCGAAAAGTACGTCATTAGCGTTGACAAGAAGCTTGCCAGCGACGTCTCCCTGTTCGATATGTTCAGGCGATTGCGCCTGGAGGAGCTTGCCCGCAAGGCCAACTTTGGTAAGGAGATTCTGTCGCTGCCCAAGGCCATAGACCGCGCGTGGTGGAAGAAAAACGCCGGCAAATTCATGAAAGTCGCGCGTGCATGAGGGTGGTTGTCGACGCGAATGTGGTCTTCTCATGTTTTCTTGGGCGATCGTCCTATTTTCGGAATGCGCTTTTCAACGCCGAGAATGTGTACTTCGCTCCGAACTTCCTTCTGGCCGAAATATTCAAGCACAAGAGCCACCTCCTGAAGCGTTCGTCGATCACCGAGCCGGAACTGCTGGAGTTGCTCGTGTTGGTTCTGGAACAAATACGGTTCGTCAACGAGCAGTCTCTGTCGATATCCAGCAGGAAAGAAGCACTTTCTCTTTGCAGTCATGTTGATCCCTGCGATACTCCGTACGTTGCCCTCGCACTTGATCTCGAAGCGCATCTGTGGACCACGGACAAGGTACTGAAGGATGGGCTGTCTCGGCAGGGGTTCCGCAGCTTCTATCAGCCGTAGACTGTGGATCATGGAGTTCCTCCGCAACACCAAGGACGTGCTGACAGCCACACCGCGATGCGGTTCAGACGCAACTTAATCGATTAAGACAACGAGCAATTGTCTCGACACCGTTCGAGCCTGAGCTCCCCTCGTCTGAGGACTGCAGGTAACTAGTCGCTGTCGCGAAATCATTTCGGGCAAGAACTGCCGCATTTGACTATTTCCCGCCTGTCACGTCCCATCCCCTCGCTTCCTCGCTTTCTTTCATCGTTATCTTCCCTCTCGTTTCTCTCACCCGACGGTCGCCGTCTTCACTTTTCCCGACAAGTACCGCGTCATTTGGTGTAAATCGAAGCCCAGAACAGAGCGGTAACCTGAGGCCAGCGTCGTAGTATCCGATTTGGCCTTGCTCTTGGACAGGAAGAAGTAGTCCTTTGCCCTCTTCTTGACCGACTTCACATCGACATCCAATGCTGCGGGGACACCCAGTTTCCCTGCAACGTAGGCGATGACCTTCTTGCATTTGCAGGCAAGTTTCGCTAACAAGTGCGCGTCTGAAGGATAGGCCATGCCGGCCTCCTGGACCGTCGAATCCACGTCCATCAGGGCTGGATTGGCAAACCCCATATCCGTGGCTACCTGGAGGATATACGACACCAATTTCTGTTGGGTGTGCGGACTGATCCGATTGCGGAAGTCCTCGATCTTGGTGTTATCCGGGCAATGCCAATTGTCGATGATCGATGTGCCGCAGAAGACTTGGTAAATGCCGTTGCCCCGTATTGCTTCTTCCATGCCCCGGTCGGTCATCTTCACCAGACACTGCAAGACGTAGATCGCCAGATGAATCCGAATCTGCAGCTTTCGGCCAACCCACCATCGGAGCTTGGCGGTGCGGAAAGAAGAACTGCCGTTGCGCCACTGATCCAGCGGGAAGGCACAAGGTCTACCAATGGTCGGGCAATATCAACGGCAAGAATACCACCCGAACACTTACGAGGGAGATGTACGTGGAATGCATAAAACGGATAGCGAGGTACAAGAAGTTCAAGCAGCTATTTCTCGCAGAGGTATATAGTTCTCTGATGCAGGCGCCGTGGCTGGAGAAGTAGCAGGCGTTTCGCGACAGCGACTAGAGTCTCGGTCAGTGACTAATACGTTTCTTGCGTAGATCTTTGTACCTGTCAAGTCACGGATTCCGACTGGCCTTTGGCTTCTGGCGTCTGGCCTCTCCGCCTCCGGCGGCTTAGTTACCGCGTGCACGACGGAGGAGATCCTCAGGCGAGCGGACCCAATCACAGGGGAGAGGGAACGCTTCGAGCGAGCACGAACTCCGGATCGAGATCGACCCCGCATTCCCATTCGATGGTGTCGAACGAAATATGGACTTTGTCAAAGGCGTCGCGACCCTTGATCCGACGAAAGACTCCGAAGTCCAGAAACGGCTTCATGTCCAGGACTCGAGTCTCTCCGTCGTCGAATGCAACGGCGAGAGAAAAGTCGGGGATGGGGGATACTCTCACTATTGACGGGTACATCGAGCATCTCTCTATTGAATGAAGCGGCTGAATCTTGAAGGGCTCTTCTCCGTTCATCACCAGGTTCCAGTTGGCCATCAGCCCTTCGTGATGCAACTCAACCCACGCCAGAACCAGCCTCTTCTGTTTTTACGGCAGATTGCAGTCGATGAAATCGTGTGTTCGAAGATCGAGCGATGCCTTGAACTCGCCGTAGTAGACGTGAAGATGCGGCGGATTGTGCTCCCCGGGTGCGAAGTACATTCGGATGATAATGCCATAGAACATCGAAATTGTTGGCACTTCCGGTCACCGTCCTTCCGCACTTCGAATATATCATTTGGTCCGCTGAAGTGTCGCCAAAAAAAGCAGGTGCTGCGTTGCGATGCGACGCACTGAAACAAGTAACCTGAACGGTTGTGAACTCTGGAGAACCCCTGCGCGTAGGCCGCATTGAGCGGACGCATGGGTGCGGAGAGGTGAACGTCGCTCGACCGATTCAGACCAGCGGAAAGGAGCCCGAGGAAACGCTCCCTGTCTTCATCGGTGGCGAAGATGTCTCGTCCCTCAATGCCACGAGCCATGACGTGGAAGAAGGAGGCTGCGGGGGAAAGACGGACTTTGCGCGGAATTTCGTTAATATATATTTGGCGCTCCGTCCCCAAATCAAATCGTAGTTGTCGTCGCCCTGGTTCTCCACGTGTTCCGAGGCAACGGAGAATGCGAACCCACTTTCGGTAATCAGCTTTGCCTCCAGTACGCTATGAA
>Ga0315284_10002304_pt1 | contig 27395 bp, 53 predicted proteins | sample YL17G09_16_MG_FD_203696 | JGI IMG/M metagenome (GOLD analysis project Ga0315284, IMG submission 203696) | Sediment microbial communities from Yellowstone Lake, YNP, Wyoming, USA - YL17G09_16 | ecosystem: Environmental > Aquatic > Freshwater > Lake > Sediment | place: USA: Wyoming | collected...
GTTGCTACATTTGCTAAAGTAGCTTCAGTTGCAACGTTAGAAAGAGTTGCTTCGGTTGCAACGTTAGATAAAGTAGCCTCGGTAGCTGCGTTAGCTAAATAGCTAACAGCATTAGTTGCAGTATTAGATAATGTCGATAAAGTAGATTCAGTTGCTACGTTAACTCTAGTATTACTAGAATTTAGAACACCAACTTCAACATCACCACTAGTTAGTGTCCTGATTGGTTGTTTTCCATGATTGTCAGTCGCCATTTAAAAATCTCCTATTTATTCGCCAAATTTTTAAGTTCATTTTCAAGATTAGCCTTATCTTGAGTTATTGCATCTTGGCTTTCAGCTATTTTAATTTGTTCTTCCTCTAACTCCAGGATTCTTACTTCAAAGCGACTCAACATTAAAGCTTTTTCTTGTATCTGCATTTCTAAACGTTTTTTTGCTAAGGGTAATGGATCACCTTTCGTCTTATCAATAGTCATAATTATTCCTTAAGAATTGGTATTAAGCGTTCCCGATAAATTAGCTTTAAGCGTTTCCGACGCAGTTCCAAAATGTTGTGCCTTAATATAGATAGTAGCGGGACCTGTTACCGGCAAAGGAATCGGAAGTAAAATAGTCTCTGTAGTTTTTGATGGGGAGGTTCTACAGCCACCTATAGCTACAGCATCTCTATAAACAATAAAGTCTGCATCAATATCCCCCCAAACAGTTAAGGAAGCTATGCGTAATATTTCATTATTTCCCACGGCCTGCGTCAAGACAATCCCAGGTAAACCTCCTGGGGGAACTACAACGCTGCCATAGGCACTCAGTCCTGTACCTAAGGTATATGTCGCAGTAGGTTCCAGAACGGATGTTATACTAAAAGTTGTACTATCAAAAAATGTAATAGTAGCCATTATGCAGCGTATCCCTTAGATACAACTATACTATCGCCTGCATTACGTTTAACTTGGAACTTAAAATGGGTAAAAGCTCTTTCATCGTCAACCCAAACGACTCCACCAGGGTTTATATTTGATGAGGGTAGTAAAGGTATATCATAAATAAGGCCACCATCTACACTAACAAAGCCTCTAACATCAACCGAATTTGCTCCAGTATTTTTTAAAACAAAGCTTTTTCTAAGAAAACCTGTAACGCTATATATACTTCCTACGTCAGCAAAACTGTCATAAGTCGGAGAAACTATATTTGTTATTACTTCTGGAAAAATAGTACCGGATAAGGAAGGTGTAATACGGAGAGCTCCCCCAACAAACTGCATCCTGGGATCTTCTTCTAATAACGCATATAGTCCTACGTAAGGGGCACCTAAAGCAACCATTCCAGCAAGCTGTTCTGAACCAGTTGGATCTGCTGGATTAGTAATACCCTTAATTCTAACGTCTCCTATATCAAGATCTCCAACATCGAGAACAACAGCGGAGCCTAATACTATTCTTCCAGTAGAATCGACCGCAATAGGTACAAGGTCGCCCCCGAACTTATCAGGGGTTCTTCCATATATTACAGATAAAGCTTTATCCTTTGTATCTAACTGGTCCGGACCAGAATAATTACTTTTTAGTTTATACATAAATTACTTAGATTGTAAGGTAGACTTTTTTCCTTTTCTTGACTCAATTAATTCAGAAGGGACTTCAACTTTGGATACTTTATCCGCTGCAATGTTTCTCTCTTCTTCTTTTTGTAAGTTGACTAGCTCAATTAGTTGTTTAGCAGCACCTTGTACTTCCAATAGTTCCATTGTTAACTTTTGTTTAGAAGACTCAAGCTCTTGTAGTCTAGACCGTAGCGTTTCCAGTTGTTTAATTCTTTCTGTCATCATTGCTTCTAGGTTCATTATTTTCTCCTTATCTTTACGGACGCCAAATAGCTCCTGCCTCCGCCATAAGATCTGTTAATTTCTTTTCAAGAGCAAAGAGCTTATCTTCGTCGGGCTTTACTTGTTTCTCTTGATAACTTTTCACTTGCTGACGAATCTTCTCAAGTGATTCTTGCTTCTTCTTAATAGTTTCGTCCACATCCGGCTTTGAAAGTAGCGCCTCACGCTCACTGTTTAGTTCATCTATCTTAGCTTCAAGAGCGTGGCCCAACTCCGGATTAATTTCGTTAGATGTCTTTAAGCTTACCAATTGCTGTTCAGTTGCTATCATTCTATCAATGATATCAAGAAGACTCATTTGGTCCTCACCAGCTCTACCTTCCAAACTTCTAACGATCTTACTAAATCCCTGCTCTTCCTCTACTAACTTTTCATGCATTTCTAGATAGGTGTTGTACTTATTTGCCCACACTAGATCTTGAGCAGCGATTTCTTCCTCAACTGCTGGAATGTGCTTTTCAACCTTTCTCCAGAGTTCCTCGCGATTCGGTGGAACTACCATAGCTGGATTGACAGAAGACTGCCTTAAAAATTTAAGAATAATAGCTAGCTGAGCTTGTCCGTAATCTTCATCCTTTATAACAGATGGAAGTTTATCTGCACTCCAGGATGCTGGGTCAATTAAGGCCGATTTAAGACCATTAATACTAGATCGCAGGGCTATTTCTGTCTGCTTAATTTCCTTAAAGAGGCGGCGAAGTTCACTGAGGAAGTTTGTCTCACTGCTAGACGACGTCTGAGTCGCCTTTCTAACGTAGTCGTCGGCTAGATTTTCTGCAATCTCTTCAGCTTTTTCTCCTTTAAGAGGGGCCTCTCCCTTAGCCTTTAACTTCTCAATAATGAAGTTCGCTTCAATAGGAGTAAGCTCGTGAAGGTTCTTAGCACGCTCTCTTCCAGTTTTCTCGTCTGTGGTTGTAATACCACATTCACCAATGAAGGTTTGTGTAATGCTATACGCCCTTTCCAGGTAGTGATGTTTCTTAAGTTCTTTTAGTTCATTCAGAGTCTTAGAAGGATCACCAGACGCCTTCTCTTCCTCCTCAGTGTACTTTTCAAGCTTATATTTATTTCCACCCGCCGGAACTATTCTAACCTTCTTGTTATCTTCTAAGAATTTCAATGTAGCTCGTAGCTCTGGAAGTTCCTCTTGAAGAATCTTAGCTTTATCAATCTCACGTAAGGTAGCTTTATATAAACCATCTAAGTGTCTTAACTCTAAGGCTAATTGATCCTTACCGAAACCTGCCTCATGAGAAGGGCTCTGCCCATTTCTTAAAAACTTATGACCAGGACCAATCTTCTCAGTAACTCGGCCAGTTCTAGGATCTTTAACATGGAGAATCTTACCAGGTTCAAATCCGCCTAAGCCCATTTCTGGAGCAATAGGTTTTCCAGCTGGTTCCCCTGTCCCTTTTGGCACAGTTCCAGGAATATGTCCCGGAGGAGGCAATTTTTCCCCCGGAGAGGCACTACCAGCACCCGGCCATGCAGGAATAAGGCCTCCAGGTCCTCCACCTGTCGGATAAGCAGATATACCTTTGGGGAGACCTTCGTAAAGAGCTTTAATCCAGGAAAGGAGGCCGTCACTATGTTTTAAAAGAGAAGACCAGTGTATCTTCCATAAATCAATACTGGCTTCCTTATAAAGGACCTCTTCATCTTCAGGAGAACCCATATCAGGAGAGCCCTCTTCAGACTCTTCTTCCTCGTCCTCTTCCTTCTCTTCTTCCTCGGAAGCTTCTTCCTCAACAGGTTTGGTCTCTGTTTCTTCAGCAGAAATAGGTTCTGGAACTTCATCTTCTGTTATAGGAACTTCTGGCACTACTGTAGCCTTTTCTGTGGAAGGGTGAAGTATTGTATCTAAATGTTCCGGAGTAATAAATTCTCTCTCACTCTCTCCAGATATTTTGGAAGTTAACTCACTCCCTATTTGTTCCTTGTAAAATTCTAAATCTGAATTTGATCCAGGTAAGCGACCCCAGTCTACAACTTTAAAGGTAATTTGATCGGGAGATACTTTAGTAACGGTACCGCTTGTATATTCTCCGGCATCTCTATGAATGCAGACTATTTTACTCCCTACCTCAAAATTTGAAGGATCTTCTTCCTTGGCTTCCTTTTGTAATCCCGGAAAGCCTACATCGGGCATCTTTTCCGACTTGGGAGCATTTTCAGTTAGAGGGGATTCTGGCAGAGTTTCTCCACCAAGAGGTTCCTTCATGAACTCTTCGATGTCTTTGAGGTCCTTTTCCCCCTCTTCTTTCTTCCCCTTTGGTTTCTTTTCAAGTTTAGGAAGATCAATAGCCTTTGTTAACTCCGGGGGCTCCTTGCCTTCCTTTCGTGCTTTGTCTACCTTATTAATAGCATCAGCTACATCAGTAGGGTCACCAAAGAAACGTTCTACCGAAACCTGTCCCGCTTTCTTATACCATATACCGGTTATACTGTCATAATTAATGCCGTAAGCAACTGAATCAGGAGTGAGATTTGAACATAATGTGTCGTATTGGTCAGAAGAAACATTGTTAATAAAGAATTTATCATTTGAGTTAATCCTTTCGACTAGTAAAGCATTACGAATGATATTACCGTCAGAGGTCTTAACCTTTCTCCAATAGCTTAGAATAAAGTTATCACTACCACAATGTAGACGAGTAGCAGTGGAATAAACCTTTTCAGCCGGCTGAATTGGCTCACCTTCCGGAGACTTAAAATTAATAAAAGCTTTCTTTAAAAAGTCGCTAGAGAAGTCAACAAGTAATTTTCCCTGCTTCTCAATAATATTCCACCCTTCTCTAATTTGAAGATTAGACATTGAATGCTGTGGAGATATTTCTGTAGTAATAGGGTCTGATGTTCTTCCCAGTTCAGAAACTAAATCCTTAGCAAGTTCCTTAGCTTTATCCGGAGTGGTTTCAGAGAGTTTATTTATAGATTGTAGTTGCTTAGTAATCTCCGCAAATTTCATTTCGGCTTCTTGCGGAGTAGCAAACTTCTTATCGTAAATTTTACCCTCGTCAGCTTTGATGTCCCAAAGAACCTGAACTCTATTATCAGACTTCTGTTCAGTTCCACTATCAATTAAAAGAAAAGCCTTAATAGGTCTCAATTCTTCTGTAGAAGAGTTGGGATCGGGAATAGATAAAGAACTCTCCCTACTCTTATGGATGTAAACGTCATCCGTTCCCGATTCATCAGCGATAGCTTCTCTAATCCATTCGGGAACTTTATCAATGTTGCGAATTGCCCTTTTTTCCATGTCGGTCCTCGAATTAGTAGCTCTGCTGTTTGTACACTGGATTTCTTTCGTTGGGAACTCTGACAAAGGTCCAATGGCTAGCTGTGTCGCGCTGATTGCTTAATTGACCTTCAGACTTAGAAGAAAGCTTCCAATATAGACCATCTACTTCAATAATATCCCCTTCCTTTAGAGAAGCGGGTAAAAAGTCCTTCGGGAGACGCAACACTTCTTGATAACCAATATTCGGGGGAGCCATTGGAGTAGCTTGCTTCTTTACTCCTTTGACCTTCTTCTCTGCCTCCGCCGCTGCCTTCTTCTCCTTCTCTAATTTCTCATTGCGGGCTTCGACAGTTTCTGCTTTCTTTAATAGAGAGGCTATCTGTCCAAGATCAGGTAACTCCATTGATAGACCAGATACCTTAATTTCAAAAGGAACAACCTTAGCATCTTTTCCATCTAGAAGCTCTGTCTCGATGATTACCTTTCCTGACTGGGAGTCATTATCATACTCAGTTGCAATGTTAGTAATCTTTACATTACCTAGCTTGCGGGAGCGGAATGCATCAGCTAGCACTACAGAGGCGCGCTGACCAATGCGCTTCTTAAGATCATTATACTTAAGTTCTTCCTGCTCCATAGCAAAACGAATGTTATCGAAGGACTTAAACTTATAATCAGTATTGGTATTCTCGACTACATCTGTTGGAGTCTCCCAAGCCTTAACTACGTAATAAGGCTTCTCTTCGGAGTGGGCGGCCTTCTCGATTGCTGGCTCTTTGAACTCTCCAGTGAACTCAACAGCTGCTGGCCATGAAACAGCTTCATCCTTAAACATCTCTGTAAGTAAGGAAGTCTTATCCCCGCACCCATCATACTCTTCCTTAGAGACTGCACCAATTGGCTCTAAGTCACCATAAGCTGCAGTATGATAAACCTTTAGATACTTTGTTCCATCATCAACAAGCTTAAATTCATTAAGAGAAGCGGTTACTTTTGTAGAAGTCAATTCTGAAGCAGCTACCTCAGCAACAGTAGCGGTCTCTAGAGCCTTCTCAACTTCTGAAGCTACCACCTCTGGAGTACCATCAACAATAACAACAGGAACCATAGCTGTCTTCTCCTGCTGCTTATCGAGGAAGCTAACCTCAGCAATAATCTTACCTGTAAAGACAGGAGAGCCAGTCTCCACGTCCTCAGTAATATCCAGCTTGTCGACCCGAGTAGAGAGAACTCTAGCCCCTACGATTTTTTTAGAATTGAGGAAGGCTTGTAGCTTTCTCTCTGCACTGTACATCAGCTTATTTTTTGTTTCAGAGAGACGATTTTCAATCGCAGCATCTCGGTGTCGAACAGGGTCATACCCCATAAATTTACCTTCAAAACTTTCCATTTTTTAAATCCTCGCTATATCAAAAGCCTTAAAAATTTGGGCCTTCCTACAATTTAATTAAGCAAGTGATACCGTTTTAAAATATAGTTTCGTTGTTGTATTATCTTTAGAATGTATCGTAAATTAAGTTATGTCGGCTTAGGAAGATTTACCGACATTCTTAAAAATCGTGCCAAAGCTATAGGTATTGTCGCTACCTGGTCCAATAAAACAAATATAGAGATCGAGTTCTTAAAAGAGTGTGGCGACCACGGCTTTTTTGTAGGTCGTACCTGTTATATGTTTCTTTCCGACAATGAAACCTTAGCTAAATTTAGAATAACAATGTTAAATGTAAAGGAAAGCACATCTGTTATTAGAGTGTCGGCTAAGTATCGTAAGGTAGATTTGTCGCGTACAGAGAAATTTATTTGTCTAGTAAAAGGTATTAAGTACTTATAATTTTGTATTATTAAATGAAGGGGGTAAACTGGGTTCGATCGGGTGTTATTGTTACTGAAGGCTGTCAAAGTGACTGATTGAAGCACTTACACTTTCAATCAAACATAAACGACAACGCACTACTTGTCGAAGCAAGCGCAATTGTTGACGCCGCATTCAATAAGAGCCTAGCCCTAGTCTAACGACTAGGTAAACCCTCGAGTATTTTTTGTCTCGTTCTTGAGCTCGAGGAATGTAGAATGGGACTGGTGGAGTTGGCAGGTTCACCGTAAATTACCTGTCACCCTGACGTAGGTAGCTCATACTTAAATGGGCATGACAGTATCTTTTAGTAAAAAGACATTTCGAGACGGGGGTTCAATCAAGATGGTTGACTTCTATAGTAATATAGAATGCTAAACTGGGCTCAAACGGTGAAAGCTGTCAAATGCCAACGCCGTACCGTGATATAGGAATATAGTAGCGGTCTAACGACTTATAGATAACCAGAACGGTTATACTAGGAGATTGGATGATTAAGTTGCACTGTCAAATTTGTGAAAAGGAATTTTTAGCTCGTGAAGTTGATATTAAACGAGGCTACGGTAAATTCTGTTCCTTAAGCTGCAGTGCAAAATTTCGTCACATGATTCAACCAGAAACAAAAATTACAAAAGTATGTACTATATGTGGTCGGGAATATCTTCTTAACAAAGCAAGAGTAAAAGCTTCTAGATATTGTTCTCGCAAATGTCTAGATGAAGGACATGTTACGACCGGCGAATGGAAGGCTCGAAAAGAAGCTTTTAGAAATCTTCCTAATAGGTGTAACAGATGTACCCGTGTAAAAGACTTACTCTTGCATCATAGAAACGGTGACCACTGGAATAATCTTCCCTCTAATTGGGAAATACTTTGTAGAATTTGTCATGGAAGACATCATAAATCTAATCTAAATGCCCGGCACCCGAAGATACGGGTGAAGGAATAGTCTATGCCTAATAGAAATATTAGGAGAACATGTCCCCCTACCTCCAATAATTTATGGATGAACTTAAGATAGGTGACAAAGTAAAGACTTCAGACGGAGTTGGAAAGATAATTGACTATAGTAATTTTGTTTATATTGTTAGAGTAGGTAAAGAAGAAAATTACTACGGTAAGGGTGAGCTAGAAAAGTTGTGAAAAAGAAGATTCACATGATGTTTGGGGAGAAGGAAGGAACGACTAAGTGTGGAAGACCCTTCTACTATTCTTCTAGTGTAGCATTTTGGGAGAGAGTAACTTGTAATGACTGTCGTAGAGTAGGACATTTGAAGTTAATTTCGGGCCTATGGTGAAATGGGATCACGAGTCCTTTGCGAGGATTAGTTCAGAGTTCGACTCTCTGTAGGTCCAGAAAATTTATGAATAAACTTTGTTGTATGGTAAGAGGAAAGAAATACTGTGGTTGTGGTTGGCAATTATGTGGAGACTGTTATAAAGAGCTAACCCCAACACCAGACCAAGAGTCTGTTAAAAGGTTAAATAGATCTCATTCCTCTTTTAATGATTCACAGAAAAGGTTTTGTTCTAACGAAGTAATACTTGGAGATACATCCGCTCTGCCGTTCCTATGGAAATAAAAAGAGAGCTTTGTTGTTTAATACATCCAGAATATACATGTACTATATGTAATAAACTTCTCTGGTGTAGAAAGCATGGTCAAGAAGCTTTTCGTATTTACGATAAGATGGAGAGACATAACATAGAGGGAGTTTATCCATATCATAATTGTTGCTCGAAGAAATGTTGGAAGGTGAGAATAAACACACCGAAGAATTATAAAGTAGTTTTTGAAAACATCTATGTTTATTTCTAAACTCTGCTGCCAGATACACAATATAGCCACTTGCGCCCATTGCGGTAAAAAGATGTATTGTGAAAACTGTCGAGCAGAGGCAAGTATTTTATATCAAAAGGTGCTGGGAACTACATTAATAGTGTATAATTTTATGGCGTTCTGTTCTTTAGATTGTCAGAACAATTATTTTGTAACTGAAAGAAAACGTAAACGAAGATAAATTGGCCGATAGCTCAGTTGGTAGAGCGGCGCTTAGATGAGACTGTAAAGCTAAAGGGTATAATCATCTGTGGCTTGATACAAATAACAAAAAATTTTATAAAATATACAAGTCTCATTTATTCCAGGGTAGCCTAATGGTAAGGCAGCGGACTGTTAATCCGCCGGCGAAAGCCCTAGATGTAGGTTCGATTCCTACTCCTGGAGCCAATTTATGTCATTAAAAGAAAAAATTATAATAGATGTTGTACAATGCCGAGCAACTGGCCAGTTACCTAAGAGGTTAATGATAACTAGATCAGATCTAAATGCACTACATAAAGAGATTCCTGACATGATTGACTCAGGCCTTTTCTATGGTTTAGAAATTACAATCATAGGAGAAGGGGGAATCGCTCATGTTCTACCTAAATGAAACACACTATTAAGGGGATACATGGACACTTATACAAACTAAATAAGTCCGCTGAAGTAGATAAATGTACTTGGACCAAAGTGTGCATTTCAGCTAAAGATGCATTTAAGAATGATTATCTTGTTGAAGAGATGAATCTCCGCCAAGTGCTAAGTAAGAAGTATAAAGTATGCTGGGCATGCAACGAACCTACTAACAAAGTAGGAGGATATAGTAATCCGAATTGCACAAAAATATTATTTTATGAATGTGAAAAATGTTACCCGTCAAGCAAAGAAAAGAAGTCAAAAACTTAAGGAAAACATTTGTAAAGTAGTTGGACACGTACGAAGTAGAATAGGTTTCAGATGTAAAAGGTGTAGAGTTGATCTTCCTATTGTTGGTTATGAGATGATAGGAATGATTATTCACAATACGAAGGGAATTACTAAAATGCATTTTAAAGGAGAATAAATAATGAATATGACGTTTGATCGAATAATTAAGACGGGAATAGCTTTAGCAGGAGGTCTTTTTCTTTTTCTGGTATTCACAAAAGGTACTGGACATTTTAATAACACCGTGCGCAAAACAACATCTATTCAACCTCATAATGTGTCTGAATCTGATTACAACGTTACCGTAATCTATGGAGATGACGATAGGCAGGACTACAATCAAGTTTCAGATTCCGGAAGGAAGAAGTTGGCAGAGAGCACTGTTGCTTTATTTAAAGCCGATCAAGTCAAAGTTAAAGATGGAAAGGCAAACTTATCTACTAGCAACTTTGGGGAGAGTTACAATCTATGTCCAGATGAACCCTTTCGTGATCAACCCTCAGGTGCATTCTGTTCTGGTTCTCTAGTAGGACCTAATACAGTAATGACAGCGGGTCATTGCGTTACTAATGATGCAGCTTGTACAAATACAAAGTTTGTATTCGGATTTACTATTACGTCTCCGGGAGCTAATCCAACGTCAGTAGCCTCTAATGAAGTTTACGGCTGCGCCCGTTTAGTTGCAAGGAAGCAGGAGAATGCTGGAGCTGACTTCGCAATCATTGAGCTTGATAGAGCTGTAGCCAATCATACGCCATTGAAGGTCAATCGCACAGGAAACGTTTCTAATAAGGCTCCTGTATTTGTAATTGGTCACCCCGCAGGTCTTCCCACCAAAGTAGCAGATGGTGCTAACGTGCGTGACGCATCCCCGTCTGGATTCTTTGTTGCCAACCTAGATACTTACGGTGGTAACTCCGGCAGCGCTGTCTTCAATGCAGTCACTGGAGAGATAGAAGGTATTTTAGTACGAGGTGAGACGGATTTCGTGTATGATAATGAAAGGCAGTGTAGGAAGTCTAATAGAGTTTCTAATGATGCAGGCCGTGGAGAAGATGTAACTAAGGTTTCCGAAGTGACTCAATACATTCCCAAAACTGTTAAGGGCGGCAACTTACTTAAATCTCTTGGAGAAATTAAGAGTCCGTTCTAATGGCCGATCTAATTCAAAACGTTTGTCGCATCGTAGGGCATGCTACTCCTGATGGGGTAGTGTGCTCTCGATGTAGACGAGGTATTCCAGAGTTAGTACTAACTGAAGTAACAAATCGTTATATAGGATATAAAGTTTCATCACAAACAATGGAAGCGATGAAAAGAGAAATAATTGTCGCTTTTAACTTTTATGAAATACCTTGTGATAATCTTAACTTAGCATTAAAATATAATACTATTGATATAAAATTCAACAGCGGAGATAAGACTATTACTGGTGGAACGCTGTGAAGAAAAGAACTAAAGAATTTAAGGAAACGATCTGTCGAGTAGTAGGACATAACTTTCAAAAAGGAAATTGTGAACGTTGTGGAATAAAAAATCCTTATTGGGCATTTCCCACATTTCCAATAACGTTACGACCGAAGGTAAAATATGCCGACATTAAAGTTAGAAGATTCGACGTCCTCAATAGAGCAAGAGACCGAGCCTCAGAACGCACCTCAAACAGAAACATTTTTAAAAAATGTCTGTCGTATCTTAGGTCATTCAGATCCTCTTGAAGTTAGATTCAACAGTGAGCAGAATAGGTGGGAGTGGTTCTGCGGTCGGTGCAAAGAGATAGTCTACGCTTCTGAACCTGTTCATTATGTACCCTATGGCCAAGACGATACTAATAAATATAATCAACGGGATTATACTTGGACCTATACTTCGGATAGTACATATCCGCAGGATTACTACACAACCCAATCCTCATCTAGCTACGTAACGTATTATGACACGAATAATACGACGACCACAACGGGTTATCAAGGTTACGTTGTTTAAATGGAAGATAAAAACAAGTTGCCAAAGAGCATTTGTGCAATTGTAGGTCACGACTGGACTTACAAAGTCGTAAAATGTAATCGATGCGGTTTCCATCTTCTACAAGTCTCTGTCAACGGGGTGAGACAGGACTTATGGATTGACTGGGTTATCATCGATGACTACATAAAGTTCTACGATCATATGGATGATACTGACCGAATTCAGCTTGAGTATATTAATCGTCCTAATGGAACTCTCTTCACGTACGCTCAATACGCTGATAACAAACCTATTTATATATCCCACCTACCATAAAATCCCTATGTTTTGTCGTCCCTCAACGGTTTTTTGTCGTCCCATCCGGGCATACATAATCGAGACGTCACTAATCATGACGTCTCTAATGTTGATGTCAGACGAAAGACAGTCTTTCGTGCTTCCGGAAATCTGATTTTAAAACTTGGGGATTTTTTAAAGGACGACTTTTGTATTTGTAAACTCGAATCCTAAAACTGGTTTCAAAATTTGACTATTTTTCTAACTCAGAATTTCAGTTTTTGAGATCAATTTCTAAAGTTACGGGGTAAAACCTGCCTGTATTGCGCTGAAAAACAGAAAAAATCCTACTGAAACCACTGTAACGAGGCCTAGAACTGTAAAAAGATCCATGAATTCGAAAGGTTTTTCACCCCACCCATTAATACTATCTATAATTTTATATATCATTTTTGTAAATTTCCATTTCAAAACTAAATCCACATCGCATACAAGTACATTTTAAACGTTCAGGTATGTTTTGAGGATAAGTGGATCCGGTCAAATACAAAACAGCTGGGGGTTCGTATTTAACTTTAAAGACGTCTTCTACAGGATGACTAAATCCGCACTTGCTACAGCTCCTTAATGAATCTGAATTGTACATTATCATTTATCAACCCCTCAGAAAAAGCTTCATTACCCAGTCAAAGTATGTGTTAAAATACCAACCAAAAATATGTGTAATGATCCAAGCTAATATACCCATTAACCAAGGGGTAATTAACAATGTGAGAAGTACAAGAATAATTCCAAATATGATCTGCTCACGATGAAATTCTTCATTACGACAACTTTTATTTTTGTCCATGTCGTGTAGTCCACCAATTTAACAATAATGAGAATACAATAAGACACGCAAGGGTAATTAAAAATCCCTTAAGATTGTGCATCTCTATGAACATATCCTTTCCAAGAATCCAATAAACTATTGTCATTTAAGTAAGTAAAGCACTCCTTACAAAAAGATTTACCATTCCAAAGCATCTGAGCCGACTTTACTGTTCCAATACGCAAATAACATCTAACGCAACAAAACCCTCCCATCTCCACACTATTCATTATACACTCCAGGGTATTTGATCAAAGTAGTAAGAAGTATAATCTCTAATTTCTTTAACGAAGTAATTACATCTCTTACATCTTTTATCTGTTTTAACACAAAGATTAACTGGATCATTACGGACTGAGATAATTTCTAAATCATGACCTACGACCTTACAAATTTGTTCTGGCAAGGGCACGGAGATATCTATATTCATACATCGACAAGATATTTAATTGTAATAGAACGCTCGCAACTAACACATCGATAGATACGTTCCTTTCTAGGCTCACTTAGTTCTTCAAATCCATAGGCACCACCACAACGACACTTCCCGTTATTCCATAGCCACTTCTCGAATAGATATTCAAGAGCTACGCAGGAGGATATAAATCCTATACCCGCAAATAGTAATACTACAGACTTTAATATTATGTTCATATATAACCAAAAATAAATTGTAGGATTTTATAAAGTCCGTATAGTGCAGCTCCCAACGTTATCCCTACTACCCAAACTGTTACGACCGTTATAAGTATCGTGCAGCTCCAATTTTCTATCTTATCATAATTCATCTTTGCTCCCGTGCTTCGAAGCCTCATCATTAAAATTCCAGAGCACAACTTTGTTGATACGACGGTAATAGCCAACGACTCCCGATTGCATGTATTCGTCACTGCACTCCGGTAAGAATTCCTGAAGGTCTCCTTCTACTAATTTTTCTACTAAAAACTTGCGGAGCTCTTCTTCAGTTTTCAATATGATGACGTAGTTATTTTCTAACATGTTGGTGAAGAATAATACAGATGCAAACCCTGAAATTACCCCCTGTAAAAAATTTTTATATTTGGGGTGGACTTCGGGATGTAGCTGCATGATTTACGGCTGGGTTTGCGGGTCCTTTAGGCTAATCTACTACTATAAGATTCTATAAAAATTGATTTCAAAATGCTTCAATCAGTTAAAGTCGGGTCCTGACCTTTTCGGAGTCTCTGCGAAAATCCCGCTATTTTGACGGGGGTATACATATATATGTACCCGGTATGTATATATGCCTACCCCTGGCATAGGGGTAGAGCCCATGAAGAAAGGGAAGAGATGCTGATGTATAGGATGCAAGAAACTCTACAACATATTCCCCGCGAGGAGTATGCATCCCAGTAAGGAGAAATGAAATGACCGAAGCGATGATGCAGGAGAAGATGGCATTGGACAAGTTCGTGATACAGAAGATGAAGCCGTTGGAGTCTCAGAGGAAGATGAGAGTGCAAGCGAAAGGTCCGAGAGAGATGTCGAGACTGAACTTCCTCTTGGACCAGGTCGCTTGCGGGAGGCTCTGAGTAACATGGAAAGAGAATTGGTCTTCATGAGCTGTGGCTACTACGTCGAGGGACTTATCTATGTCCTTCCTGACGAAGATAGTTCGCAGGAAGATCGAGGAGCCTGAAAATGGCATTAGAGATATGTGTGATGTGCTTCAACACAAAGATCATTCCGGGTCCACGCAACGAGAAGATCAAAGGGTTGTGTGAGAAGAAGTCATGTAAGAAGAAAGCCTTGATCTCCTTGAAGGAGCAGGGTCTTCTTTCGTCGGAAGAGGAAGCGGAGCTGCAGAAGCTTCAAGAGGAAGACAATGGCAAAGCAAAATGATTGTCAGAGATGTGGGCATCTGTCTTCGCGACACGCCTACACCAATCGTAAGAACGCAAAGCGTAACCGGCAGACGCTCATGAAGGATAAGGTCCTCATGGGATGCAGCTGCTGTGCAAGAGGAGCCTACATTCCTCCCGTGATGGGGTTGTCTGCGCAGAGGAAGATTACTGCGAAGGACCTCGAGAAGTCGTTGAACGAGATCAGAGGAGACTAACCATGAAAGATAAGATCGGCGGAAGGATGTTGACGATGAATACAATCAAGTTCGAACTGACCTTTGCCGCTGTCAGCGGTGCGAGGTCGCTGGATGATCTGCGAAAGTACTTTGTGAGAAGAAGACACCAGGAGATGCTCTGGCACGTCCGTAGACATCCCGTGAGCGCGCTCGAGATACTCAACGACATCATCGACGCAGCGAAGTAAGGTTCGCTGGGAGAAGAATATCATGACAGTCTGGAGTGACAAGATGGTGAAGTGGTTTGGAAGGAAAGATCTTGTCAGGGAAGTAAAGGCTTCTCTCAAGATCATCGTGCGTCCTAAGTCGAGAAGAGGACTCGGTCGCATCAAGAAGTTCATACTACAACATCCCAACATGTCGAACAAGGAGGTAGCTACAGCGTGTAACGTAAGTAGGATACTCGTGCAGAGGGAAAGGAACTTCCTCAAGTGTATGAAGTTGTAGTCTGATCTACCTCTCGTCAGGTCGAAAGGCTTGGCGAGAGGAAATGAGACTGCAATGAGTTGATGCAGTCCTAAACGTAACGGAGATGAAATGGAAAACCTACATGTGATCGTGGGAGGACGTGGTGCCGTTATGGGATTCGTTGAAAAGAAGAGAGCAGAAGAACACCTGGTCAAGATCGATGAAGCTCAGAGTGCTCTTCTCAACCTGACTGAAGGGAAGAGTTCACGGGTTCGCTACCACATCGAGTTGATGAGGGTCGATACGGAAAGGATCCGCTAGCCTGTAGGCTGAATGGAAGGCGGGAGTGCTCACATGGGCTCCTGCCTTTATTTGAGACTACAATGTGTTATAGTAGTCCTAAAGAAGTAATGGAGGCATAACATGTCCGCAACCGTAACAGTCGGTGACAAGACGTTCAACCTCACGAACGGCAGGCTGATCATCCTGCGCGAGCTGCAGGACGGACCCAAGCAGTTCATGCAGCTGCGCACGGCGTACTTCGGTCCCGCGAGGGCTGAGGGGTCTGCGACCACCGCGTTCTACAACCAGCTCGTGAAGAACATGGGTGAGAAGCACGGCCTCGTCATGAGGGTCGGTGAGAAGGGATCCGGGAAGTACCAGCTCACCACCTTGGGCACCAGCGTGCTCGAAGCGGCGAAGGCGCAGGGTGTGGACTTCAACGTCAAGTCCGAAGCGCAGCTGAAGTTCGAAGTCAAGCAGTCCTAACGCCTAAGCGGGGTGCGCATGCTACAAACGCACAAGGAGATCGTGATGACGAAACTTCATGAGGAGCTACAGGAGCTGTTCGAGGAGATCTGGAATGAGTCTGATAATCTTCCAGGTAACGTAGAGAGAATTAAAGACTGTACCCTAACGGAACAGTTCCGTCATGAGTATGGATTCCGGTTCGATGATAGTGATAACGACAGACAGATCGTGGAGGTCTGGGAGGATTCCTTCACAGACCATCCTGACATCCGTATCGACAAGCAGGTCCTCGAAGCGACCAAGCTGATGGAGATCAAAGGGCTTCCTCTGCTTGTGAAGTATCCGACCGTCGCAGAGTACGTCCGTAAGGACGCCGAGAAGAAGTAAGGAGGCATGTATGGCGAAGCAGTTAACAATGGACATGCTAGACTACAGAGATGAAAACACTCTGTGGATCTGGACGAACGGATACGGAGTGGGTGAACCTCTTGAGGTCACTCGCTTCCAGGTCGAAGAGATGTTGAGCAAGGGCTTCGACCAGACGTAGCCTTATACTACTCCTCAGCTTGTATAGTGGGGAGTAGAATTAAGGCTATGGATGTTTCATAGCCGAGGAGAGTGGATGGAGGAGCCCTTGTTGAATATGTTGTGACGTAGTATCGTACACCCTGAAGTTGGGGTGGGCGAGATGGCCGTGGAAAAAGTACTAGAGGAATCTAGGTAGGACTCATAAGCCATCAAAGCAGCTACATGAACCGTTCGACTGTAGAGGTGTGGAAGTGCCTACGACAACAGCGAACGCCGAGCATAGGTATAAAGATGAACCAACTACCTTTATACAACGCTAAGGTCGAGGAGTCTGGTTCGATAAAAGGAGAATGAAGATGACATACTTGAAGCTGAAGATAGAGAAGGAGATAGCAGACATCGTACTGGGGGCTATCGAGAAGAGGAGAAATGGAATTAAGTTTCCAATACCGGAACGCCTTCAGAAGGAAATGACAGATGAACAGGTGAAGGAACTAGACAAGATCTATATAAGACTCTACCGTCTCATCAACGGACCGTCGCTCTGGGAGGAATTCGTAGGCGACGTCCACGAATGGTTCGAGTACAGGTATTGGGATGTTCAGGAGCTGCTGAACAGACTGCTCACGTTGCTGTTCAGGAAGGCTCCCAAGAGGAAGCTGTGCTGCGAAACGAATCCCGCCTTCAAGTGCAAGTGCGGATTCCGATGGTGTGAAGAGTGTTGCAACACGGAGATCATACCTACGTGGCTGCAGAAGTTCCAGTTCATGTACAACGAGACGTGCGCCAACTGCCCCAACTGCGGACGGTTCGTTTGCGTTAACTAAGGAGTCTGTAAGGAGAAATGAAATGGCTGAAGAGAAGGTTACGATCAGACAACTGTACATGAAGGCATTAGACAACGAAGGTGTTCACATCGACGTTGTCATTGAGATCGAAGGGAGGACGATGCTGTGTCAACAGTCTTTCGATCTCGACAAGGATCAGCGAAGAGTGGTTGACGGGCTTGCCCCCCTCATCCGCTTGATGAGTCCGAAGATGTTCGATACGTTCATCCAGAAGCTCTAGGAGGAGCAAATGAGTCACTTCACCGGAAGCAGGATCGTCGTTCTCAGGACGTTACTGGACGGACCGAAGTGCTGGAGGGATCTCTTGGTGGCCTACTATGGCCCTGAGAGGTCTCAAGAGCCGGCGACGACGTCGTTCAGCAACCAGCTCAAGAAGCTAATCAACCTGTGCTGGATCGAGAAGAAGGATGGCTTCTACCTGATCACGGATATGGGGAAGCAAGTCCTCCAAGGGATCGAGCCGGCGTACGTCGCGGCGGCAAAGAGCGAAGCTCAGATCGCACACGAGCTGAAGAAGATACTCGGGAGGTAGTACATGACTGACAGTGTACAGCAGCAGTTCGATAGCGCTGTAGCGGGTGCACAAAGCTACATCGATAGACTCAAGGAGAGGATCCAGAAGCTTGAGTCTAGAGCAATGCTTCCTAACGACTTCGCTCGTAATAGGATGGACGCTATCATCCGGGAAGCAGTACGACTCCACATCGAGAACATTGTGATCGCTGGTCACGATGTCACTGCGGTGTGGTGTGGACGGGAGATGAGAGGAGAGATCTTCTTTGACCTGAGAGGCTCTTACTCCAAGGTCAACTTACGTCCGAGAGTGCGACTGGAGTTGTACTTCGTGGATGCGAATGGCTTCCGCATCTATCACGTGAAGAGCAAGTACAAGGCTGCGCTGGAGATCGTTTACGCTCGACAGCGTATGATGGTATACAACCGACTCATGAGCACGATGCTCAAGGTGGGATAATGAAAAAGAAATGTCTACCTTGTATCCTTCATGGATGTGATAGGGATAAACTCTTCCTCTGGCTTATAGAGGGTGGAAGAGGAGAGGACACCTTCTTCCTTGTCAAGGCAAAAGGAAGGCTTGCAGCCCTGATGAAGATGAATCCGAAGGAGAACTACGAATTATATCTTTCGGATTGTGAACCAGAAGAGGGAAAGAAGCTACTTAGCTATCCTAGATGGGTGACTAAGTTTGGACAGCTGGGAACTCAGATTCACGAGATCAAGGAGGAGTACATCTATGCATAAGCCACTGTGGGGATTCAGAAGCCAGGCGTTGAAGGATACCTTCTTCGTGGAAGGTGACAGCATGGAAGAGGCTAGAGGAAAGATCGTTCACTGCTGGCCTCTCATACCAATGACGTCTCTTCCCATTAACATCAGGAAGAAGATGTACGTTGCGGGAGATGAGAAGGTGATCTACCATAACGATGACGAGGTCTGTAAGGCGATCGGACATCGGATGGTGTGGAAGAAGCAGGATGATAAGACCACTACGATCCGCATCTGCGGACGCTGCGGTGACAGACCCAAAGAGGAAGGAGGCTCATGAAACTAACACTCAATAGGATGGTACTCCTACGGGAGCTATCGTCCGGGCCTAAGTCGTGGAGGGATCTCCGAGAGGTTTATTACGGAGATCCCGAACGGATCGCTAGCTCGTCTAGCACTTCGTTCTGCAATCAGCTTCACAAGCTGATCGACCTCTGCCTGATCGACAAGGCAGACGGCTTCTACTCCATCACCCAACTGGGCAAGGAGTTGATCGCCGGAGGTGATCCTACCGTCGTGGCTGCGGCCAAGACGGAAGCCAGGATCGCGGCTGAGCTCCGTAAGCTACTCGGCCGTTAGTTAATTCTTAACGCCCCGGGCTGTCCGGGGTGTGTCCCATCAAAGGAGTCTGCGTCTGTCCGGGGAGAAAATTATGTATTAATATAAGTATCCGGGGTATCTTTAATTGCTCCCCACCCCGCTTTTATTGGGAACCCTTTTATTTTTATCCCCGTCGTCAGGGGTTTTAATTGCCTATCTCTAAAAAGAATTTTCTCCCCGTCACATCGGGGTTAAAATTAGTGGCGCGCGGGATTTAAAACCCTAGTTGTTCTATTTTCAATTTAATTTTACCCCTGGTGGTGCGGGGGTAAAGACGTACAGTGACGTGTGGTGGGGGTATAGATGAGGTATAGAACTGCATGACATGGTATGATGGTGAGGGGATTGTCCCTTATTGTCGTGGTAGTGGCGAGGAGTCTGTATCCCCACCTCGCTTTTTTAATCAGGAAAATGAGTATTATATTTAACGAGGAGACAAAATGTTACCTATAAGAACCACGAGCAAGTGCCTCTTGTGCTACAACATGGGAGCGGAGAAGAGGGCGTACGCGTGGGTCGAGATAGTATTACCCAACGGAAGGGTAAAGGAAGTGGGGTTGTGTTACAAGCACTGCCGCCCCAAGACCGAAGGTAATCCGAATGGCATCTTGGATCCGGAGTTCGGAACCTGGAACAAGTCCTTTGGACAGATGCCCATCATGGACGAGAAGTACCGCGTCGCTGGTGATGACTACTCCTTGGTCACAGGAGTCGCGGGCAAGGTTCCTAAGTGGTGGTAAGAGTCCCCACCTCGCTTTTTTGAAGTCGGAAACGAGTATTATATTTATGAGAGAAGCGAGAGCGACCACATCGTTCGAGTGGATATCTATTAGGAGAACAAACTCCACCTCGTTTTTCTTTCGAAGGAAAGGAGTATTAAAGGTAGAGAGGAGCGATCCTCCTACGAGACGTCACCAGGCTTGATGCCTGGGGGAGAGTAAGAACCATGACCACCGTAAACCTGACCGCCGGCCGCATCGTCATCCTGAACGTCCTCAAGGACAACCTGACGCACAAGTGGAGCGAGCTCCGGAAAAAGTACTTCGGACCCGACCGCGCGGCGCAGCAGGCGTCGACCGCCTTCTATACCCAGCTGAACAAGACCATGATCAAGAAGCTGTCGCTGGTCGAGAAGTCCGGCGAGGGCTACAAGATCACGAACGACGGCCTCACGGCCATCAACGAGGTCATCGCCGCGAAGGGCCAGGCGTACGTGGACAGCTGCAAGTCCGAGGCCCAGGTGAAGTTCGAGCTGGCCAACCCCACCACCGCGAAGACCGCCGCGGCGATCGCCGAGGAAGTCCCTGCCGAGACCGAGGTCGTCTGATCGGTCGAGGTCGTAGACTCGAGAGGAAATAGGAGGAGAGCTCCCCGCTCTCCTCCTGTTCCTTTTTATAGCAACCTGATGGCTATAGAAAGGAAGTGAACGAAGTACATCGGGAGGCAGTATGGGAAGAAACTCGTTGAAGTCGTTCGCGTCTTACACAGACTTCCGGGACCGCTGCAAGAAGGAGAAGCAGAAGTCTCTCGAGCGGAAGGAGTCGAGGAAATCGAAGGGACAGGATCTGTCCCTCTTCCTCTAGAAGGAACCGGACTCGTAGCTCAGGGGTAGAGCAAGGGGCTTTTAACCTCGAGGCCGTGGGTTCGATTCCCACCGAGTCCAACAATTTGAGAAGGGGAAATCAATGAGGATATGGGAGAGAGGAAGGTTGGCTGAGGTCGGCTTCGACCTACGTGGCACATGGGTCCACCGTCTAGCCATCAAGATGTTCCGTCGGGAAGTCCCTGCACCACCGAAGAAGCCGGCCTACCTTATGACAAGGAAGGATCTCAAGGCAGCTCGGAGCTTCAAACAGATGTGCTCACTCGACTGTTTCTGTGAGCCATGCGTTAGGTCGTTCTTCCCGTGGCCGTTCAACTGGTAAGGATTTAAGGGTCTTACGTCCGAGACACCTCTTAACATGATTCGCGACATGAGGGGTAGTTGATAGAGGTAGCTGTACACTGTCCTCTATCCGTAAGACAGACGGGCTTGTGGCGGAACGGCAGACGCGACGGACTTAAAATCCGTTGACCAAAAGGTCGTGCGGGTTCGATTCCCGCCAAGCCCAATAGATTTATATGCCGACCAGGAAGAGATAATACCTTCCAATAAAAGGTTCGAGGGATGCCCCTTTAGCTCAGCAGTAAGAGCAGCCGACTCATAATCGGAAGGTCGCAGGTGCGAATCCTGCAAGGGGCAGTCTCACAATTGGTCTCGACGGCGCGTTCATCTAACGGTCAGGATAGCGGCCCTTCAAGCCGTCAATACCGGTTCGATTCCGGTACGCGCTACCAATTCAAAAACAATACCCCCGGGGGTCAGTCTTTCGAAGCCGTCGTATGTCTTTCGAAGTCATCTTCTTGTTACTTTCTGCCAGGAAAGTATATCATCAACATGAAAGTAACATTCAATATCCTTATAGATGAAGAAGAACTATCTAGTTTGTCTCGTTAAAGGTCATCATGCCGGAGAGCTACAACTGATAGACACCAAATGGTTCTCTACATGTATAACATGTGGATGTAGCCTAGCGTGGATCATAGGTCGCTGGGAAGGTCGCTGGGAAGAATGTCATAGACCCTAAAATTTGGTTTAGAAAGAGACTGTCATCGCGCGGCAAACGTACCCGAATACGGGCCAGGAGCTGTTAAGTTTATGACAATTACCTTTAATAGAACCCAAAACGATTCCTTTAACCTAGGTGGAGAAATAGGGTTCTGCAACAAGGGATCTTGTGACGGAGGTAAGGTTACTTATAAGAGAGCCTATTACCTTCATGTCTATATAGGATTCTATTTCCTCTTCGTCTCAATCGACAAATGAATCTACTGTCTCTACTCCTTGGATTTAATATAGTAGCGACGTCAGACGACGCCCTACTGTATATGTATCCTGCGTGTGACAGGGCTCTTGTCGGAGAGAGACTCTTTAATGGGAAGTTTTCCAACTTCAATGACCTATAAGAAAGGAGATCTCGTCGTTCTTGTTAGCTCCCTTGGTATCAAAATAAATACCATTGTAGTAAGAGTTACCGAGACGAGAGGAGCTCTCTTAGACGTCTCAGAAGGAAGAGAGTCGCTTCCTTGTAGATGCTATCCCGTATATCGTTCTAACGTACGGAGAGCCACTAAAGAAGAGAAGCGACTGGCGACGTTCAGATTTAACGTCACAGGCTATTACAACTAATGAACTACGTCAAAGAGAACATAATCAAATGGACTATGCTCTCTATCTGTTCAGTACTCCTAGTCCTTATCCATTTAGTCGCTGTCGTAATAGGAAAGGATAGGACGCAGCAACTTATGTATCGACTTTCAAAGAGGCTCTTTAATGAATAAACCTTGTAAGAGATGTGGCGAAGCTCTTACCGGTAAGAGGCTATGTTGTCTCGTACAACCTCATTACATATGTTCATGTGGGTTTAAGCTCTGTGTCGAGTGTTTCAATTTCATGTGTCATTGTCCTGAAAGAATTATCTATTACCGCAAAGCAAGGGCTAGCGAAGAGACGTGTTGTAGTCCGTTTGCAGGAGCAATCTGGCCACATTACATGTTAATCATCCGCGAATGGCCAATCTAATTTGTCTTATCAAAGGACATAACTGGATCTGGAATAGCCAGATAGAAAAGTATGTCTGCAAAGGTTGTAAGAGATGGGCTTACAATCTTACATACGACTATCAAGGAAGAGACACTACAGAGTCCTTTGAGACGACTTAGATTCCCAATGAACGACACATTTTCGCCGGGTGATCTTTATGTATGTAAATGCTCCTGTGGGTGCGGGCAGTTGTACATCATTAAGGTCGAAGAAGACCTCGGTGACAAAGTGAAGGGAGTAGACAGGACGAATCCTGTCTACAAGGATAATGTAGTAAAGAAGATGACAGACGAAGAAGTAATCACTTTCAACTTCATCCGTAAGGTAAGAGGTTATTACCCTCCCGCGAAGGAGTTTGTATGAGAAACCTTTGTTGTCTTCTACATCCGATCTACATGTGTAAGTGGTGTGCTCCTACTCCGAAACATGTCTCATGTGCTGAGTGTATCGGGATAGCATATCATCCTGAAGGGCGTCCTGCCGGCGACCATTACTTTATATGTTCGGAGTGCAGAGAGAAGAACGGATTTAAGCCGACAGGAAAAGTAATAAGGTATGGGCCTGATTCATTCAGAGAGTATGGGCCTGGCAGATAATGACAATGGGATGTCAATTCGATCCTAAGTGTCTTAAACATAAAGCCATCCCATTTACGATGGTAGGCTTACCCCTTTGTTGTATCATCAATCCTCTTCCTTGGTATGAAGACGATACCGTGGCAGTATGTAACGTTTGCCATAGACAGATTTGTAGGACATGCATCAATAGAAATCTTTTAGAGATGAACTTTCACTGCCATGACAAGTGCAAGGAGCATCGATGAGCGACCAGCTTTGTTGTGTGGTGAACACTAAAGCGTTTTGTATGTTCTGTAAGAGGAAGTTCTGTGACACGTGTCTTAGCAACTATCATGGTGGAAGAAGTTGGGGCGACTGTAAAGGGAGTAATGGTTATCACTTCTTCATACCCGCGACGAAGCACAATGTGAGGTCACACTATGCCCGATAAGATCTGTTGTCACGTACATCCCTACACCCGATGTAACCACTGCAGCGCGAAGTACTGCGAACAGTGTGTCAAGAAACTAACGAATGTCGATGACAACGGCTATAGGATTTGCGTGTGTGGCATGACAGGTTATCGGAGATGGCATCCTGTGAACGGAGTAACGGACTTCCCATGACAATCATGAACGTTCTTCTCTCGGTAGTCTATCTCTACTTCATAGTGGGGATAGTCATGTCCATCATCTATTTCTTTCTCGTCGTACGGAAGGATAGAACATATCTTACAGAGCCGACGCTGTACTATTACCTTCCTGTCGTAGCTATAGGATGGCCTGCGATCATCTACATCCTTTACATGTTCAAGAGGCTATGAGGATACTCGCAGTCGGAGATATGGTTAAGTGCCTCTGCGGGTGTAAAGTGGTGGGTAGGATCGTCTCCTGCAACGATGATATTATTGTAGTTCAAAGAACGAAGGGTGAGACAATGAACTTTGGCAGTGATGAGAAATATCTTATTCCTCTCACCGATGAAGAGAGGGTCGCTGCGGAGTTCATCTTTAAGGTCAAAGGGAAATACGCCCTCCTATGAATCTTTGTTGCCGAGTTCATCCTCACAGCATATGCAGTCAATGTCTTCAGGTGGTTTGTCAGGACCACTACTCGAAGTACATAAATGGTAATCAGTCCAAGTGTCACTGTTCTATCACCTACCGATTTTTTAAGTTCGGTGGCGGAGAGCGCAGCCTTGTGACGTACGGCTACTCAGGGAAGTGTATCCGACAGGGATCGATTTAGGGTTCAGTCTTCCCAAAGCGCAGTCGCTCCAATTATTGTAGGGACAATTTTAGGGTTCTTCCTATAGACAGAAATAACCTTTAGGGTCTGTCAGGGTAGATTGCCGGGTCTTTAGGGGTGAGGTTGGGGGTTATTTACGGTATCGATTTGGGGTTGATTTCGGGAGGGAGGACGACAAATGAAAAAGATAACATTCGATGCAATGATTAGGGGATGCCTTATCGGTATCGCCCTATACCACTTCTTCCCCAAACAAAGCTTTGGGATGTTCTGCCTCTACGCCTTCGCATTGAGCATCCTCTTGGCCGCCCTCAGGGAGCTGTGCGACGATGTCTAAGTCGAACTATAGGAAGTGGGGATTCAACCTTAGATGCCCCTGCTGTCGTATGTGCGGGAGCAAGAGGAAGTGTACCATAAAAATCAATCGACACGATCGTCGGGAGATCAAACGCTCCTTGAAACGTAGCATGGAACCATGAATCATTTTGCACGTCTTGCCTCGATGGCATCTATTAAAGAGATGAGACTTGCCATCAACATGTGTGCGACTTACTACCCCGAAGATGCGGATGAGGATTATGTATACATCTACCTCGAAGCCATCATAGGGGAACGTCTATGAACACCCCTAAGCCAGGCGACATCATAGAGGTTGTCTCCCTTGACGTCTATGATAACATTGCGTACGAGTGGCTTGGTAAGGTAGTATCAGTCGGAGCACGAGACCTCTTCATCGAGCGGACGAAAGATTACGGGATAGTACATGTTCTACAACCCTGTAAATATAGAATCCTCGAAGGAAAAGAAAGAGAAGAAGCGGAGTTCTTTTATAACGTTAAAGGCTACTTTCCCGAGTAACCAATGAACTACCCATTTAAGAAAGGTGATTGGGTCACCATAGTAGAATCGTCTTGTGTCTGTCCCGATTGCGTTAGGATGCTGGGAAAAGCCTTTAGGTTCTGTAGAGCGTTTACTACCGTTTGTACCGTTAGGGTAGAGCGCCTTGAACAAGCTGCCAAGCAAGTGAGAGCCGCAACTCCTGTAGAGATTTTCGTAGCACAAGTCAAAGAGACAGGTCGTACATCCTGGGAGGGATAACAAAATGGAACGCACGGACCTCGTCATCATGAAGGGAAGGTTGGAACAGATGCTTGAGCAAGTCAACAACGAGCTAGGCATTGTCGCACCTCCGGCGAAGGAAGGATCCGTCCTGATCATCAAGGTCGGTAGCAAGCCGGGTCAAGGACTCGGCTACCTCGAAGACAAGACGATGGTACTCGTCGACGACGCGAGCGACCTCATCGGTCAGCAAGTCGCTTTCCGGATCACGATGGTCCACCAGACGCAGCACGGGAAGCAGCTGTTCGCAAAGATGCTTGTTCCGTAACCTACAGGCCCATAGATGTACCTGAGCCGGATTATTCTTCGATATCCGGAATAGAAATTAGCGAAGAGGTTAGACCGATTCCCCTTAAATCGGTCGTCAATTTAGAGTAATAGCCATGGAGGAATCAATGAAGATTTGGGATTCTAGGAGAGGAAGGTTGGCTGAGTTTGGGTTCGACTTGCGCGGGACTTGGGTGCATAAGCTAGCGTGGAAGCTGTTCCGTTATAGGAACAATCCCGTGCCTCCGCATAAGAAGCATTCGTCTATGACGAAGGCCGACCTGAAGGCGTGGAGGAAGTTCCACCACAACTGCGCACTCGACTGCTTCTGTGAGCCGTGCGTTAGGAAGTTTCTACCATGGCCTCTTTCGTGGTGATGGAAAATATGAGAGAGACATCCTCCGAAGAAGAGAAAATATCATTATGCTGCCTCGTAAGTCCGGCATTCAAATGTGCCTACTGTAAGAGACCCTTTTGTAGTGAGTGTCATAGTGCCCGTTATAATTATGAACGACTCACGAGTCCCTGCACTAGCAGAGACGTCAACAAGGGTCCAGATGGCCATTACTCAACTGACCTCGATGAAAGATAAACAGCCACTGTGTTGTATTGTGAATGGTATATATACCTGTGAGGATCATGAGACTGATATTAGAGTGTGTTATGAACATCATGTGATGGTAAAGATTCATCGTTACATGTTCAATGGAGAAAAGTTCTCATATACTGTTGCTATTGTCTGTCCTGAGTGTGCGAAGAAGTATCCAAAGGAAGATATATTACGGTGACACTAGAACAGATTTACGCTGCAACGGATCCTTCATATGCTAAATGTCTTATCTGTTTGGTAAGACCTACGCTCCAATGTATATGCTGTGACGAACGAATATGTGATACGCATACTCGAAATTGTATAGGAATACATTGCCCAATTTGTTATTCTATTCAGTTAGTACATCAGCGTGAACGCCTTATCAGTTGTTTGAAACAACTATAATCAAATGAACAACCAACCTCCAGAAGGAACGTTAGTAGAGACGGGAACCTTCAAGTCGGCCAAGCATGACAAGGTGAAGGGAGCTCTCGTTGCACGACATGAGTTCGAAGTCTTTCAGGTTATACTATGGAAGCTAGATGGAAGATGTGCCCTCGACCGTATGAAGGAGATAGCATGTGCTGGATTAGATGGCACTCTC
>Ga0315284_10002305_pt1 | contig 27394 bp, 45 predicted proteins | sample YL17G09_16_MG_FD_203696 | JGI IMG/M metagenome (GOLD analysis project Ga0315284, IMG submission 203696) | Sediment microbial communities from Yellowstone Lake, YNP, Wyoming, USA - YL17G09_16 | ecosystem: Environmental > Aquatic > Freshwater > Lake > Sediment | place: USA: Wyoming | collected...
ATCGTACTGGTTACGCTTCTCAGCGTCGCTCAGTATTTCATATGCCTCCTTGGCTTCTTTGAATTTTACCTCAACGGCTGCTTTCTCAGCATCACCTTGTACTTTGTCAGGATGATATTTACTAGCGAGCTTACGATATGCTTTTTTTATATCGTCGTCGGATGCGTTTTTTGCAAGGCCAAGGATTTCGTAATAATCCCGTTTGCTCATTCAGTTCTTTCTTTAGAATCGATATGTAATCCGACCAAGCGTTAGATCGTATGGGCTCATCTCGATTTCAACCAGATCGTCTATAATAATCTGGATGTTATTCTTTCGAATCTTTCCGCTGACAACTGCATTTAAGACATGCCCGTTTTCAAGTTTAACTTTAAATCGAGCCCCAGGTGCTGCATCAGTAACGCGGCCCTTCGTGGTAATCATGTCATCTTTAATCTTTGCCAAGTTATCAGTTCCCGTAATTAATTTGTGTATTTTTAAGTAACATTACCCTGTCGTCCCTATTGACGCAAAGGTATTTTCCGAGAGGTAGCACCTGACAGTTACCGAGGATGCTCATTAATACTTTAGCCTCGAACGGATTCTGTCCCACTCCAAAAGCTGATTCGCTTAAGAAGTTTCTACCAATCACAACATCGTAATCGCCAACATCCACAACTTCTGCGACGATCTTTCTGCTGTTACCTGTGAGTGTAACAACATTGCCCTCAATAGTCAAGCCTGCAGCCAAGGATCCAGCAAAAAATTCCTCAATACCTTCTGTCATTTCTTTCATTTTGAATTTATCCTTTGGCACATATTGTTCTGGATCAATAATTATGTAGTTATACAATTCTGGATCATTGAACGCAAAGGTCCTGTCATCAGAAAAGTAAGTCTTAATTTTCCAATCCATATCTCCAGTGAGATTTTCTATATCTTTAAGCAACGCTTGAAACTTATTAGGAAAAGTATCATCTCTCGACATTTCGACAAAGACGAGATAGCGCCCTTCTTCATCTGTATTGGGACTTACTTCAACATCCAGGGTGTCGATAAACCCACGTTGGATGAATGTGTTAAGATCCGCTGCTGGTGCTTCGTCGGTGAGATAAAAGGCTACCACTATAACTTCAAGATCGCCCCCGGCTTTTGGCTCAAACTCATCGATAGAAACTTCCGGCAGTATGGTTCCTGCTAGATCGCCATTCTTTAAGCTCATACTTCTTCCTCTGGGGGAGTCATGTCACTTGTTGGCTCCATACCCATTTCGTCTTGTGGTGCTTCTTCCTCTTGCGGCATTTCATCTTCAAATGCATCAGCAAGTTCAGCGTTGGTATCTTGAATGTCTCTCTGAATAATCTCGTCTGTATCTTCCAGTCCGCGATTAATGTATTTTAATGGTAGTTCAATGGTTACGAGCCAAATTTCGTGCTCTACCATTTTTGCTCTCTTCGACTGTGGATCTACCCAATCCTGCGGGCCCTCAACCTTTACAGGTTTCTTAAATATGCCCTTCCTAAAGTTTACTTTTGCACCTAGCTTGGTTAGGCGCAGGCCGCCGTTTGGATCTGGCATCATAGCATAGGGATACATCCAGACAGTCTTAAACCAATAGCGGCCAATATCTGGACCTTCGACAAGTTCGCCCAGAATCCAATTCTTATATGCAAATAGTTCTGCATTATCGAGAGTGCGTTCGAACTCCAGTAAAGTATCAAGTATGCTATTGCCCTTTGATATGTTTACTAAAGTCGTTTTGATAGAGTCTAAATCGGTAGTCATTGTCACCTCGTTTTGATTATTTATCAGTATTATAGAAGAATGTCAAAGTTTTGAAAAGGATGTCTATTATTGCTCTAGGACAAGGTTATTCATAAATAACTTGGTATGCAAAATACACTCGATAATTCTATCGACGTTCCACCGGGAGGGCAATTCCTGCCCAGCAATCCCTTAACTCCAAAAAAACCAACACTTAGGAGCATAACCTTGAGCAAAAATCGTAAAATGGCTAAGCCAGTTCCACAATCTCGCGGCGCACGTCAACTAGACGTACAACCGGCAACAAATGTTGTCAAATTAGGCAATAGACATTACAGGAGAGTTGAGATGCTCCCTCGTAATACAGCACAGGAGAATTACGTAGAAGCACTATTAGAAAAGAGAATGGTATTTGCAGTAGGACCAGCAGGTACAGGAAAGACGTTGCTCGCAGTATTGAGAGCAATTAAGGCACTTCGTGAGCAGGAAGTTACGAAGATTATTCTAACACGACCAGCAGTCAGCGTAGATGAGAAGCATGGATTTTTACCTGGAGACCTAAATGCAAAAATGGAACCTTGGACTAGACCAATATTTGATGTATTCGAAGAATACTACGGATTGCAAGAAACAAAGCGAATGTTGGATGAGGGAACAATTGAAATTGCACCTCTCGGCTTTATGCGAGGAAGAACATTTAAAAATGCATATGTCATCGCAGATGAAATGCAAAACGCTACACCAGACCAAACCAAAATGCTACTAACACGAATTGGTGAAGGTAGTAGCATGATTGTTACGGGTGACCTAAAACAACACGATCGCGGATTCGAAAAGAATGGACTAAAGGATTTTCTTGAACGTCTTGCATTAAACAATATGGGCTCTATGGCAGTATGCACATTCCAGAGATGCCACATTGAGCGTGACCCATTGGTTGCAGAAGTATTAGAAATTTACGGAGAAGAAGATTAACTTTTAAGGAGCAAGCAAAAAGGGCCCTTGGGGCCCTTTTTCTTTAGTCTAATGCTTTTCCTGCTTTGAGATCATCTAGTTGTCGTTTATACCGAGCTTCCATTGCTGTGTCCATCGGTGTAAGTTTTCTATCTGTGCTTTGTGCTCTCTTTACGTCGTATTCAAATAATTTGTCTTCAAGAGATTGTTTTCTAAGTATTACTGCTGTGTCTTTGATAACTCTTTGAGTTTGTACTTTATCCTTCTCAACATCCGCGGCGTGTGCATATCGTGCATCTACTGTAAATAACGCTGCCACAACGGCAATAATTGAGCCGACTGAACCTAATAATAATTTTGTTGTATTGCTTTTTGCGATGTCTGAAACTGGCATAATAAACTCCGTAATGAGTATATTATTTATCTTGTTTCTTGGATAATTCGGTTATCTGATTCTGCAATTCCCTAATTATAACAGAATTTTCTATCTTGTGTTTTTCGAGATCGGCAACTGTTGCGTATCTCATTTCAGAGAAGATAGTACCTACGAGCGTAAATATTATTGTTCCAATGGAAATTGATCCAATTAGGGCCTTCCATGGATTTTCTTTGATAATTTCTCTTACTGACATAATATACTCCTGCGTAATATATTATTTATCCAATCCCATTTCCTTCCTGATTTTTGTTGCTGAAATAGAAGTAATAGATTCATCAAAGCTTTCCTGTTCAATTTTATATCCAACATCGCGACCATAGGTAATATTTACAATATTGGGTACAAGAATAATTTCATACTGACCCTGATATACGGGATCAAGGTCTCTCTTGATAAGTTCTTTTACTTGATCTGCTGCAAAGGGATTACTTCCGTTCCATCCTTGACAATCTCTAATCATAATAGCTACTTGCCCCGTTTTTGCTATTGCCCGTTCAAACAATGCACGATGTCCTTTATGCCAGGGTTGCCATCTGCCTAACATTTGAACTGTTTCCTTCTGCCAATCAAAAACAGGTCGACGACGATCTTCAATAATGTGTGTTGCAATAAATTCAGACCACTTCTGTGCATCCTGTTCTATTACACGAAAATCATAAACATCGGGTGTCACAAATGCTTTATTCGTATCATCGAACCTACTGCGCTCAATTGTATCTACCCAAATAGTCCAATCTGCTTTGAAATTGTTACGCATTTCTACCAACGGCGCTACAAAATCACAAACGGCAATATCGGCACCACATTTGTCGGCTAATTCCCTCATACGATGACTTTGTCGGATTCTACCCTCATGGCTGAAGTCCCAATCATTATATTTCTTGCGAACAATATCTGCATTAAACCATTCTACACTTGCACCGGCTGCAATAAACTGTTCGACAAGTTTTTCAGTTAATGTCGTTTTTCCTGCGCCTGGCAAGCCCATTACTAAAATTCGTTGTGTCATATTATATTCCGTATTCGTTTCGTACCATGTTATAGATTTCGTTCCACGGAGTATCATAACTTACAGTTGGAAATAAATCTGTTTTATAATGGAAATTGTAAGGATGGTTAATCAGAACTGTTCTGAGGCCGGCTTCATAGCCCGCCTCAGCCTGACGCATGTGATCCTCAATCCAAAAGTATCCTGTGTCGGCCCACTTCATTAGAATGCTTGCTTTACTAGCACCTTGTTCGATGCAATGAACATCGTCAAATACATCACCAAACAAGTCTGTTAGATTATTGGTTCTATGAATTTTGGCATCGGGGTGACTGCTAATGCTAGTGACAACAATGAATCTAAAACCTAACTCCGATAATAATCTCACATGCTGAACTGAATCAGCAAATGGAGAAAGATGTGCTATATCGGAGCTTTCGTTAAATTCCTTGACATAGTCCATTGCTTGGTGAGTTGTGACATTATGCCTGAGAGAAATATTATATTCAGTATCAGTTTCGGGCACCCGTGGATGTCCACGCCTTGCCATGAATTTATCAAATGCTGTATTCCAATCTACCAAGACGCCATCAGCATCTGTTAGAATAATTTTCTCTCTTTTCATACAGGATCAAAAACTGTTTTTGCCCTTACATTGCCAAATGGATCGACAAATACTTCCGGGCTAGGTACTTCTTCCTTTACGGGCCTGCTTGAATTATATGCTGCATCTAATTCTGCCATTTGCTTAGGATACTTTGACCTAACGTAGTTTTCAAACTTGTCATAATCTGTAATATCAAACCTAGCACCGGTGATCATTTTTCTGTTGACATAATCAGCAATTGCGCTCGACATACTGGTATGTTTATTTCGAATTTGATTTACAAACTCAACAGTCTCGGTAATTTCCCAGTCATCGGATGTGCCTGTGCGTACACGAAGCTTTGGCTTCAGACTGTTCTTATGTGATACAACGATGAATACTTTTTCTTTTCTCATAATGCGCCCTTTGCAATCATTTCTAATTCGACCAATGTGGCAGACAGATTTATCTCAACATCGGCACACATCGTATGCTTAACCAATCCATCTCGGATAACAAGAATGGCCTTGTTTTGCTTGTCATCTTCTTCGCCCCATACTTCTAGATTCTGATACATGAAAGAATAGATATCTTCATATTCCTCTCTACCTACCTTTGTGCAGATAAGCTGGCGCGCTTCCTTATACTTCCTAGACCTGAATAATGCAATCATGTCTAGCTTATAGTCAGACACGACCTCGCTGTCAACGTCCGGTGATACTAGCTTACTACCAAACGAATTCGCCTGAATCATGCTAATACCGCGACGTAGATCGGGGTATGTCTTCTGCACTATTGCTTCTAGCGCATCGGGGTCAATCTCAACATTTTCCAAATCAAGCACATTTACAAGACGCATGTAAAATTCACTTGTGTCTAGTTTTTCAATGTGCATACGTCCTGTTTCACAACGGGATTTAATGGCATCAATGATCTTGTGTGGATGATTGCAAGTCAACAAGAAACGTACAGAACTTGCATACTTTTCCAGTGTTCCCCTTAATACGCCCTGTGCGGGCGGAGATAATCCATCAGCCTCATCAAGGAAGATGTACTTCATTTCTCCTACACCCATGGTTTCGGAGAATTTTGTAATCTTGTCTCGAATAAAATCTACACCGTTATCTTTGGAAGCATTTACTTCTAAGACATCAAACGGATCAACTCCGAGTTCGTTTAATAGAACCTTGACAAGAGTGGATTTGCCTGTGCCTGGGGCGCCAGATAGCAACATGTGTGGAAGTGCGCCACTTGCTATCCATTTTGCGATTTGCTTTTTTTGCTTCTCGTCTTTAAAGACGTAATCGTTAATGTTCTTGGGTCTGTATTTTTCTGTCCATAACTCTTTCACACAGGGGCCCTTTCGTTCGCTTGGCTGAATATGGAAAAGATTTCTGTCTCTGGGTCTTCGTCCGAAACAAGCATAACAGATTGCGGCCATTCCACACCCCATAACTGAGTGTCAATTCCGTCATCGCCCTTAACCTTAAGCATTCTTGTCCAGCGGCCATTCTCAATAAGAATCCACTGTCCTACTTTAATATCGACAATGTCTTCGCCTACTGAATAAACGCGACCCCAACGTGGGCGAATACCTTCGCTCTTGCCGTTGTCATCTGGAATAATAATACCGCGAACAACACGTGACCCGCGTTCGAGATCAGTAACTAATACCTTGCCTTTTAATGCTCTAGCTTTCATCTTTTTCACTTTCAATGATAATGTCGCCCGATGGCAACTCGCGTTCTACAACCTTTTTCTCAACTGTAGCCTTTACCTTCGTTGCCGGCTTTGTGGGTTCAACAGTAATACCGGTTGCGTCGGGTTGCCTGCCCTTAAGACCTGTATTTACTACAGCCGTCTGCACTCGGTGGTTCTCTCTGGCAATTTGATCTGCTGTCTTTGTAACAACGCCACGATTAATCTGGTCACCCTTGGCATTGACTTTCATGTTACCAATTGCAGGAACCTTTTCGTTTTCACGACGCAAGGAATCCATATCTATTGTAACACCGCGATACGATACATGTCTACTCATATTCTTATTTCCTATTTCAAATAATCTCTAATATCAAAACCATATTTCAACGAGTCTACTCTGTGTACGCCTATGAGGTACAGTATATACGAAGAAACGCTGGAGCCACGACCTACACCCCACACGAATTTGTTCTTTCTCATGTAATCTACAAGAAATATAAACAACCGTAAAAGCATGATTAGATCACGTGCTTCATAGAGAGTATATTCATCGTTCACACGATCAACCTCTTGCTGTGTCTTACATTTATCAATCAACCAGGAATGAACATTAATTTGTTGATAGACTGCCGGGAAAATCCATTCGTCAGCGCATTTTTGATGAAACTCGTCAAAAGTTAAAACTTCCTCCGGTGCATCTAAAAACGTTATTGTTTCAGGTAAAAGTGTTGATTGATATTCTTCGAAGAGATTAATTTCTTCATCGAAGATAACATTTAAGTGACTTATATTCTTTCCTTGGAGCAATAATTCTCTAAGGTTCTCACTCGATAGTATGGCCTGGCCATACATATTCACTTTTACACTTTCTTTGGCTTCCATCTTTCTACCTGAACAATTCGTGCTGGTTCTTTTGTTATGCCAATGTGTATATCCATATCTGTCATGGCCTTACGAAAATCATCCATGGGATCCGAGATATCCTTAAACAATTCTTCATCTGGTATCACTGGCGTACCTTCGACGGCAATTGGTCTGACAAATTCGAAACAAAACCCATCGTCTCGAGCCCACCATGGAATTTTATCACGCGTCGTACTTTCGGTATAATACTCGGTAGTTGTCGGCAATTCATAATCACCGTCGGAACAATCAAATGTGTATTCCAGGGACGTATCACTACCCTTTAATTTCATTTCACCTACAATTAATCCTGTCCCGGCTAGGACCGATATCTTCGAATGTAATAATTGTATAAGTGTATCATCACCAGGGTTGCCAGGGCAATACATCATAAGATTAGAAGAAAGATTTGCAATATACAAGTCGTCTTCAGTTCCTACATCGACCATAAGAATATTGGGTAAATTTGTATCTAACCAAAAATATATTTTCTGATATGTAAATCCGGCAGTATCCTCTATTTCTTCTCTTGTTTTACCTTTCTTGCCCGTAGCAACAAGATCCGCAGTTAATGTCCAATCAACGGGTGTAAGACAACCTTCTTGCAATCTAATTCCAGTAAAATCATATGAAAATGTCATATGACTCTTAATGATGTGTCTGCCACGTTTAATCATCTATTTTTCCAAGCTCAATAGGTTTTAAATCTTCTGGATACTTTTTCTTAAATTCATCATCCATTCTATTTTGCATGCGTTCGCGCCGCTCATCTTCAAGAGATTGAATTACTTCTTTGATGCTAAAAACTGTAGGATTATGCCCAAGTGAAACCTGAGCATTCATATAGGTGTATGCCTTGCCCAACCTTTCAATAATTTCTTCATCAGTTAGCTTTCTTACATCAAGAAATGGGTGCATGGATACTCCTTGGGATCTCTGTATTTATGCTGGGCTCAGAACAGCCTACTAATTGCTGATACAGCATCATTATTTTTCCTCAGATAATCCGTGACTGCTTTTTGATATTTACCGGCCCATTCTTTATCATAGAAAACTGCAACATGTGATAGAGGACCGGGCAACAATCCTATATCTGTTATCTTTATTACTATTTGCTCGACAGTATTTTCAATGCTCGAACAAACACAAAGATTGTGTGCAAATAACATCCGATCTATATCATCTTCCGTTATAATGTCGTCTAATGTCTTAGGACTAATTAACGGACCATATACTATAATTGGTTTCTCTATTGCATATATTCTTATATCGTCATATCCGTATGCTTTAGTAGATACATCGGTGTGAAAATATTCACATGGTTGGACAATATATACAACATCGTCTCTTAAATCAAGTAATTGCTCTATGAACTCAAGGCGGCAGGGCCAGACAAATGTAGGGTCATTTGCCTCAGGCCCGAGTTGTATTCTGTTTACTTCCGATGCCCTGCGTTTATAGTAGGCAACATCTTCAGGAGAACTTTTTAAGTATTTGAAATCCCTAAATTCGGAATTGTATAGATCAAGATTCATCCGTTTCTACTACCTCATGGATAGTGAACCATCGTGTAGGCCACATTTTTACCTGTATGGCTCTTGTGTCGATGGATAGTCTAAATTGCAGAGCATCTAATTCATCTTCAAAGCAAAGATATCCGCGTGATACATGCGCCCAGTCGGTATTGAACAGGGAACTAAGAATCTGCTGTTGATTCATTCCATTGAAATGTGCAGGTCCCGGCGGCGCTGGATGTCCGTGATCATTCTTAACCTGCACCTGCTCATATTCGAGCTTAGAATATCCCCAGGTGCCATGTATTAACTTATAGGCATTCCGCGTGACTTTCCTATAATCGGCTTCTGCCTGATCCATAGGAATCTCGTGGCTATACTCCATTCTCACCACATAAGGATCTGGAAAAAATATCTTTGTGCGAGTATGGAGTAATTTCATTACAGATATTCGTGATGCTGCCTGTGGAAAGCAGTTACGTCATCCTTTTCGGAAAAACGAATTACAACGAATTGGCCCTGATCAATCTCGGTATAAAGACCTCTCGACTTCTTAAGGCTTTCGGTGATTTCTTCCTGACGGCGATAATAGCTTGTAGGATGCATACGAACAGACATCCAACCAGCCGTATAGCTAGCAACACGAATTGGGTCGCCCGTAATGCACTTGCCTTGTTGTTTCATTCACTTCTCCTGGTTAACGATGAATATGTTTCCACTTATCAAATACACTCTGCGCAATCTCGGGAACGGCACCACCGCCTCCCACAATCTTGGCAATAAGTTTTGTAGAAATGCGATATTCCTGTCCAGAGACAGTTCGAATATTGAAGCAAAAGTCATCCATGAGTTTGTCTATTACCAACTCCTCCGAACCTTTGTCGAAGGAGAAGGATTCAACAAACTTAAGGAGGACAGTTGCTCCGCAAGTTGTATAAATTGAATCAGCCTGGTATACCATTAAAGGAGACTGAGATACAACGAAGACGCGGGATCAAAGTCCTGACGGAACACGTAGATCTTGGGGCTGACTGACTTGCCCTGCTTCAGGGTCTTCAGTACACGGCCTTCCATGGTCCACTTGTCTTCGCCCTTGCCGACGTTTGCGTTCAGCCAGTTAACGAGCTTGTAGAAATGGTCACGATCACGAATCGTAACACGGAAGGTATGAGCCGCGTTCTGTTCCTTCAGGTTCACCGGAGGTGCCTTGGGAGTAGTTTGCTTGTTCATATTACACTTTCTGTAAGTTAGGTTGTTGAGCTTATATTTTAACAGGGTTCGCTACCTATGTCTACCAGAATTTAATCTCACGACACAAACTACATTTATAGGCGGTAGAATTATGTGAATGGCCATCTTCGTACCATGCTGCATTATGTGGGCACTTTCCTTGAAGAATTAAAAATGCCTGCTCTTCTTTAGAAGGTTGTAGGAACCATCCTTCTACAGATTTATCACGATCATTCATCTGGTTTTGCCGCAAGTATTTTGACACCTGCCTCTAAAAGCATTTCCTGTGCTACTAACATATCCTCTTGCCATCTTTCTGGCATTTTTTCTGCTATGTAATTCTCGTCTACTACTAGAGTCCTAATCTTACGCTGAATGATAGATTGGGCGCAGTTGGTACATGGAGAAAATGTAACAAACATCACGCAGCCACTTAAATCGCCCTTTGGAGCCAAATCCATTGCATTGCGCTCTGCGTGTGCCATCCACTTGTATTTATATGGGCGTTCGTGGCGTGCTGGAACTGTATCATCAATTCCCATGGGCATGCCATTAAACCCCCACGATACTGGAGAGCCGTCAGCATTAGTAATAACTGCGCCAACTTTGGTCGATTCGTCTTTGGACCAGGATGCTACCTCCTTTGCCATCTTTAAAAGACGGCCAGCCCATTTTTTATTTGTTACATCCATTATCTTGACAAACTTTCTTTTGTAATAATTTGTCCGAGCTCTTCTCCAAGGTCTTCCTTATCCGTAACTATGTAAAGATTAGAAAATCCCCGATCACGAACAGGATCATAAGTGGCAAATTGGATTACCTTCCCGCCTATCGCATTATAGACCGTAAAATTCATACCGTTGTTTCCATCACCTATACTGTTGGCGCCCCTGGATTTTACAGGACTGCCGTGATATGACGTAACTTCCTCGGGCTGCGGGGCGTTCGCGTCAGAGCTTATTGCCCATTTCACAAGTCTACGTAAAAGTTTCTTAACCATTATAACTCCATCTTAATTTAAATACTATTAGATCTGCTGCCTCTTTGAATGCGTAAATTCTGCCTTCCGTGGCATAATATCCGTACCAATCCCGGAATCTTCTTCCTATATTTTCCCGGCACCAATCATCTATACTGTCGTTATTAGACATAATGGTAATTTGAAATGGCCAGACTTCTTGTTTTAATTTTCTCACATCCAAGTTAGCTTAAAAAGTGTTGCATCCTCGTTGTCGGTAATAAGCACAGTGTACATAGGATTACCGGAATTAAATCTAAAGGTGCAATCATACACCCCTGTCATATTTTCCTCCATCCATTTCTCAAAGTCTATATCATTAGTGGGATAGACCCAACAGTGCCATCCTTTGATATCCTCTCTAAATTCCCGAAGGGCACCGCTCGAATCACGAAGTATAACAGGAATATCTTGCCAACCATCATCATATCGCCAATGATTTACAAATGGTTTCATACACCGAGTAATCTTTTAATAACTAAAAATTCTTCCCAGGCTTCTTTTAGTGCAGGATGTTTACTAAGTTGTTCCTCTGTCGGAACGGTAAATGATGCCAGTTCGGCTCCCGATGCTGAAAATCCTATCCAGGCGGATCCTTGCCAGATATATGCTTTATTTAGGGTTTGATCAAAATAGCAATCCCCAGCTATTGGATTTTGTGATGGGCCACTGAGCCAATTTATTCCCGTGGTTATTTCCAAAATTACACCTTATCTAATCTTGCCGAAGCATGCTCGTCAGTGTACTTTTCTGGATAACGCTTTGTCAACTTATCAATGTTTGCCTGCATCAGTTCTTCAAACGATACATTTAGTGTGCGGCAAGCAAGTGCCATGTACCAAAGCAGGTCTCCCAATTCTTCTTTTGCATTTACAACATCAAGTGGCTTGCTGTAAATGAAAGACTTCTTAACTGCATCAAGCAGTTCTCCAGCTTCGCCGGAAATTCCCAATGTTGCGTGTAATAGGTCATACATCTCTGGGAGGATTACAACACCCTCTGCCGCGATATGTTTGCATGTACGATCTGATAATTCTAAATACTTTGTTGTGTTCATTTTGTTCCTTAATTAGACGTAAGTTTCGTTCTTAACGTGTTTGACTATTTTATAGAATTTCGCAAAATTGTCAAACGAAAAGCTCGGCTTCGTCTTAGAACTGCCGTACATAAGAGACTTTCTACGCTCTGTTAATGTTAGGGTTTTTGAATTTGCCATGTCAACCGGCAACAACTCGCATGCATCAAATGCGTCAGTAGTTATAGGTATTAAGGACATCGTGTTATATGTATATGGATAGTCTACAAGATATTTGGTACCATTTTTATGTTCGAGCATCAATATACTGTTATCCCCGGTTGTTGTTGCTGCCCCTATATAAAAGATACTGGTAGCTTCCGTTTCTGAAATTTCTTCAAATGATAATGAAACCTTAGGCACAGCATGCAGGGAGGCGTGTGTAACTCTTCCATGCACTCCGAAATATTTGCCAGCCATATTTGAACTACTACCAAAATAAGAATTACCTCGATCAATTCCCCGTCTTATTCTCTCTAGTGATTCCTCCCTTGTCATTGGCTGCATGGCTGGCGCAATTACTTTCAATATCTTTAAATCAGTTTGGTAATGGTAGTTGCCAATCCCCACTTCAATTACCTGGCGGCGCATAAACACCTGCGGTTTATATTCATTTTTATATGAATCTAGCATAGGCCCATATAGGGAGATTATTCCCAGATATACACCTTGCAATTTATTCTGAAGAAGGACAGTGTCGCCAATTTGAACAGCCCTCATGCTTACCTTGCCCTCAATGAGTTCAGTATTTCGAACAGCTTCAAGATAGTTACTCGAACTTACTGGAACAAGTGTCATTTTTGTTTCAGTATTTTCTCTAGCCCACACACACTTTTCCTGGATTAGACCTTCTGTAATTCCCGTAACATGCAATATCTTCTCTAGATTCTGTGAACTAATTCTGACTAGAAATCCGCGGGGATCAATAACCAGCCATGTTTGGTCAACCGATCCCCAATTTTTTCTGTCTGTTTTATGGAGAGTAAATCCCGGTAACGGAATATTCTCGTGATCCATTAGCGTAGAGTATTTCTTAGTTATATTTTCAAGCTTACGTTTTTCGTTAGCCGACTCTCCGTATGGGATAACCTCTGCTTCAGGAAGTTCGTATTTACTCTTAGTTGAATCCCAGCCAAAATATATATTTCTTGCAATATTGAGCATCTCTACCTTGTTAGTCTTAGTAATAATTGGTATTCTTCCCAGGCCCTCATAAGAGTGGCATTTTTATGTCGTAGATATTCCTCGTCCGATAATTCTTCTAATCGAACTATATCTCTAACAAAATTTTCAAATCCGCCAGGCGAATGGAATACAACATTCATTTTTATGGTCGATGACCTAACCATACTATATGACATGGCTGACCCAGCAAAACTGAGATCATCCGTTTCGACACCTACATCAACCGCAATAAGTGAGTGGTATCTATGAAATAGCTCGCATAACCTATTATAGTCTATTTTTTCCATCTGTGGCAGTTAGTTGTTTGATCCTACGCTGCACATTGGAATGTAGAATCAAAAATTGTTGCTGCTCTTCGGGATTCGGAGTGTTCCTTATTAGCTGCATATAATTTTCGTCGAGGATTGTTGCGTCATCAAGATTAGAATGCTTGATGATAACAAGGCGTTGCTTTAGTTCAGCATTATCGTACATAGTGTTCTCCTCTGTAAGTTCTACCAACTATTTATTCCGCTGTCAAATACCTAGGCCAAATTGCATCCTAAACATGGTGGCATCTGTGCCGTCCTCGAAACCAAATTTGTTGCCACCTAGCATTGTCCATCTACCTTCGAGATTCGTAACACACCAGATAACAATTCCCCTTTTAGCAATTTCATGATACGGGAGATTTATACTTGTAAAGGTCCAAGATGTTTCCTTATCACGAATCAACTCGTTCATAGGAACATACATATTTTTATCCATACACCTCTCCTTAGTAAGCATTGTAACATTACTTTAGTAATATGTCAAATTTTTGACACAATGTAAAAAGCCGGCAAGCCGGCTTTTTATGAACCTAATATATTAAAAGGTCGCCACGTGTCCTTGGTCTGGGATAATCTATTTGCTACCACAAACATAGCTATAGGATTATGACCGAGTCCTAAATGACTTGCGCCCGGTATTTCTACATTCTCAATATGTTCTCCGGATTCTTCTATTGAACATTTCCAATGTACTACACCGTCAGTCTTGCTATAAATGGATGTAAACGGAACCGATGGTGGTGTCTCTAGTTGCTTAAGAATAGTTGGATTCTTATGGCTTTTATCTTTGCTTAAAAATTCATAGAATCTGTCAGCATTTGTTCCACCATTATTCATCTTAAAAGGTGTACCTAATGTAATTACCTGCCGCACTACTTCGGGACACATCTTGGCTATTTCCCTTGCGTAAATACCGCCTAAACTCCATCCTATTAGGCTGACCTGTTGCCCACCCGTATCCCTGGAAATACTTTGAACAAGGTCAGTTAACCTCTTAGACATATCATCCATGCCGCGCCGCGGGCCTAGATTACGGCCTTGGCCCCATGGAAATGCTTCATATCCCATGTCATCTAAAAATCCACGAAGATAATGGGTTGAACCGTCAGCAGCACCAAGGCCGGGAATAGTTAAGACAGGGTGCCCATCTCCTTTTGGAGATATATATCTTAGCGGCATATTTAGAGCCCATGCCATTGCGTATTCGTAAAGACTCCTGATACCTTCAACAGACAGAAGAATTTTAGAAGGTTCGTCAATCTGATCCATTAGAATCCTACGCTAGAACCACACCCGCAACTTGTCTTTTGATTAGGATTATTGAATACAAAACTCTCACCCATCATATCTTTCTTATAATCAATCTCAGCCTCTTCAAGGTACATGTTACTTGCAGCATCTACGAGCAATGTATGCGAACCGTCAATATCGATCTCGAAATCGTCTTCGGTCATTTCTTTTTCTACTGCGAAGAAATAGGTAAATCCGTTACACCCGCCGCCTTGCAATCCAAATCGTAGATACGGCGAATCCTCCTCGAGTAATATCGAGGATATCTTTTCTTTTGCCTTGTCTGTAATCTTTATCATTTTCCCTCTTTATAGTCTCTTATCGACTATGTGGTCGGCTAAACCAAGTTCAACTGCCTGGACGGCTGTGAGCCATTTATCTCTGTCAAGCAACGGCACGAAATCTTCATATGTCTTGCCCTTTGAATTATGCTTAACATACAGTTCTGTCATTTCCTTCTTGATGCGGATACTTTCAATTAAGTCAATCTCCATATCAGACACTTTACCACGAGTGCCACTTGACGGTTGGTGAATCATTGTCATAGCTCTTGGCAGAATGTACCTATGTCCTGCTTCTCCTGCCTGAGCAATAAATGATCCCATACTTGCTGCCCAACCCGCCACATATGTGTGAACAGGACACTTAATATATTGCATGACATCATAGACTGCCAGGCCATCGTAAACAGATCCACCCGGAGACTTAACATACATACTTATCGGAGCTTCGGGATTTTCTGCCTCAAGAAAGAGTAATTGTGCAATTGCTACGTTACACATATTTTCTTCCACTTCTCCACTGAAGAAAATGACTCTTTCCTTCATCAGTCGTGAATATAAGTCGTAAGAGCGTTCTCCGCGTGCGGTTTGTTCTACAACCATTGGGATTAAAGCGTTTCTCATTTATTTCCTTTAGATAATTTTAGTTGATATGCCGAGCTGTAATGATTCTTCTGCTGTGAAGTGCTGATCAGTGTTTATTGTTCTTCTATTTTTAAATTGCTTCTTTGTGAGTCTTGCTCTATTTGAAATAATCTCATCAGTATAATCTTCAATCTCGGAAAGACGGCTAATTGCCGTGTTTAATTGTGCCTGCACAGTATATACTTCTGATAATGTCAAAGTCAAATCACCTGTGTTTAAAGTTCTATATGTTTTAAGAAAACTATACATACCCCACAAAGTCCACGAGGTCGGGTGAATCATAAAATCTGCTTTCTCTCCTGCAATACGTGTATCCGCTGCCAAAAAGATAAGAACTGCTGAACTCATGCATTTGCCATTAACTATTGCAGTAGTTCTGGATCTATAATTTTCTAATAGGTCAAAAATGTGCTTGGCAATATCGGGATCTCCACCATCTGATTCTATATGTATTTCTAATTCAAGTGCAGGATCGGCAATCATTGCATTTATTGCAACCTGAATTATATGAGTATGATTACCGTTAATAGTCCCGGTGATATTAGCTATGTACGACATTGACAATTGCCCCAAAACATGTATTTACTATCGACCAAATTAGATAAATATGTTTATGAAGATAAAAGATATTCTAAATGAAGGTGTTACCGATATTGTTGCTCGTTTCTACGTAGAGGCAAGTAAGGATAGTGAAAGATTTTATAATCCCGAAGTTGTCAAGTATAAGGAAAAAAATGGCGAATACTATGACGACCATTTTAAACAATGGTTTAATGAAGAGGTTGTTCCTGTTTTCACAAAACCTGTCGATAAACCACAACCAGAATTTACCAATACTCCTAAAACTGGAAAACTTCAGTCGCCCGGTTACAGGGGACTACAGTATGCATTAGCTGGTGCGGGCCTACCTTATAATCACAAAGTTCAACGCTACGAACCAAACGCATCCAGAATGATTGCATCGCAAACTATGGACGCAGCCAGGAACAATAACGGTCAATAACCCTTTAGTTTCTTAACTAGTAAATCTTCTACCTGTTCTTCTGTAAATTCAAAAACAGACATATTGTAATCTCCAGAAGCAGACATATAATCCTGCAATAATTGATCAATCTCAAGTGGTGATTTTCTCATTGCTGGCATTGTCGCCCTGTCCCACTTTTTAAGAATATAAACAACTGTTCCAGACCGCTGGCATAATACTCTTTGCCCATCCTGGGTCATTATTCCAAACATTAGTCTATACCAAGCGCCTTATGAATACTGGCTGCTAAATCTGGATCAAAGTTATCTGCTTCTTCGTTAAACCAGTCTGTATTTTTCATTGCCCATTGCCAATATGAATGCGGCACAGAAGTCATTAATTCATTCTTGTGCTTACCGAATGGCATCCTCTCATAAATGATCGGGTCTGTTGCCCATTGTGCAATTTGCGGGCCGTACGGCTCATCCTTGTCAATAAGGCCTGATTCCTCCATCATATCCACTAAGAATTCAAGTAACTTAGCAGTTATATAGGAATCGTTACCCGCACGGTGGCAACGCATCTCAAGTGGAATATCCAACTTTAATGCAAAACGTAAATAAGGGAGATTTGTTTCTTCGACTGACTCTACGCCATTGAACAGCTTCTTTGCCATTCTCCATGTGCAAATCCAGTTGTGATTTGTTGTATCAATACCGTGTCTTTCTAAAACACGCATATCGTAAAAGTGGTTATGGGCTACAAGGTAGCCGGCATTGTAGCCATCAACTACTGATTGAAATGTTTCCATTGAATCAACGAAAGCAGGGCTGCTTTCAACCATTTCATTTGTGATATAACAGATTGATTCCACTTTGGGTGGAATAGGACGGTCAACAGGCTTATGAAATTCCTGGAAAATAGTCCAACTATCTCCCTCGCGAATAACAAACCCCGATTCTACGATTTCCGCAATTTTATAATCATCAGAGTTAGTTTCAGTATCTAATACTAAACAACTCTGTAAAAATTCTTCTTTATGAGACATGTGAAACTCTCCAGTAAATAATATTATAACAATTACTTACTGAAAAGTCAAACATTCACCACGGAATCCAGAAATTAACGTCCGTAGCCTTTCATGTTTCCTAGCTTGGCGAAACGACCCATCCAGGCTAGAACATCTTCATCGGCTGCAACTGCTTCCTTAACATCTTCCTTCTTGTCGGCGGCCTTGTGAACTAGTCCCTTTTCGGTCTTGGTAACTGTACCACCCTTAGATGTCTTGGATGTCTTTGCATCGTCGTCCTTCTTGTCAGATGCTAGCTTTTCCCATGGATTCTTGTCTTCGGATTCGTCGACTTCTTCCTTGTCTTTGGCGGCCTTGGCAATAGATTCCTTCTTGTCGTCATCTTTGTCAATATCTGGGAAGTCTGGCTTCTTCTTTTCATTCATTGTTCTCATGCCTAGAACAGGTGCTACTGATTCCTTAAGAATATCGTATTTCTTTAGGCTAGATAGCATTGCTGCTACGTCTTTATCTACATTTTCCATAGTTGGATTTCCTTGTGGTTGTTGTGGTTGTTCTTGACCAATTTGCTGCGGTTGATCGCCAGCAGGTGCATCTGCTGAGGATACAGACCTAGGGCGTACTTGGTCAGTGAAATAGCCCTTGTCTACGAACTTGTGTAATTTCTTAATTTCGTCATCGATTTCGTATGTCTTAATTTTATAGTCTTCGCCCTGTAAGGTAGGATCGTCTGTGAGTTCTTTGAACGCTTGTTCCATCTTACCCTTATTGTCCTTAAGGGCCTTCGCTAAATCAGTATAAAGATAAGGAAACTTTGTTGAGATAACTTTCGCGCCGGCTGGCTGATCAGTAACATTCATAAAAGATCCACCAGCATCAAATTGATACTTCTCTTGCGGATCTAACATCTTCTTCCCGTCTTCATCTTTCTTTACTTCTTCCTTACCTTCCTTATCCTTTTCTTTGGCGTAAGTGAACAATTGGAATAACATATTCTTACCAGCATAGGAATGGAAGTGTCCGGCATAATTCGAATTAGCTGTACACCATTGTGTACCTAATCCCAATAAACATCCTGCAGCACGATTTAAAGTTGTATAAACTCTATAATCTTCATTGTCGATAAGTTTGACACTCTTTGCCATTTTATTTCTGGCTGCATTCTTAGCTGCATCTCTAGTTGCTTCTAGCTTATCCTTATAGTGTGTGGTCATGTAGTAACCTACATCACGCACACTATTAAATTTTGGTAAATCCTTGTGATTAACATCGAGCATATTGCGATTTTTCAAGAGATACCAATCGCGCAGATTCATATTCATAACACCGGTTAAATCTTCCCAGTTATGACTACCTGCAATGTATCTACGAGCAATCCAATCGCTATTGACACCGTCACGAGAATAAACTGTTCCCTCGTATCCTTCTTTTTCGATTTTATCAATATTTTCTAAAAACCACTGAACCAATTGTTCGTCCGGTGCCTTCTGAAATGACCTCGATGATCCGGCAGGAAAAGCTGCCGGATGCGAACGTGCATCATCCCGAATTGCATCTGCTAAATTAACCACTAAATTTTTGTCATTCATTACACGCTGACTGCCCTTTGTCAGGGCAACAGCTTCCATAAGTAATGACTCAATAAGCGAAAAGAAATGCATTATGTCAATGAAACTAGGCTATCTCTTAGTGCATCTAACACAGGCTTCAATTCCACAGTACCACCATTGGCTGCTCTCTTAAGGAAATCCTTATATTCATCAGTTCCTTGTCGACCACCCGATGCCTGCACAACTGCCTTGATAATTTGATCAGTAAAACTCTTATTTTGATTGCCATATGCCTGGCTAAGTGCTACATCACCGGATGTATCAATGGTTGCAAGGAATTGTTTTAGCTTATTACCGCTGGCCGCAATTTTCTGTGCGCCTTCAAAGTTTCCGCCATCAATATAACGCTTTGCTCTACTGTTAATTTGGCTAAGTGCCTGATTTCCTAATGTCTTAAGAACTGGGCGAACTCTCTTAAAGATTTTTGTTACAGCATCCATTTCGTTGACTTCGGGCTCAACCTTCATGTCAGCACGGCCCTTCATCTTATCACGTTCAACGGCACCACTAGCAACCCAAACGGTCTTCAATGGACCAATTTGGTCTGCAAGCAGATTGAATGTGTTGTTAGGGTTCTGCATATCCTTGCCACTAATCTTACCCATACGTGCCTTCATTACTGTAGGATCAGGATGACGCTGCTCTGGTTCTTCTCCAGGAGCGGTAGGCTGACGCAACAGAGAAGGATCAACTTGCTGACCATCATCAGTAAAAGCGATAATCTGATATGGAAGTGTGCTATCTCCGGCCGGATTATATTGTTTTCCCTTTCTAGCAAATTCTGCAGTTCTGTCCTTAATAAACTTTTCATAAGGCTTAATACCAGCGACGCCATCTGTCGCCGAAACAATAACAAAGTTATCAGGATTAGCTTTAAATTCCTTCCATAGAAGTCTTTCGCTAAACGGTGCCGGTTCTAGTGCAGCCTCATTGCTCAACTTATGCTTATTGTGCATCCAACGAACTAAATTTTGTCCGCCCTTTTCCTTGCCAAGCATTTTGCTTAATGAGCTTTCGTCGAGCAGCTCTTCTTCAACCATTGTTTCCTTTAAAACTGCAATAACTTCTTCGTCCCACTTGAGTTGCTCAAATAGGGTAGGTCTTAGCATTGCTAGCTCTGCAGATTCACGTAATCTAGGCATATTTCCACGTCCTCCAAGTTGTCCTTGTCCCTGTGGCGGTCCGCCTAGTCTTGCATCTGCATCAGGGTATGCATAAATGTATTGTCCCATTGGATCTCTGACCAAATGGAATCTAATTCCGTTTGCCTTATATTCCTTAACATCGGGCTTGTATCCCGGAATTGCCATTCCGTGACTTACATCAACCGTTCCGAGATCTTCGGCATTATCTCTTAACCATCCAGCAACCGCACGGATTTCAGCATCTGTATTAGGTCCCTGGCCTTCCACATTGGCAACTGTTTGAATAAGTTCAAGTGGAGTAGAAGTAAACATGCTAAAGACCTGACGTCCCATTCCGCGAACATTTCTATCACCAAATCCTGGTAGATTATTTACATTGTGCCATTCTGGAGTTTGCGTACCGGCAGCTTGCATTGCTGAACTAATGACAGCAGGAACATCACTGGCTGTTCTAATAGTTAATGCATCTTGCGGAGTATCGGGAAGATCGGGTTCCGCGGCGCCTGCATCCGGATTAATGCGGTTCATGAAGTTACGCATTGTATCTGAAGGATTCATACCACGTAATGAATTCTGTGTCGAATCCCTTGATGCAGCTGGTAGGGACATCGATGGACTGTCAGAAACTTCGCTATCGGCAGGTTCGTCAAATGTTGCAGGTAAATCTGCCTGACGTGGATTAAGTACATCATCCATATCGTCGAGATTAAAGCCCTGTGTCTTAGTTTGTGTTGGGCGAGTAGCTTCAGCAACATCTCCCATGACTTCGGAATGATACTTTCTTAATTGATTTGGAGTCATTTGAGCCATTTGATCTTCTGTATACGACTTTGATGCCTTGCTTAGACCCATGCTATCCATATATTTGATTGTAGCAATCATATCTAGTGCTTCGTCGGGATCAATTTGTGACATTTCGTCCTGAGCCTGGCGTACTGCCATTGGATCAGCATCGTAGTCCGGCTCCGACATATCCATATCATCGGGACCTTCACCTAGATTTTCGTCACCGTAGGTCATTGGGGAATTTTGTCCACCTGACTTCTTGAATTCTGTCTTTGTAACGATGTCGCCAAGCTTAACACCCCTGCCAGACTTTGGCTTCTCTACAAAATCCATTGGTTCTTCTTCCATTTTCTTCTTCATACCAACAACAGGTAAACCCTGTGTATTAGCGGCATTACCTGTTCTACTGGATCTCATTGGATCACCGGGCCCTCCGATATGAGCACTTCCCGGAAATGTTACTTCTGCTTTTCTCGGACCGTGGTATTTTCCAACAGTTGGTTTTCCACCCTTAGCCAAGAAATCTGAAACGGCAGCATCATCTTCGTCAAACATTCCTACTTCTTCGAGTTCCATCTCATCGGCAGCAATATCATTCATATCCATTTGCAACTCTGTATCCATTGCATGATCGTGATCCTGGTGGTTACCGGAACATGTTGAGCACGGAGGTTGAGGCATGTTGGGTGGGACCGGCATTGCAGGATTCATGTCGATCCCGCCAAATACAACTGTATCTGCTGGATGAACACCACCGATACCATCTAGCGCACCATGCATACCCGGCATTTCATCTTGCGATGGGAAACAAGCAGGGCAGTCCCAGCTACCGCAACCACATTCGTTGGTTTGTGATGGAATGTCTTCGGCTAATTCTTTTCCTTCCGAAGACAATGCTTCCTCGACAGCTGACATCCACTTTGAAAATTCGTCTCTTGTATCCATTGCTGGCTCCCTTGATTGCATTCCACTATTCTGTGGCTGTTCTATCTTTACGTTATCTGATCCAAACGACATGGGTGATAGATTACCATCATTGTCCATGCCGTCAAAATTATCCTTAGCATCTTGTTCTAATACAGACGCCACATTTTCTACAGGAACAACAATCTGTTTACCATCAAATAGTACAATGCAGTCTTCGCCTGTTGTTCCGTAGCCCACGAATACACCAAATCCGGGGCCAATTACCGCACCGTATACATCGGCGATTTTTACCATATCACCTGGACGAAATTCCGGACTATCATTCATTCTGCCCGGAGTATCGGGCTGTGTTGACATATGGAACCAGTCATTGCCATTCTCTAAATCTCTTTCGGGAATAGAAAAGTCGTCTTTAGCAATTTCTCTGGCTACTCCCTTAATGTCAATCATGGCATTACCTTCTGTTGTGTAATCCATAAATCTACCAACACCACCTCCGGCACGTGGATTTATTGTTACGGTAGCATCACGCTTAAAACCCTGACCGATAGCTTCCGGTGCAGTAGCAATTACTGGTGGCACGCTCTCCATAATTTTTAACCATTTTCTTATATCAGACATTTATAGGCCTCTACTATCAATGTACTTATTTATCACACATCGAAGTCTTCGAGGTCATTAAAAAAGCGCCCGAAGGCGCCTTTTGACTGCTTGGCTCTTATTTTAGGCCATTTGGAACAATCTCTTGATGTCTCCAGTGCTTATCAGTCTGCACATGACCTTTTCTGACGTATTTTGCAACACTGGTTCCAAAATTGTCATATGCAAAACTATCAGCAAGGCGAACAACAAACCCCTCGTCCTTTATGGTATCGAGGTTCTTGTGCAAGTTCTTGCAGGCATCTTCATTCCAAATGCCATCGTAGATTACAGGAACAGATTCAATTCCGAGTAACTCACAGTATTGGACTGTATCATCCCAGGCCAAGCACACATTCGACTCATTCCAAATAGAGAATGCCATGAAGTATGACGGCAGCTCATCATAAGCAATAGAGTGGCGTGCCCACAGATTCTCACCGCAGATTCGCCAATTTTCGGGGATATTGTGAGCCATACCTGCCCACATTGTCTTGACCCAGTCTCTGTCTACGCCTCCCCTGCTGTCAATACTACGAGCATGGATGTGGTTTGAATACATGGTTGTATTCTCGCCGTCCATTTTCTTGGTAATGACAACACGCTTACCACCGAAGTGCGAAAGGTCGTGCAGAACCTTATCGTCATCGGTGGTGCCGGGACTCCAGGGGAGGTGTGGGGTACGCGGATATTTTGTAAACATGATATACTCCTGTGGTAGCACAGGAGCTACCGGTTACATGCAGGCTTTACGAATTTCTTCAGCCTTTACGCCTGCCTTAATTGCTTCTATTTTACACTGGTGTCCCTGGTATCCCCAGAAAGTAAGGCCTGCAATAATCATTGCAGCAACGACACCGGATAGAATGGCTTCAACTCTACTCATTTAATTTCCTTAGGAGGATTCCACTGTCTTGCAACTTGCAGAATACCAAACATTGTTGTTTTCAATGTGTCGCCTCGATACAATGATTGCACCACTTCCCAACAAGCCCATTTACAGAGCTCATCAAATGTCCATTCATTAATATCTTTTTCAAAATTTACAGGCGAACTCATTTAATTTCCTTTGAACTATTTGCAACAGTCTTGTCAGTACGGAATTCAGCAAAACGGCACAGGAACAATGAATCAACACCAGTGCGCGACTTGCTCTTAATGCGTTCATTATAAATGACTGTGGCAATTGTGCCTAGCAATCCAGCCTGATTTTTGGTAATTTCCAAACGCAAATCATCCGGGAATCCGCTAATGTTACATTCAACAAGCCTATCGCTGGATGCCATTTGCATGCTTCCAACCATACCAAGGAACTTGCCCTCGCCGGGATTGAAACCAATAATTTCCATATCTGCGTCTTTTTCCGCCTTCATCTTTACCAGATGCTTGCTGCGCGAATCTTCCCAGAGGGCACAGTAGTTCTTAAGGATGGTGCCCTCGTGTCCTTCGGCCAAGAGTTGCTCAAAGTGAGCAACAGCTTCTTCGAGACTACCAACGGTCTTGTATGGAATAACCCAATAAGACTTATCTGCTTGAGGCCTGGCATCAACTGCCTGAATAAGCCTCTCAAAGCGGTGTTTGTAACTATCTACCGACTTTCCTTCCTTAAATTCGGCAAGAGGAATCGCATCCCAAATCTGGAACCTGATCATCTTTGCTTCTTCTTCGGAAATTGTGCCCTTAATGGCCTTGTTGATAATGCCATTGCCTGTTTTGCGGTCAATGACGCGGCCGAACTTATCCGCCACAACAAATTCACCATCAAAAACGACTGGCCATGGAAATTCGGCAGCCAAAGAAATCATCGCCTGGTCCAGTGCCCCAAGTAAGTCGATTTCTCTTCCACTGCGGCCGAACAAATTCACAACATGGCCTTCAACGATTGCATTTGCACGCAAACCATCAGCCTTCAACTGACTGTAGGCAGGGTACTTAATGTTCTTGATGTTCTTCTCGTCGTAGGGACGAGCAAGCAAACAGGGGTAGCTGGGAATGAACCCGGGCAGTGCTACGTTCGTTGTGCCATCGCCTGCACCACAACGCAGGTCTTTACCAATAATCCGGCTAACAACAACAGCATCATCAGCGGAAATGCTACCAAGGATACTGCGCAGATGCTCAATACCTGCGTGGCCAGTGAGTTGTCTATTCGACAGCCTCTTAAGTTCAACCAATGCCCAGTCGAGGGTCTTTCCACCTTTTGGATCATAGTCGGGGATCTTTCTGATGTGATAGTTTGTGTAAGGATTCAGCGCAGCCTGCAACACATCCAGAAACAATTGGTTGCCCTTGTTCTGTTCAATGAGAGCTATCTTTGCCGTGCGGGCAGACACCTTCTCAATATTTTCCAAAATTTGCAGAATGCTCATAAGATTCCTTTGTTGTTACTATTGTACAGGGAATTTATGCAGCAGTCAATCGGTTTCTTTGAGCTCTTTTTCTATAATATAATTTGCCATCTCGGTTGGCATTGTAGTATACATCCTATCGTGATGTACTTCGCAATAGGACTTACCGAACATGGCAGGATGGCGGCAATGTTCGCCATCGCCGATCCAAGCACAAACAATATTCTTCTTTTCTTCCATTATAATAACAGTTTATAATCTTCCAAATTTCTACAACCTAATTTCTGGTTATTTTTACTAGGTTCAACTCTGATAGATATTGCCTTATTTGCTGTATCTTGAATAGTAATATATGCTATGTGCTCACCATTTGTTATAGCAAACGCATCAACATCTTCTTCTGTATATGCTTCTCCACCGACTGTTGTAGTCTTCAGACAATGCATAGCGCCTCTTACCAGCGCCCTGTATTTTACCTGTATTCTTCTAATTGTTTTACCTTTTGTAGCAATTAAATCATATCTGGCATATGCCTGTATAGGTAAAGATACAATCCAGTCATTCTTAACAAGATCGGCAATAACAAATGTTAATCCGACATCTCCCTTAGACATAGTGTGATGATTCATAATTAATATAATGGTACCCCATGGTGGAACACTTCTAACCACCGTCCTTACAGTTAAGTGCTGTCTGCTCTCTACAGTGTAACTGGGAATGACATGTAGCCGGCGGCGCCGCCTTGTGTGCAGAGGTCGTCCATTTTTCTGAGCTAATGGGGTATGCCCATTATAGCAGAATTACTCTAATTCATCAAGGTGTTCAAGGATAATTCTGTCATATCCATTTTTGGTAGCATATTCAATAAGATCGCTAAGTGCTACCTCATCCTCTGTAGTTGCATACCAAAGAACTCTGGTTGGATCAATGTCATCCAACCCAGTAAATGATGCAATTGATTTCTCAACATAAGATTCGACTGTGCCGAACTCTTCTGTATATGGGCCTAATGAAGCTGACATTAATTCTGTTAGTGGTATCACCTGTATCTTACTAAGGACATTGCCCTCTGAGTCAGAAACTGTGTAATCTTCTCCAAGAGATAGGACATCAGTAATCTTATACATTTTAGTTCTCCTGCTAGTTGTTATTATTTATGGAAAGTGTAGGAACTTTGTTTTATTGTCGTAAAACCGTTTCACACCAACCAATCTGTCTAAAGTTGTTCGATCAATGATATCAGAGACGAATACTTTAATTTCGTTTTCCACCTTATCTGATGGAATTTCCTCAAGTGTTATATTTGACACTTCAATTGTTGCGGTATCGGGATTTATATTTCCCTGAATTATTGGAAAGAAAGTAACATTGCCATCTCCGGAGAGCACATCCTTGTAGGTTACAGCAACACGGTAATCTGCTGCCGCTGGCTCCACATACAAAATAGAATGGAAGTCCTTACCACTAGAATTTACAATACCTAACAATTCGGACGATGAACCACTCTGCGCATGTATCTTGTTTTCATCAATAATGTTGGACGAACCTTTGCCTAAAAGTACATGACTAAAGGAAGACTTGTCTTGTGCAATTATGTTTCTGTAACAGAACGATAATGCTGAAATATTATTCTGATAGAATGTTGTTAATTTAAGTTTTGACGATGGATACAATACGTAATTGGTTACTGCATTTAGCGCACTAAAACTTTCAATTTCTTCTACAATCTCTACTTCTATGTCATTGGACACATTAAATACGACAACCGAATTATAAAAAGTCTCGTAATCGGACTTATATTTAACATAAATGGGTTCATCAATCTCCCCTACAATCTGAAAGGAGGTATGATTCTGGCATACAAGGTAGGCCACTGTCGAAAAAGTCTCGGCATTATAGAGACTTCTCGGATTAGTTGTTTGATTATTCTCTAGTGAATTGTTAACTACGATATTTGGATGATCAAACAACTCTTGACTGATGTGAAGTTCGTTACCAGATACAATAACTACGAGCCCGGCCATACCGGGATCAACAATCATCTGAACTTTATTGTTCTGTATATAGAATCGTTATTCGAAA
>Ga0315284_10002307_pt1 | contig 27379 bp, 22 predicted proteins | sample YL17G09_16_MG_FD_203696 | JGI IMG/M metagenome (GOLD analysis project Ga0315284, IMG submission 203696) | Sediment microbial communities from Yellowstone Lake, YNP, Wyoming, USA - YL17G09_16 | ecosystem: Environmental > Aquatic > Freshwater > Lake > Sediment | place: USA: Wyoming | collected...
CTCTGCATCACTTCCAGCCTGCTCAATTCTTTTGTGCTCATCGTTAGTAGTTTGTCCACTTTCTTGTCCCTTTCTAGGGGACATTTTAACTTTGGTAGAAGGGGACTCTACTACTTTGGGTTAACACCTTCAAAATGATGATTGACTTTTCATTATATATGTGCTAAAATCCATTTAAACGTTTATATAAACGTTTAAATACCGATGGAAGGCCAAAATATGACCAACCCTCCAAAAGCCACAATCCGGGATGTCGCAAAATCCGCCGGGGTTTCCATAGCAACGGTATCTCACGTAATCAACCACACCCATATTGTCAGCCCGGAACTCGAGCAGCGGGTTAATGATACGATCAACGCACTCAATTACCAGCCGAATAAACTTGCCAGGGCCCTCAATAGAAGGGATCTTCCCCTGCTGGCTTTGATCGTGCCCGATATCAGCAACCCGTATTGGTCGTCATTTTCTCGGGCTGTCCAGGACATCGCCGACCCATGTGAATATTCGGTGATTGTGTGCAGCAGCGATGGCCTGTACGAGCGTGAAAAACGCTTCCTGCGCTCGCTGAGCGGCTGGATTGGCGGCATTATCATCCACCCCTATCATGTGACTCTAGCGGATGTTAACCAGTTGATCGGCGATAAAATGCCGGTTCTCATCCTGGGAGACTTCATTTCCGTTGAAGCCCAGCCGCAAAACTGGGACCAGGTGGTCTCTAACAACCTGGAGAGCGCCCAACTGGCGGTCGAGCACCTGATTGGACTGGGCCACCGCAAAATCGCTTTCATCCAGGGTCCAGAAAACACGCCCACCAGCAACCGCCGCCTGGCCGGTTACCGCCAGGCAATGGAATCGGCCGGCTTGCCTATCCTCAACGACCTGGTCGTGGCAGGCGATTTTACCCATAAGGGAGGCTTCCTGGCGATGAAAGAACTGCTCGGCCGGAAGGCCAGGCCGACTGCAGTAGCCTGCGCCAACGATTTGAGCACCCTGGGCGCTCTTGAAGCTGCCAAGCAGATGGGCTACTCTATTCCGCAAGACCTTTCAATTATTGGATTCGACGACATTGATGAGGCAGCCTTAGCCTCACCGCCGCTTACCACGGTGCGCCTTTCCCCACGCCACATCGGCAAGATGGCCGCAGAGACTCTCATCGGGCGCATAAAAGGCCGGCAGGAACCGACGCGGGTGTTGGTCGAAGGCATGCTGGTCATCCGGCAGTCTACGGCTGCACCGCCAGTCGACCTGGCCGGGCCCAAGGCGGATTCTGCTCTCTCGAGAAAGGAGGCGCAAGAGGTTATTTTCAAGGAACAGGAATTGAAATTTCATCAGACGTGAGGTGTTTACGCGACCCTCGAAAATTTATTTTTCACTAGAGGAGTAAGGAGAAAACCGAGATGAAACAAAAAAGGTACCTATTCGTCGTCTTCAACCTGCTGATGGCAGTGCTGATGCTGGTGGGGTGCGCGGCCAAACCTACAGCCGCCCCTGCAACTGTTGCCCCTGCCACCGTAGCCCCTGCCACCGTAGCCCCTGCCACCGCCGCGCCAGCTACCGAACCGGTAAAAGTGCAATATTGGAGCAATGGCTGGTTTCCCGCAAGTATTGATGCCCGCAAAGCCGTAGTGGATAAGTTCAACCAGGAATACAAGGGCAGGATCGAAGTCGAATATATCCAGGGGGACTGGGGCGCTGCCCTGCAATATATCCAGAGCGGCGCCGCCGCCGGTGGTGGAATCGCCTGCTTGATGGACGGGGGGTCCTGGGAGTCTCCGGACTACTACCGCAAGGACTACATCAACGACCTGCGGCCCTACATCACGCCTGAGATCAAGGCTTTGATGATCGACGAACAGTGGAACGCCATAACAGCCGAGGATGGCGCAATCACGATGAGCGGCACTGTAATGGGCGATCTGATGCTGACCCTCATGTACAATCCCGAGTATTTTGAAGCTGCCGGAATCGAGCCGGCCACCGTGGACAACCCGTGGACCTGGGACGTGTTGTACGAAAATGCCAGGCTTCTCACCGTGGATGCCAACGGCAAACACCTGGGCGAAGCCGGATTCGATAAGACCAACGTCGCCCACTGGGGATACGTACAGCGGTTAGATAGTGAAAAAGTATTGGAAAATGGGCTGGCCATGGCCCAGATGGCTACGGGCGAGGCAATCATCCGCCAGGAAAATGGCAAGTGGGGCTGGTTCATAAACGAGCAAGGCGCATTGGCCTACGAGCGCTACCTGACCCCCATCCTGGCAGGCATCACCCCCGAGGCGGCGATTGGCCTGAGCGGCGACACGATCGAGCAGATGTTTGCCGAAGGCAAAGCTGCCATCATTTTACGCGAGACCCACGCCATGCCGAGTCTGCACGAGCATTTCCCCGACTTCAATTTCGCTGTGATGCCAATCCCCATGAATATCGTTTTCACAATGTTCTACAGTGCCGGCGGTGAAGGCATGGTGATGACCAAGAACTGCGACCAGCCCGAAGCGGCCGCCGAATTCATGTTCTGGGTGATGAAAGCCGAGAATAACGCGATTTTCGCTTACGGAAACAGCATGCCCCCGGCGAATACCGAAGGCTTGGAGTTCGAACCGTTCAAGAGCGATCCCAATTGGGACATAATTCGTTACTACCTGACGATCGGGGTGCCTTACGTTACCCCCTTCAACCCCAATATGGCGGAATTCAGAGACACCGTGGTAGCCCCCATCTTGATGGAAGTGGCTGCCGGGACGAAGAGCTTTGCTGACGCCAACACGCTGATTCAGGAACAAGCAGACCTAATTCTCAACAGGTAAAAGCCGGCAAGCGGCTCTTTCCTTCAATGCCTGCTGCCATTCCCCCTGAATGGCAGCAGGCGACCCTCTCGCTTTACAGAGTAATGCGTAAATATTTGAACCAAAATCCCGTAATCTACAGAGTACTGCGGAAATATCTGAACCAAAATCCCGTCATTTGTGAGTAATTTGATAAAAGCAAGTTCAGAAATTTATGCAAGAAGCAGTAAGAACAATTCGATAGAGACAAATTCAGATATTTATGCAAGAAGCAGTAGGTGAATTTCATGAAAAGTTCTATTCCTGCGCCCGGTTCGAGCAAATCCTCTCGTTTCTTTGAACGGTTTAGGAAGCATTCGCTGCCCTATTTTCTGATTGTTCCAGCGGTCATTGCTCTCATTATATTTTCCTTGTATCCCTTTATCAGCGGCATCTGGTACTCGTTTACCAGCATCGGCTGGATCAAGGACATCGCCAAATTCATCTGGCTTTCCAATTACCAACAAATCCTGGTAGGAGAGGTGGGGATTGCGCGTTTATTCAAGTTGGCGGCGGTGCAGACCATTTACTGGACGGTGATCGGTGTGGCCGGGCAGTTCGCCCTGGCGATGGCAACGGCGCTGATCCTCAACGAAAAATTTCCCGGCCGCTTTCTATTCCGCACGGCGGTGATGGTGTCCATCGCTGTGCCCACCGTGATCCTGGCCCTGACCTGGCAGTGGATGTACGACCCATTTTACGGCCTCGTCAACCATTACCTGTACCTGCTCGGGCTGATCCATGACGCCAACACTATTTGGGTTGCCGGTATGAATTCCACCATCTGGCCGCTGATCGTTGTGGCGATATGGCGCGGCTTTCCCTTCATGAGTCTGATGCTGCTGTCGGGCATGCAGGGCATTTCGCAGGAGCTTTACGAGGCAGCTAAAGTCGATGGAGCCAACGTGCTGGCCCGCTTCTGGCACATCACTCTGACCCAGATGCGCACGACGATCATGATCACCCTGGTCCTGAACCTCATCTGGACCTGGAACTCCTTCGACATAGTCATGGTGGTCGGGGCGAACTGGGGAACGGTGGCAAGTAAAGCCCTGACCTTGCCCCTGCTGGCCTGGATCGATTCCTTCCGCTGGAGCCACCTGGGAAGAGGCGCGGCGGTCTCGGTCATGTCGATGCTTTTGATTCTCGGCCTGCTGTTCTGGAGTGCTCGCAGAGAATTACGTTCGGTAACTGAATAACTGAATGAGGCCCCCGATGACTGCCTTTGCCAATTCCAAGCTTAAACAAACAGACCCCCAGCGCCGGATTCCCTGGCTGAGAATACGCACCGTAAAAAAGGTTGGGCGGCTGGTTGTCCAGTATATCCTGGCCGGACTGGTGGCGCTCATCTGCCTGGTCCCGATCATCTGGATGGTGAAATCCTCCTTCGAAACGGCCCAATGGATGCGCAGCTCACGCATCCAATTCTGGCCGATCGAACCGACGCTGATGAATTACAAGGACGTGCTCAGCAACCCTAACGCGGCCATCGGGCGTTCGATGTTGAACAGCCTGATCGTGGCGAGCCTGGCGACACTGTTGAACCTGGCCATCACCGCCACGGCGGGTTACGCCATGTCGCGCTTTAAATTTAAAGGGAAAATCATCTTTGCCATGTACCTGCTGATCTTCTACATGATCCCGGGTACGCTGGTTCTAATCGGCATGTTTGTCATGCTGGCCCGCCTGCACCTGCTGAATAACTGGATTGGCTTGATCCTTGTTTATGCCGTGGGGGGCATTCCCTTTTCGACCTGGTGGCTTAAGGGCTATTTCGACTCGATCCCGGTCGAAATCGAAGATCAAGCCATGGTGGATGGCTGTAACCGCCTGGGGGCATTATGGAGAGTGATCTTACCCCTGGCGGTGCCCGGCGTGGTTACGGTAGGGATTTTCCAGTTTGTGGGATGCTGGAACGAATTCATGATGGCCCTGACCATCATCACGAATCCCAAACTCCAGCTCCTGCCCGTTCAAATCATCAATTTTATGGGGTATCAGCGCGTCGAATGGGGTCCGGTGATGGCATTCAGCATGATTGTGTCCATACCGGCCGTGATCTTGTTCGCTCTCGCCCAACGCGGCATCGTCGGCGGAATGATGTCTGGCTTTACCCGGTAATGCTGCCTGTTAAATTCATTTATTTCATCCATTAGAGTTTGGAGAAAAACCATGCCCTTAGAACTGATTGTCCGGACACCAAAAGAAATTGATTTTGTTGAATATCAGGATCGTGAACCGGTCAGGGACGAAATTCTGGTGCGGACGGTGGTGAGTGGTATTAAGCATGGTACCGAGCTCAATATGTACCGGGGAACCTTGCCTTTCGCAGAGGAAATCTTGGATCCAACCCTGCGACTCTTCCGTCCTCTTCAGAATGGCGAACAAATCGCTCCTTTTTATCCCCATACCCTGGGTTCTTGGGCTGCCGGCATGGTCACCCAAATTGGCCCGGAAGTGAAACGGTTCAAGCCCGGTGATATGGTACACGGCGAGTGGAAACATCGCCAAACGGCACTCTTACCAGAGAAATCCCTCTACCCGGTGAGCGAACCGGTAGATTGTGAGACAATGGTGTTCACCGATCCGGCGCGTTTCGCGCTGGCCGCTGTTCACGATGCAGAGATTAAACTGGGAGATCGAGTAGCCATTTTTGGGATGGGTGCGATCGGGGTTCTGGCCTGCCAGATGGCACGCTTAAGTGGCGCATCGCAGGTGATTGTCGTCGACCCAATCACGGGCAGGCTTGACCTGGCCAGGCAGGTGGGGGCTGACCTGGCAATCAATCCCCAGGAAACCGACGTCGGCCTGGCAGTTAAGCAGGCCACCCAAGGCAAGGGTGTCGATGTCGCAATGGAAATTTCAGGCACATACCCAGCTTTGCAGCAAGCCATGCGCTCGGTCCAAAAAGAAGGCCTGGTGGTGACTGCCAGCTATTACGGGGATCAGGAGAACGCGGTGGATTTATCCAAAGAATGGCACCATAACCGGCTGACCTTGCGGTCGAGTATGCCGGTGTGGAGCTGCTCCAGCCGCTGGCAGCCCATGTGGGACCTGGCGCGCCTGGAACATAGCGCGGTCGATATGCTGGCCGAACAAAAATTGTGCGTCAAACCGTTGATTGGCAGCCGGGTTCCATTCGAAAAGGCGGCAGATGCGTACGCAATGATCGACCAGCCTTCCTGCAGCAAGATTAAGATCGTCCTGACCTATTCGAATTGAGGCCAACCATAAAACCACTCCGAACTGCCATCCTCGGCTGCGGTCACTTTGCAAAACGCCATGCGGTCATTCTGGCCAGCCAGGAAGATGTGAACCTGGTGGGTTTTTGTGATCAGGCATTGGAGCAGGCTGCCCTCTACAACCAGCAGTATGCTGAAGGTAAGGCGAAGGTCTACAACGATTTTCACGAGATGTTTGAAGAACTACCACTGGATCTGGTGTATATTTGCCTCCCGCCCTATGCTCATTCTGATGAAGTAAAGTCGGCTTGCCAGCACAATGTCCATTTTTTAATTGAGAAACCCATTGCCCTAACCATGGAGCAGGCCGTGGCGATGGCGGGTTGGGTCAGTGCCAGCAAGGTAAAATCCCAGGTGGGATTCATGTATCGCTTTGGAGATGCCGTAGCCCAGCTTAAACAATTGAGCAGGGATAAAGGGATCGCTGGATCCGGTTTTCTAACCGCCCGGTATGCCTGCAATTCGTTACACAGATGGTGGTGGAAGGACCGGTCGAAAAGCGGCGGTCAACTTGTCGAACAGATCATCCACTTATTCGATATGGCCCGTTACCTGCTGGGCGAACCGGCCAGTGTTTATTCCCTCCAGGATAATTTATTCCACCGCAATATCGATGGATATACAGTTGAAGATGTAAGCGCCACTGTCATCCGTTTTAACAACGGGTCGGTCGCTGTGATTTCAGCCACTAACGGCGCAATCCCCAACCGCTGGGATTCAGATTGGCAAATTTACTTGCCGGGATTAACTGTTAACTTTTCCGATGCTAACCATGCCCTGTTCAATCATACAGACTCCAACGCTCCGGCAACTCAGTTTACATCTGAGAAAAATTGTTACCTGGCTGAGACGCTGGACCTGCTGGCTGCCATTCGAGAAGACCGCACCCCGGCTGTCCCTATCGAAGAAGGAGTTTTATCCCTCAACCTGGTCCTGGCAGCAGCGCAGGCAGCCGAAAAAGGACAACCTCTGGCGGTGACTTCACCGCTGGCTTCATAGATGGAACCAGAAGAAATAATCATATCTAGGCAGCAGCTGGACCTTTCCGGAACCTGGGAACTGACATTTGATCTTCACCTGGGCGGGCTGAAGGACGGCTGGCAAACTGGCCATTGGCCTGCTGGCGCTGGCAACCCGATCCAGGTACCGGGCATCTGGAATTTGGCCTTCCCCACAATGGAAGGCGTTGGGTTTTATAAAACGTCTTTCGAATACCATCCGGAATGGAAGGGAAAAGCTGTTTACCTGCATTTTGATGGCGCCTCCTATTATACGCAGGCCTGGGTTAACGGGCAGTATGCCGGAAGTCATGAAGGGGCTTACACCCCGTTTAGTTTTGACATATCGGCATACATAGAACCCGACGCAGAAAATATCCTGGTTGTACGAGTGGCTTCACTGGCAAAAACACACCCTGTAGATGGGAGGATTCTGGAAGAATCGCCGGCCTCCAAGCAGAGCTGGCATTACACCTTCGGAGGTTTATGGGGCAGGGTTTATCTGGAGGCTCTTCCCCAGGTTTATGTCCGGCAGGTAATCGTCACCCCAGACCTGCAAAAGCAGCACATACAAGTCGATACAGGTATCCACAATCACTTTTCTGCCAACCAAACCTGTGAATTGAGCTTGGAAGTCATTGCGCCGGACGGTCAGAAGGTTGTCACCTGTGATCATCAAACAACCGCCCCGCCAGGCACGGTAAACCAATCGTTCACCTTTCCAATCCGCCACCCACAGGCGTGGTCGACCCAGACCCCAAATTTATATCGCCTTAAGGTGAGTCTGGTTACCCGAGAGGGTGAAACCGATAGACTAGAAACTCCCTTTGGCATGCGGGATTTCACGGTCCATGAAGGGCAGTTTTACTTAAATGGAGAACCTCTTTTTATCCGGGGAGTCCTCCTACAGCCGGACTATCCGAAAACGATTGTCGTTCCGCCAGATGCATTTATGATGGAAAAAGAAATGTGCCTGGCCAAAGAGGCAGGTTTCAACCTGTTGCGGGTGCACATCCGCCCCGCGGCGCCTGGCTTACTGGATCTGGCCGACGAATTAGGCATGCTGGTTTATGCCGAAGCCAGCCTGGCCTGGATTAAGGACAGCCCGCGGCTGAAAGAACACGGCATGCGTGAGATTTCTGAGCTAATCAGGCTGGATTACAATCATCCTTCGGTGGTTATTTGGGGTATTTATAACGAAAACCCAAGCGCGAGCGCTATCAATGGTTCAGAATTGCTCAGCCATGCCCGGTCATTGGACCCCACCCGAGTAATTATTCAGGATTCGGGCGGGTCTTTGGCGATCGATCAGGACTTTGGCTGGATCGATCGTGCTTGTATGCTGCCCGAACGCCAGGTGCGGCCGGAGAAGGCCATTGATATCCATCTCTATCTGGGTGGAGTCCTTCCCAAGCCGGTTTATCAATGGCTAAGCAGGTTGGGGAGCAATGACATACCTTCAACCTGCCTGGCTGATCACCGGCTGGGAATTAAACCTGTGCTGGAAGAGTTCGATCGGGAATTAAAGGGTTTCCGAGGTAAGATATTCCTTTCCGAGCTTGGATGTGGGGGGATCACTGACCTCGATGCTGCAGTGTCAGGTTATAAAGACTGTGCAGATTTGCAGGATGTTTCTGACTTGCGAAAGCTGCGTGATGAACTGCAGCAAGGTTTTATGCAGAGGGGCTTGGATAAGATCTTCGGAAACGTAAAGAACTTGGTTGGCCAGGTCCAAGAGCTGCAAGCAGCAGGCGAGACGTGCCAGATAGAAGCCGTATTGTTGAATCCACGTTTTTCGGGGTTTGGTATAACACAGCTTTGTGACCTGGCCTGGGAGTGCCATGCGGGTATTCTGGACGTATGGCGGAATCCCAAGCCGGTTTATCATGCGTTGAGTAGATTAAACCAGCCGCATTGCCTGGTCGTGGAGCCGGGCTGCACTGTGGCCGCTGTGGGGGGAACCGTGCCGGTGAGCCTGGCGCGCGTGAGCCAGGAGGCAATGCCGCCGGGGGCCCACATCCAGCTCTGGTCAGAAAATGAACAGGGTGAAGTGCTGGAAAACTTAATACTTCCGGCCGGCAGCCAGGCGGGCATCCACTTCTATAATGAAACCAGGTTCTCGTTTGAAGATCCTGGAAGATACCGGATTTCTGTCCGCCTCAATACAGTAGATGGCAACCTGGCAGAAACTTCAGTGCCGGTTCTGGTTTTAGAGCCGGATAACCCTGACCAGTGGATGGATCGTATGGGTTGTGCTGGGGTGCACGCACCCATATTTAAGAACAATCCTCCCAACGGCCGGCATCCAACGTGGCAAGACCTTGACCTTCCTCTGTTAATCGCGCTGCCTGGTTCGTTGACTGTGGGTGATTGGGAGAAGGTCCTGGATGCAGTCCGGCGGGGGTGCACAGCCATCATCGGCCCTTTGACGCCCGAGGACCACCGGGCAACCGAATTGTTATCGCGCTTGGGAGCGAGTATAAAACTTTTCCCCGGAATTGGGAGCTGGAATGGATGTTATCATTGGATACCCGGCAGCCGTTTATTTAAAGGCCTGCCAGCCGGGTGTATCGCTGGGGAGGAATATATCGATGTTCTCCCCCACTACGTGCTGGGAGAAATGGGTGGCGAAGTTTATTCAGGCTCCTTCACCACCACCAATTGCCGTCAGGAGAAACATGTCTTGTGGTATAACGATATCGAATCGATCAATACCGGTAAGGGTAAGATCATCTTCTGCCAATACCGTTTATTCAATCAAAAACCAGGTCATCCGGTAGCCATGCAGCTTGCCAACAACTTGCTACAAATGGTTATAGAAAATTACGAGATAATAGATGGATTCTCATCCAAGCATTGAAAAAATCAATTATTTAGAAGATATCGCCTACCAGATTCGCAGGCTCACCGTGGAAATGGTCAGTTTCGGTCAATGGGGACATATCGGAGGATCGTTTTCGATGGCGGAAATACTGGCCGTCCTTTACTTCCGCGAATTGAACATTGATCCACAGAAACCCAAATGGAATCACCGCGATCGATTGGTCCTTTCAAAAGCCCACGCCTGTCCCGCTTTGTATGCTGCAATGGCATTGAGAGGATTCTTCCCCATCGAAAAAATATATACCTATTGCGAAATGGATGGGGTCCTGGAAGGCCATACGGATATGAAACGCACTCCGGGTTTGGAGAACTCCGGCGGGCCGCTCGGGATGGGCCTTTCCGTGGCAGTTGGCATGGCATTAGGACTGCGAATGAAAGAGAACCCGCGCGCCAGGGTTTATTGTATCCTGGGTGATGGGGAGATGAATGAAGGCAATGTGTGGGAAGCAGCGATGTCGGCGGCTCATTACCATCTGGATAATTTAATCGCTGTCGTCGACTATAACAAGGTAATGGCGAAAGGGCTGGTTGCAGACCTGATGAGTATTGAACCCCTGGGAGCTAAATGGCGGGCGTTTGGGTGGGAGGTGATCGAGGTGGATGGGCATGACATTCCAGCACTGGCGGAAACGTTTTACGAAGCGCGTTGGATAAAACCGCACGGCTCGCCGGTTGTCATTATCGCACATACCGTTAAAGGAAAAGGCGTTGAACAATCTGAGTTCAACTATAAGTGGCACACCCAGGTACCCGATCCACAGATGGCAGACCAAATGCTGCGAGAGCTTGGCCGTAATTATGGAAAGCCCGAAGAAGGTTACAGCCGGCTTGGTTGGGAAATAAAGAAGGAGACGTTCTATGGAGGTGAATAAAACACATAAATCAGCTGAGATGCGGAATATATTTGGAAATACCCTGGTGGAATTGGGTAAAGCCTTTCCTGAGGTTGTCGTTCTGGATGCGGATTTAAACACTTCATCAAAGGCCGTCATATTCAAGAAAACCTTCCCCGACCGCTTTATCCAGGTTGGGATTGCCGAGCAAAACCTGTTTGGAATCGCAGCGGGGTTGGCGCTGACCGGCTTTGTCCCCTTTCCTTCGACCTTCGCCGCTTTCGTTTCACGCCGGGCGTTGGATCAAATTGCCATCTCGATCTCCTACCCAAACCTGAATGTGAAGATCCCAGGATCGTATGCGGGTTTGCCGACCAGCCGGGCCGGCGCTTCTCATAACTGCATCGAGGACATTGCCATCATGCGGGTGATGCCCAATATGCACGTAGCTGACCCCGCGGACGGCTGGGACCTGCGAGCTATCATGCTGAAAGCAATGGAAACAGAAGGCCCGGTCTATTTCAGGATACCTCGGATTGTTTTGGATGATATTTTCGACGAGAACCACCACTTTGATTGGGGAAAAGGTAAGATATTACGCGCCGGCACCGACGTCACGTTGTTTGGAACCGGTATGATGACTTCATTATGCCTGAGAGCGGCAGATCTATTGCTCCAAGAAGGAATCCATCCCGAAGTAATTCACCTTGGCTCGATCAAGCCGGTCGATCAAGAGTTGGTACTTGAATCGACCTCTCGGACCGGGTGTGCTGTAACAGCAGAAAACGCATCGATCATTGGTGGTTTTGGTGATGCAGTTATGGAAGCTTTGTCCGAATCAAGACCTGTCCCGGTATACCGGATCGGTGTCCGCGATCAATTTGTGGAATGCGGCGGAATCGATGAACTTTTTACTCTACACCAAATGCAGCCGGAACATATCGCAAATGCAGCCAGGAAAATGATGCAGGTAAAAGGATAGATATTTTATGGAGCCTATAACTAATCCTTTTCTATTCTTCTCTGATTATATATCCATCACTGGACTGCCTCATCTCGGCCCTGAAAAAAACGGGGAGCCGCGCTTGATTGGGAAAAAACTGGGTCTGCTCAATGGCTCATCCTGGGTCTCAGCCTGGAGTAATTATTTTGGGCGAATTTACCTCCCCGGCGTACAGCTTGTGGATATGGGGAACGATGCCATCCAGCTTAATTTTATGCGCGCCTTCGCAGCCGGCGAACCATGCCCTCCAAAAGAGAATATCGACCGCTTTACCAGGTATGCCATCGACCTGGTCGAGCTTGCACAGGTTCAGGCAGTCCTGATCACCTGCTCGACGATGAACCGGAGCTATCCGATGGTTGCCGAAGCCTTACTGCCTTATCACGTACCTGTGATCCAGATCGATATCCCCATGATGGAAAGAGCAGTTGCTATAGGCGGAAAACTTCTGATCATCGCCACCCACGGACCCACAGTGGAGAGCACCGGCAAGTTATTAAGAGAAACGGCAGCCAATTACGGGAAAATAATAACCAATGAAGGTGTTCTGGTCGAAGATGCCTGGCATTATCTGATGGATGGAGATGTCGAAGGGCACAACCGGGTCATTTCCGAGGCGATTGTGGGGCAAAGGAATAATCATTTTACGTGTGTGGTTTTGGCTCAATTATCGATGTCCATATTTCTATTCTCTCATCCCGATCCTCTGGCTGAATTTGGGATGCCCGTATTAACCAGCGGTCAATGCGGCTTTGAACGGGTCCGGGACGTCCTGATGGATCTCCCGGTAACAAAGTAACAGGATCTTCCCGGGATTAAATAAACGCCAACCATTAAAAAAGTATAGTTGTAATTAATAGAGGCCAATAACATGAATGAAGGATCATATTTTCAGAGGGTCAACAGCCTAACGCCGACCAAATTCTGGATCAATAACCCTACCCGCCAACAAGCCGACCTGGCAATTGCATACGGCGCCAGCGGTTGTACAAACAACCCATCTTACACACAGAAAATGATCGTTCATCCAACAGAAGGAGCGTATGCCATGGGGCTGTTCAAGGAAGCCTTCCAGGAGGCGGATGATGAATCGGAAATAGCCGGGGTGTTCCAGAGAAAGTTGATCAAACCGATCGCAGATAAATTCCTGCCAATCTATGAAAAATCTAAGGGAGAAGATGGATATGTGAGCATCCAGGGTGATCCCATCCGGGAAGATGATCCATCCAACATCATCCATGATGTCATCCTGAACCGTAAACTTGGGAAAAATATATGTTGCAAAATCCCGACAACAATTTCTGGAATAAAGGCCATGGAATTTTTGATCGGAGAAGATGTTCCAATGAATGCCACGGAAATCTTTGCCGTCAGTCAGATAATTGAACTCTGCGAAACCTACAAGCGGGTTTCCAAGATGACTGGGAAACGTCCCATGTTCTACGCATCCCATATCGCCGGTATCTATGATGATTATTTCAAACTATACGTAGAACAAAATAAAATAGATATTTCACCCGACGTACTCTGGCAAGCTGGCTTAGCCGTAGCACGAAAGGTGTATGACATCATGCAGAAGCGGGGGTATCGAGCGATATTTATCGGCGGAGGGGCGCGCGGCTTACATCATTTCACCGAAATGGTAGGGGGTAAAGTTTGCATCACCATTAATTGGGATGGGATGGCTGAGAAGTTGATTGAGCAAAATCCACCGGTCGTGTACAGGCTGTTCAACCCTGTTCCGCAAAAAGTGATTGATGAGCTGATGGAAAAACTGCCCGATTTTAAGCGAGGTTACTTAGAGGACGGCCTGGCACCCGATGAATTTGAGAACTTCGGACCGGTTAGACTTTTCCGTGATAGTTTCGTAAAGAGTTGGACGCGCATATTGGAGCTGGTAAAAGTGCAGAATTCATTTTGAATTAACTCGCTTATAGTAGACTTACACGCCAAATTTTCAGTAGGTGCGAGGTCAACTGTGACAATTAAAATTGAATTTACTCCCGAAGTAATCGATGCACTTGAATACGAACGCTATCATCATCCGGATGCAAAAGTCCAGAAAAAGATGGAAGCTCTCTATCTCAAAAGCCAGAGGGTGAACATCAAGAGATTTGTCGTCTGTGTTGTATTACGAAAACGACCCTGACCGCCTACTTGAAACAATACCAAGACGGTGGCATCAAACGACTAAAAGAGTTTGGTTATATCTCCCTGTACCAGGTGACCGGCATCTGGCCATAAGAGGTAAAATCCATTCATTCATTCGCCCATCTATGTTCATCTGTGGCTAAAAAACCCGAAAGAGAGGACCCACCCATGACCAAAATCACCTTCATTGGCGCCGGCAGCCTCGGCTTCACCTCCAAACTCGTGTGCGACATCCTGACCTTCCCCCTGCTCGAGGACGCCCACATTGCCCTGATGGACATCAACCCCGATCGGCTGGAATTCGTCCGGCAGGCGGTGGCCCGGCTCATCGAGGCCGGCAAGCGCCCGGCAACCGTCTCCGCCACCCTCGACCGGGCTGAGGCGCTCACGGGCGCCGACGTGGTCCTGACCACCATCCTGGCCGGCAGCACCGAGGTCTGGCGTCACGATATCGAGATCCCCAAGAAATTCGGCGTGGACATCAATGTCGGCGACACGCGCGGCCCGAGCGGTATCTTCCGCTTCTTGCGCACCCTGCTGCCCATGCTGGACATCGTGCACGACATGGAGAAATACTGCCCGAACGCCGTCCTGCTCAACTACACCAACCCGATGGCCATGCTGTGCGGCGCACTCCAGCGGCAGACCCACATCCCGGTCACGGGTCTCTGCCACTCGGTCCAGGGCACGGCCATGATGCTGGCGCAGTGGATCGGGGCGGCAGCGGACGAGATCCATTACACCTGCGCTGGCATCAACCACCAGGCCTGGTACATCGAATACAAGTGGAACGGCCAGGACGCCTATCCGCTCATCCACAAGGCCATCACCGAACGCCCGGAGGTCTACAACGAGGAGATCGTCCGCAACGAGATGTACTTGGCGCTCGGCTACTACGTGACCGAGTCGAGCGGGCACAACTCGGAGTACAACTGGTGGTTCCGCAAGCGCCCCGACCTGATCGAAAAATACTGCACGCATGGCACCGGCTGGAACCCCGGCGAATACGCCTACATCCTGAAGGAATACCAGAACACCGAGCAGACCTGGAAGGACATCGTCAGGGAACGCCTGGCGACCCCGCTGACCCTGGCGGACATCCAGCGCGGCCAGGAGTACGCCGCCTATATCATCAATGCCCTTAAAGGCGGTGAGGCCTTCAAATTCAACGGCAATGTTCCAAATACAAGACTCATAACAAACCTGCCCGAAGGCGCCTGTGTCGAGGTCCCGGTTTATGTGGACAAGGCTGGCTTCCATCCGATCCACGTCGGTGCGCTGCCGCCCGAGTGTGCCCTGCTGACCCAGCTCTCGAGCGGCATCGAAGAGATGGCCATCACCGCTGCCATCACTGGCGATCCGACCATGGTCTACCGCGCCATCTGCCACGACCCACTGACAGCCGCCGTGCTCTCGCTGGCTGAGATCAAGCAAATGACCAACGAACTCTTCGCCCGGCACAAGGATTTCCTGCCGCAGTTCAAAGTCCATAAAGTGTAGGGCAAGACAATATCTTGCCCCACTATCTTGCCCTACGGGAAAGGAAATTAGATTGATCGAACACACCAAGCTTCTCCTGACTTTTACCGTCCTCGCCCTTGTTCTATCCGCCTGCATCCCGAGACCTGCCATCAGGTTGTTTATCCATACAAGGGCGATTGGCGTGCAACCGATATCCCGCGAACAGCCAGGAAATTTGATTCTCCTCCGGTCGCTTACCCTGCCAGGAAACAAAAAGGGTTTCTTCCTTCCTCAATGACATTAATTGAATTGGTTGATCCATTCATTTTGGTAACCTCTGTTCAGGCAGAAGGAGACAAAATAATTTGCCGGGTTTATGCTGCCTATGGGCGTGATGCAACCGCTGAGGCGGCACCCCGGGGATTACAGGCTGTGGGCTTGCGCTTGATTGACGGGAGCTTGGTGGATGAACTTCATCCCTTTCAGACCGGCAAACTCATACTCTAAGCCGGAAAATTTGATTAAACAGGAGAGGCCATGAATGGATTCAACGGGATGGATATGGATTTGGGAAACCTGTATCGTTTGTCAGATACAAAAACGCGCTCGATCAGTCCCGAAAACTTTTCAGGCGAGCCAGGGCGAGGAGGGGCTGCACTAGAGGGAACCGGCGCGCTGGCTGCCCGCGACTTAGGCCAAGGTTGGAAGATCTCGCCATCCATCCAGATCGCGGCAGGAGAAAACCGGATTCTTGCCGATATTCAAGGGCAAGGGGTTATCCAGCACATTTGGATGACAGTCACCGGGAACTGGCGGCACAGCATCTTGCGTATCTATTGGGATGATGCACAAAGCCCTGCCGTTGAATGTCCGGTCGGCGATTTTTTTGCGTGTGGATGGGGTCAGTATGCACAGGTCAGCTCTCTGGCGGTGTGCGTGAACCCGGGGTCAGCCTTCAATGCCTACTGGCAAATGCCCTTCCGCCGCCGCTGCAAAATTACCCTGACAAATCTCGCCGACAGTAAAATCAATATTTACTATCAGGTTACCTATGCCTTGACAGCAGTGCCGGAGGAGGCAGCTTATTTTCACGCCCAATTTCGCCGGGTCAATCCGCTGCCCTATGCGCAGGTGTATACCATTTTAGACGGGGTGAAAGGACAAGGACAATACGTCGGCACCTATATGGCCTGGGGCAGCCATCATTCCGGCTGGTGGGGGGAAGGCGAGGTCAAGTTTTACATCGACGACGACCGGGAATACCCGACCATTTGCGGCACCGGTACTGAGGACTATTTTTGCGGCTCTTACAATTTCGATCCGGGCATCCCCAACCACGCTTTGGACAAGGATAGACAAGGATACACGGAATTTACAACCCCTTACACGGGGTTGCCCCAGGTAATCCGGCCGGATGGGCGTTACCAGTCGCAAATGCGTTTTGGGCTCTACCGCTGGCATATCTTGGATCCGATCCGCTTTGAGCGGGAGCTGCGGGTAACGATTCAGGCTTTGGGATGGCGCGGCGACAGGCGCTACCTACCGCTCCAGGACGATATCGCCTCGGTTGCATATTGGTATCAAACCCTTCCCACTGCGCAGTTCCCCGAGCTGCCGGGCAAGGATGAATTGGAAATCATATAAAAAGAGAGCGTATTCAGATATGGATGGAAGGAGCAAGTTATGCTACAGGCCGTGATGACAGCACCCGGGAAAATAGAGTTTCATGAGGTTGCAAAGCCCGCACCTCAATCCGATCAGGTCCTTATTCAGGTAAAGAACATTGGAGTATGTGGTTCAGATATCCATGTATACCATGGGCTGCACCCATATTCTTCATACCCAGTGGTCCAGGGTCATGAAGTGGCAGGGGTAATCAGTGAGGTGGGTGAAATGGTACAGGGTTTCAGCAAGGGAGATCAGGTTGTTTTTATGCCTCAGGTTACTTGCGGCACATGTTATCCCTGCCGTCATGGAATGTACCATATCTGCGATTCCTTGAAAGTGATGGGTTTCCAGACAGGAGGCGCGGCGCAGGAATTCATTGTTATCGATACGGAAAAGGTGTTGAAAGTTCCCAACCACGTGCCGCCAGACCAGGCGGCAATGGTTGAGCCCATAGCGGTGGCAGTCCATGCCTTGTCGCGAGGTGGCGAGGTGAAAGAGAAGAATGTCCTTGTCCTGGGAGCTGGAACAATTGGGAATTTGGTAGGGCAGGTCGCAAAAGCCTTAGGCGCAAAGGCAGTCATGATCACGGATGTCAGTGAGTATAAACGCGAGCAGGCCAGACAAAGCGGCTTGGATTTTGTCGTCGATCCTGCGGAAGACTTGACTAGAGCTATCATCGATCATTTCGGTCCAGACCGCGCCGACTTGATCCTGGAGTGTGTAGGAGTTCAGGATACGATCACCCAGGCGATATCGAACGCACGCAAGGGATCGACAATCGTGGTGGTTGGAGTGTTCGGGAAGAAACCTCAGGTGGATCTTGGCCTGGTCCAGGATCGAGAGATCAGCCTGGTTGGGACATTGATGTACCAGAGGCGGGATTACGAAAAAGCAATTGAACTGGTATCAAAGGGGCAGCTCAAGCTGGAGAAGTTGATCAGCCGCCACTATGCGTTTATGCAGTATATGGAAGCTTATCAAGATATCGACCTGGAACAAGGTAATACGATGAAGGTGATGATCGATCTATAGAGCCACAAAAACTGCAGCATCTGCTCAATATTATCCAGCAGGGCGAATTATAAGGAGAGATTTATGGAAGCCTTCAATTATTACCAACCCACAGAAATCCGTTTTGGACGGGGGCGTATCCAGGAGATCGGGGAGATGGTATCCCGGTTCGGAAAACGGTGCTTGCTGGTAACCGTTCTAAATGCGGGTTTTATATCACTCCTCCTCGATAGCATCCAGAAAAGATTAGAAGAAGCTGGCGTTGAGGCGGCCCATTTCGATGGCGTCGTTCCCAACCCAACCACCGAGATAGTGACCGTAGGTGCAAAGATGGCTAAAGATTTCAGGGCAGAGGTCATCCTTGGTGTAGGTGGTGGGTCCAGCATGGATACAGCTAAGGCCATTGCAGTCGAGGCTACCCACCCGGGGACAGCCTGGGATTATCTATATTTCCGGGAAACTCAACCGACACACAAAACGTTGCCCGTCATCGCTGTAACCACAACCTCAGGAACGGGCTCGCAGGTTACTCAAGTAGCGGTGATGACCCATACCGCTTTGAAAACAAAGTCGGCCATTTTTCACCCCATCATTTTCCCGAGAGTTTGTATCGTCGATCCTGATTTAATGCTATCTGCCCCCGCTCATTTGACTGCTTCGACGGGCTTCGACGTCTTCTGCCATGCTTTTGAGAGCTACCTGCACGTCAATAAATCGCCTTATATCGATCTGATGGCGTTAGAAGCCATTCGGCTGGTAACAAAGTTCCTGCCAGTGGCGGTAAATGACGGGATGAACTTAGAGGCTCGCGAAAAACTGGCCTGGGCCGATACCCTGGCCGGTCTGTGTATCGCCAATGCAGGAGTAACCCTCCCCCACGGGATCGGGATGACTATCGGTGGACAATGTCCCCAGGTGATGCACGGAGAAGCGCTGGCGGTCATCTATCCCGAGTTCACTCGCTTCACTTTCCCATATGCACAGGAAAGGTTTGCCACAGTGGGACGCATTTTGAACCCGCAACTTATAAATCAATCCATAGAGGATGCGGCAGCCCAATCGTGTGAAGAAATCGACAGGTTCATAAAATCTATCGGTATGTGGTTAAGTTTAGATGGTTTGGGTATGACCGGTGAGGATATTGTTGCTATAGCGGACAATTCTAGAGTGCTGCCGGATTATAAAAACAATCCACGCATTGCCAGCCGGGACGAGATCTTTGCTATGCTGAGCGCCAGCTTTGTGAGATAGTTCATAACTGCTCGGGCCACCGTCTAGCCGGTAAAATTTCCCGAGAAAAATGTTTGTGAATAGAGTGATCAAGTATGATCGATTTGCCTTGGAAACCCGATCCAGATTACCACAGATTATTGAATGCCCTACGCCGGCGGGGCGATCCATCACGCATTGTTTTTCTAGAGCTATTCGCCGATCCGGAGATCATGGGCGCAATCCTGGAAGAACCACCTTCCCCCACTAAAAAAAATAAGGACCGTGAAACTCTCAACAGGTGGATTGACCAGAAAATACAATTCTGGTACAGGTTAGGTTACGACGCCATCTGGCATGGACCAAACCTGACCTGGTCTGGACTGCTCCCGTTAGAGGCAGGAGATTCTGCAACACTATCTCGGGGAAAGCGTACCTGGGTAAATGAAAAAGCAGGGTCGGTCACCAGTTGGGAGGAATTTGAGAGATATCCCTGGCCTTCATTCGCCGATGTCGATTTTTATCCCCTTGAATATGCAATTCACCATCTTCCGGAGGGGATGGCTATTATTGCACAGATTAGCGGCATCCTTGAGCCGGCCATGTGGTTGATGGGTTATGAATCTTTTGCCCTGGCTATTTACGACCAACCTGATCTGATTGAAGCCATATTTTCCCGTCTGGCTGAGATCTATGTGCCTCTTGCCCATGCGATGGTGGAAATGGATCGCGTTATGGCACTTTGGATGGGAGATGATATGGATTATAAGACCAGTACAATGATCTCGCCAAAACACCTTTGCAAATACGTTTTTCCAATTCAAAAGCAGATTGCGGTTATAGCTCATGGGAAGGGACTCCCCTTCCTGCTTCACTCATGTGGCAAATTAGATACAATTTCGGCTGAGGAACGCTTGATTGAACTCGGTCACAAACGCAAATACGGCCTGTCTGTACCTGACAGATTCCTGCAACATGGCAACGATCGACAGGACGGAGGCTACTCGAACGCATTCGTAAACCGGGGTTGCCTCCCAAAAAGATACTGCTCAAGACTGAGTTGATCATGCGCGATTCTTGTCAAAGCCTGCTATATTAGACCAAGAGCCCGTAACATGTTGATCCCCACCTCATTAATAGCCCAGATATCGAGAAGACCTGAAGAGTCTTCTGCGATTGGAGGTTTATCTACCAGACAGGGACGATTGGGCTCACGACCCTTTTCATAGGATAAAAATATATGGCCAATTACCGCTCAATAAAGGACTCCCAGCGAATTTTCCGCAATAAGCATCTGCTGCAAATTGCCCTGCCCCTCGGCGGCATCGGCGCAGGCTGCATCTGTCTGAATGGGTATGGCGGCTTGCAAGATTTCTCGATTCGCCACGCACCGGCTATTTCCGCCTTGCCCGATCGGCACCTGCCGCTGGATGCCGGCTTTGCGCTGCTCCATCTTCCCGAAGAAGGGATGACCCGCTTGGTCGAAGGCCCTTTCCCGCCAGAGAAGATCTACAATCTCGGCCTGAAATCGCAGGGCTACAACGGCGGAGGCTTTGAAGGGCTGCCGCGCTTCCGCAAGTGTGCCTTCAAGGGCGAATATCCTTTCGGCGTGGTCGAACTCTCCGATCCCGGCCTCCCCCTGACGGTGACCATTACCGGTTTTAACCCGTTCATCCCGCTCGACGATGTCAACTCCGGCATCCCATGCGCGATCCTGGAATATACGCTGCACAACACATCAGACCGGACAGTAACTTACCAGTTCTCGTACCATCTTTCCCACCTGGCTCAGAAGGGAGCCGAGACCCGCACCCGCAGCGATGTCCTCCCCGGCCTGGGTGTGTTTTTCTGGAACGAGGCCCCAGCAGTCTCTCCTGCTTTCGGCAGTGCCGCCCTCGGCGTTCTGACCGGGGAACCGGCCATCAAAGCCCGCTGGTTCCGCGGCGGCTGGTTTGACGCCATCTCCGCCTTGTGGCGCGAAGTGTCCACCGGGAACTTCCAACCGGCAGACGGCCTGCCCGCCGACGGTCAACCAGCCCGCGACGGCGGCTCGGTTCTGCTGGCGGGAGAACTTGCTCCCGGTGCGAGCGTTACCTACCCAGTGGTGATCACCTGGTTTTTCCCGAACATCACCGAAGCCTCCGCCACGGGGGGTGGTCTGACGCAATTGACCACCTTGCAGCCTGCCTGGCATCCCTTCTATGCCACGCAGTGGAAGGATGCGCGTGAAGTGCTGCTGTATGTCCGCGAGCACTATGCTTTGCTGCGTGAACGTACGCAGGCCTTCCACGATGCGCTGTTCTCTTCCACGCTTCCGGCTTATGTTCTGGACGCCGTCTCGGCCAACCTGGGCATCCTTAAATCCCCGACCGTGCTGCGCTATGAGAATGGCGATGTGTGGGGCTGGGAAGGCTGCTTCTGTGACCGTGGCTGCTGTGGCGGGAGCTGCACCCACGTCTGGAACTACGCCCAGTCCATGCCGCATCTCTTCCCGGTACTCGAGCAGACCCTGCGCCTGCGGGAACTGGAAGAGTCAATGGACGAGCGCGGCCACGTCAACTTCCGCGCCTCCCCGCCCGGACTGCCCACCCCGCACGACTTCCACGCTGCTGCCGACGGTCAACTGGGCGGCATCATGAAGATCTACCGCGAGTGGCAGATCAGCGGTGATCGGGAATGGCTGGCAAAGATCTACCCGCTTGCCAAGCGCAGCCTGGACTTCTGCATCGCGCAATGGGACCCGCGTCATCGCGGCCTGGTGGAAGAACCACACCACAACACTTACGACATCGAGTTCTGGGGACCGGAAGGGATGTGCTCCAGTTTCTACCTGGGCGCGCTGACTGCCATGGCTGCCCTGGCACGCGATGCTGGTCATCCCGAAGATGCTGTCTTCTACATGTCACTTGCCCAGAGCGGAGCCATTCACATGGACGCGCAGTTGTTCAACGGCGAATACTATCAGCAGAAGGTCACTTATGAAGGCCTGCGCGACACCAGTTTCGGCGACCTGCTGGCCCGCATCGGCGACCCTCCCAGCGATGAAGAGCGCCTGCTGAAAGCCGAAGGCCCGAAGTACCAGGTCGGCTCTGGGTGTCTTTCGGATGGGGTCTTCGGGGCCTGGCTGGCCCGCTTGTGCGGGTTGGAAAGTCCGCAAAACCGGGAGAACATCCGCCGGCACCTGGTTTCCGTTTTTCGTTACAACTTCAAACCCAGCCTGTGGACGCATGTCAACCTGCAACGTCCCGGTTACGCCCTTGGCGACGAACCCGGCTTGTTGCTCTGCACTTGGCCGCGCGGCGGCAAGCCAACCCTGCCCTTCGTCTACTCAGACGAAGTGTGGACCGGGATCGAGTACCAGGTGGCCTCCCACCTGATCGCCGAAGGCATGGTGAGCGAGGGACTGACCCTGGTGGAGGCCGTCCGCTCGCGCTACGACGGGTGCACGCGCAACCCATGGAACGAGTACGAGTGCGGCGGTTACTACGCCCGCGCCATGTCCAGTTTTGCGTTGCTGATCGCCCTGTCTGGGTTCCGCTATTCCGCCGCCACCCGCACCTTGACCGTTGCTCCAGCCATTGACACCAAACATTTCCGCTGCTTCTTCTCCACCGCCACCGGCTGGGGCACGCTCTCCCTGCGTGGGAACAGGCTCGAGGTCCGACTGCAGGAGGGGAAACTGACCGTGGATACGTTACAGGTCACCTGTGGCAGTCAGACAGTCACACTCCATCCTGGCCTGACCGTTCGCGCCGGGGAACCCAAGTCCATTAAATTAACAGGAGCAAAAACATGAATCATCCTTCGTCCACCCCCACCGCGTACCTCGTCGCCAGCGGCGACCTGCGCCTCTCGGCCAACCAGGTTTGCTGGCCGGCACAGGAAGCCACGGAAAAAAAGATCGTCGCCGCTTTCGAACGCGAAGGCCTGCGTGTGGTACGTGCCCACCCCTATGATCCTGTGCAAAAACACGGTTTTATCTCGTCGCAGCGCATGGGCATGGACGTCTTCCAGTCCATCCCCAAAGACGCCCCGGTCGTCGTAGCTGAGGCGGTCTGGCAGTACAGTTACCACGTCCTGGCCGGGCTGCGCGACCAACGCGGCCCGATCCTCACGGTCGCTAACTGGTCGGGACAGTGGCCGGGTCTGGTCGGCCTGCTCAACCTGAACGGCTGTCTCACCAAGATGGGCGTCAAATACAGCACCATCTGGAGCGAGAACTTCGAAGACGACTTTTTCTTGGACGGCATCCGCCAGTGGATCCGAACCGGCGCTATCACCCACGATGCCCGTCACGTGCGGGACCTGGAGCCTGCCGCCCTGCCCCAGGCCGAGCACCGGCTGGGGCAATCCCTGGCGCAGGCGCTGCGGGAGAAGAAAGCCATCATGGGCATCTTCGACGAGGGCTGCATGGGCATGTACAACGCCATTATCGAAGACGAACTGCTCAATGCCTGCGGCATCTACAAGGAACGCTTCTCCCAGTCAGCGCTGGTGGCCGGGATGCGCACTGTCCATAACGACGAGGCGCAGGCTGTCCGCCGCTGGCTGGACGGGCGCGGCCTGACCTTCGTCACTGGGACGGATGAGGCAACTGAACTGACCGATGCCCAGATCCTCAGGCAACTGATGATGTATATCGCCGCCATGCGCATGGCTGATTCCTTCGGGTGTGACCTGATTGGCATCCAGTACCAGCAAGGGTTGAAGGATATGACCCCCGCCTCCGACCTGGCCGAAGGGCTGTTCAACAACATCGAACGCCCACCGGTCTATCACCCGACCACCGGCGCGGAACTGTATCCCGGCCAGGCCCTGCCGCACTTCAACGAAGTGGACGAGGGTGCGGGGTTGGACGCGCTGGTCACCAACCGGGTCTGGACGGCGCTCGGTCTCGACCCGTCCACCACTCTGCACGATATCCGCTGGGGGCGGCAGTACCGCGGGGATGGGATCAATGATTTTGTCTGGGTGTTCGAGATTTCGGGGGCTGTGCCCGCCTCCCATTTCGTGGACGGTTACGCCGGGGCGGTCAGCGAGCGCCAGCCGCCAATGTATTTCCCGCTGGGTGGTGGCACGCTCAAGGGTGTCAGCAAACCGGGCGAAATCGTTTGGAGCCGGGTCTTCGTCATGGACGACTGTCTGCATGCCGACCTGGGCCGCGGCACGGTGGTCGCCTTACCAGAAGATGAAATCCGCGAGCGCTGGGAATCCACCACCGAGCAGTGGCCGATGATGAGCGCCGTCCTACACGGCGTGAGCCGCGACCAGATGATGGCACGTCATAAGTCCAATCACATCCAGGTGGTCTACGCGCCGGATACTGCCGCGGCTGTCAAAGCCCTGGCAGTCAAGGCGGCCATGTTTGCCGAAATGGGCTTGCGGGTACACCTGTGCGGCGAGGTGAATCTTCCGTGAAACCTCGCGAGCGTCTTCTCGCGGTACTGCATGGCGAGATCCCGGACTGTGTCCCTGCCTGCCCGGACATCTCGAATATGATCCCTGCCCGACTGACCGGCAAGCCGTTCTGGGATATTTATGTTCACCAGGATCCGACGCTCTGGAAAGCTTATATCGATGCGGCCAGGTACTTCGACATTGATGCCGGATTCGAACTCTATGATTTTAGTGATCTCTTTGGAGATGAAGCCCCCCGGGAGCGCCGCATCGTCCCGATGTCCTTCCGGAGGATCAACGTGTCGCGATTGTTGGTCTTCACCCGCGCACAGGCGATCTGCTCCACCTTCCCGAAGGACATCGGGAGGATGTGCCCCGGATGGCATCCCCGGTGCGCTATCGCACGAAGAGTTTACCCTGAGCGAAGCCGAAGGGATACCATCCACCACGCCCCAAACCAAGTTATATTCTAGTAACATCAGCTGCAGCGGACCCCGTAATAACAACGGGGCAGGCAGCGGCCGCCCACTACGCTCCGCTCCGGGGATGCTGCGCGACGCCGATCACGACCGGCACCTTCGATACCTTGTGGCAGAATTGCCTAAATTGACTAATGGCGTGGAATGCAACATCTTCAACCGGCAACTTATCAAGCAGGCTCGTTGGCGATATGGTGGGCATGACGTCTGGTGAACGATGTGAATGCGAATCCGACTCTGAACAACTCCTACTTCTCATGTGCAACCCCGCCACGTATTTCCCTTAACTTGTGCGAGATGCTGGCCGACATTGAAAAGCGAGGTACAAACTATGGATCTTGAGCTCAAGGACAAAGTGGCGGTCATCACCGGTGGCAGCGTGGGTATTGGCTTGGCGGTGGCTCAGGGCTTGGCCAAAGAAGGGGTGCATCTCCTTTTATGCGCCCGCGACGAAGCGCAGGTGGTCGAAGCAGCCCGCGAAATTGCCGCCGGCCACGGCGTCAAGGCCGTCGGGGTCAAAGCCGACGTGTCGAAGAGCGACGACATTGCCCGAGTCCTGGCGACCGTTGAAGATGCATTCGGCGGGGCCGACCTTCTGATCAATAATGCCGGCACCGGCAGCAATGAGACCATCCTGGAGGCGCCGGACGACAAATGGCAGTACTATTGGGATCTGCATGTCATGGCCTCGGTGAGGTTGTCGCGCGGCCTGGTGCCCCTCATGGTCAAGCGGGGCAGCGGCGTCATCATCCACAATGCCTCCATCTGCGCCAAACAACCACTGGGCTATGAGCCCATCTATAATGTCACCAAGGCGGCCCTGATGATGTTTTCCAAGTGCCTGTCGAACGAGGTGATCCAGCACAACATCCGCGTCAACTGCATCAACCCGGGGCTGATCCTGACGCCCGACTGGAAAAAGACCGCCAGGCAGTTGACCGCCGGCACCGACGTCACCTGGGAGCAATACCTCGACCGCATCGCCAAAGAAAATGCGCCCATCGGCCGGTTTGCCACGCCCGAAGAGCTGGCCGACTTTTTTGTGTTTCTCTGTTCGCCGCGCGCCAGCTATTGTGTCGGCTCCACTTACTATGTGGACGGCGGCTGGCTGAACGTGGTTGCCTGACCCCTCCGTGAACCCAATCCTAAACAAAGGAGACTCGCCATGAAACAAGCGACCATGATTGCGCCGGGTCAAATTGATGTGCATGAGGCGGCCGTGCCAACGCCGGGGCCGGGCGAGGTGTTGTTGCGCATCCAGTGCATCGGCGTATGCGGCTCCGATACCCATGTCTACCACGGCAAGCACCCCCTCACGAGTTATCCGGTGGTCCAGGGGCACGAGTTTTCGGCCGTTCTCGAAGCGGTGGGGCCAGGCGTGGCGGGCCTGACGCCCGGCGCCAAGGTCACTTCGATGTCGCAGATCGTCTGCGGCGAGTGCGCCCCTTGCCGCCGCGGCGACTATCACATCTGCGACAAGCTCAAAGTACAGGGCTTTCAGGCTCCGGGCTGCGCGCAGGAGCTGTGGGTCACGTCGGCGGATAGCATTGTGCCGCTGCCCGAGACGTTCACGTTCGAGCAGGGGGCTTTGGTGGAACCGACCTCGGTCGCTGTCCATGCAGTTGCACGGGCAGGCCGGCTTGCCGGGCGGCGCGTGGCCGTGTTGGGGGCCGGGCCCATCGGCAACCTGGTGGCGCAAACGGTCCGCTGCGCCGGCGCGCCCGGGTGATTTGCTGCCAGGCCAGGGGCGAGGGCTTGGTTTGACTATTCTCCCACCGATTGGTCGTTGCGAATGACACACCCATCAATTCCGCCAGGCACATTTGGGTCAGGTTGAAACGCTGACGGAGTTGCTTGATTCGGGTCGAATAATCAGGTGGTATTCTGCTCTTCAAAGAATATTCTCCGAAGTATCGCATTGCATAGTTCCAGTTTAAGGCGAATCGGGGGGAGAGTCAAGCGCGCAATATAACAAGTGCTATATCGTAGACTTTCGGCTCTTTAGCGAAAATACTGATACTTTCTTACTATTGACGGTGTACAAAAACTAATTATTATGATATAGTGTAAACCGACAAGACTGGAGGAGCCCATGACCATCGGTCAGAGGATAAAACAGGCACGGAAAGCCGGGAACCTGAGTATGCGGGAACTGGCAGAACGGGCGCAAATCAGCCCCATGGCGATCTCGAAATACGAACGGGACCAGGATACTC
>Ga0315284_10002308_pt1 | contig 27369 bp, 23 predicted proteins | sample YL17G09_16_MG_FD_203696 | JGI IMG/M metagenome (GOLD analysis project Ga0315284, IMG submission 203696) | Sediment microbial communities from Yellowstone Lake, YNP, Wyoming, USA - YL17G09_16 | ecosystem: Environmental > Aquatic > Freshwater > Lake > Sediment | place: USA: Wyoming | collected...
CTCGTTCGCTATCTGATTTTTTTCGCGGAGGCTTGACGATAAATAGCTGAATAATATTCCCACCGCAAGAAATATTAGCAATATTGGCGCGTTTAAAATGTGCGTTATATTTAAGGTGTGAATCGGATAAACAAAGAAGTAATCAAACGCCAATAAGCTGAGGATACAGACTAAGACTGATGGGCCGAGCCCGAAGAAAATAGCCGTAGGAACGATTGCTAAAAAATAAAGAATCGGCACATCAGCAGGAATAATATCTGGCTGTGCTAGGTACTTCAACCAAGTCGCTATGGCTACAAAAACTATAGCCAGTGGGTAACCACGCCAATCACCCAGCACTTCTTTTATTAGCTTTTTATTCCTTTTCATGTCCCTTCGAATATGTCCTTCTACTGCTAAGATCGCGTTTTCTACATTTTACAGTTAACTTCGTATTATGTCACGTTTCAAGCTACGATCGACACAAGGGTGGAACATTGTTTGTCTTGCATTCTTTGCTTTGTAAAAGCGATCCGTGTTCTTTCAAGAGGTGAATCCGTTTTGTTACTCCAGCTAAGTTCAGAATAAGAATAAACAATCTTCCCAAAATTTACCGCACATTTCGCCCTCCTGTGCAATTTAGGTCACAATTTACTAGAACAAGGTGTAGCCCTGCCAGCGGATTTGTAAAGGGCATAGGCCGATCTGTAATATAAATAGTATAAAGCATTTGCTTTTCGATGTTGGAAATTGTTAAAGCGATCAAGTAGTAATACCATAAAATCAGATGTGGAAAGGGAGCAGTAACCATGCAGATTAATATCAAATGTCCGTCCTGTAAAACGGACGGCGGTTTTTTCATCGACCAAAAAGTTTTCCAGGGACCTTATAAATGTTGGAAATGCAAAGCATTTTCTACTATAAAGGTTAAAAATGGAGAAGTACAGCTTTGCGAGCCTCTAAGTCAAGAAGATTTAGAAAAGCAGAAAGCCGCTAAAGAAGTGAAAAAGAAAGCTAAATAAATGCCATTACTGGGAACGGCCTCCTATGTAACTGAGTTACTTGCCATTACGAATTGATTGGATAATGGTATCCAGAGACTGGAGAAATCGGGAACGGTCTTTTTTTACAAAGACTTTCGGGCCGCTGGTATTGACCCCGATATTACGCAGATGAGCCATCAAATCACGTGTTGCTAACATATTGCCAATAGAATTTTCCGTGAAAATAAGGCCCCGGTAATCCAATACACGTGCGACTTTTTTCAAACACCGCGCCGCCAGAGGGATGTCTCCGGTGACGACAATATCATTCTTTTGAACATGTTTAACAATCCAGTCATCCGCAGCATCAAACTGGCCGCTGACGACCACCAATTCCAGCCAGTCCTCCTCCTGGATATTAATCGGAGAATTGGCCACCAAGATGACTTTAATTCCGTAACGTAAAGCGACGCGGAAAACCTCCTGCTTAACAGGAGCCGCATCAGCGTCAACCAGTATCCTATACATAATCAATTTACCTTCGAATTTCAGTGTTCAGACGTCTTTGGATGATTTTCTCTCTTTTACCAAGTTCCGTTCTTTTTACCTGACGTAAAAGGGCAACTTATTGCCGACACTTTTCGTTCGTAGCCTCTTTCAGAAAAGAGGTTTTACCACTCCCTCTCCACCTCTTTTATCTCCAATATCCTATCGAGACGGAAAGTGCGGTCTTCGCCGCGGGTGAGACAAAAAGCGCGCACACCAACATATTTTCTCTCTTTGAACTCCATCTCCCCAATTGATTTGGGGACAATCACCCGTTTCGATTTCTCGTCGTTAGGTTTTAGATACACTATCTCTAACAGTGTTTCGCTCTCAATTGCCCGCGCAATGATTTTGGCCTTATCATCGCTGGAATACTCGGTTTCCGCTTTGTCGTATTGTAATTTAGTCAGGAATTTAATAACATCAAAATCCATCAGGATGTGCCGCTTCAGGAATGGTTGCTTGAGCACAATGCCTTCCAAAGAGGTGCAACGGCTCAATGCTACATAAGCCTGCCCGTGGGCAAATGTGCCGCGTCCGAAATCGATAATCACCTTATCAAAAGTTTTGCCCTGGCTTTTATGAATGGTGACTGCCCACGCCAGCATCAACGGATACTGTATGAAACTGCCCACCAGTTTTGATGCCAGTTGTGCTCCTTCGATAAAGTAGCTGAAAATTTCCCACGTAAACGGCCTCACTTCTACCGTTTCGCCGTCTGCCAGCACCACGTGAATGACAGACTTTCCTTCCGCATCCTGTATGATTTCTGTAATCTCCCCAATGCTCCCGTTCACCCAGCGTCCCTCGGAGTCATTATTCAGCATCATTACCTGCGCGCCGGGTTTGACGTTGAGGTCAATTCCGGTGGGTAGATACTCTTTCCCGAAATCACCGTCAATCTCGGCGGTAAATGTGCAGATATTTCCTTTGAGTTTTGCCAGACGCTCTCTATTGATTTGCTCCGCAAGCGCGTTGGTTGTGGTGAGATACACATAGAAATCACCCACCGGTGGTTCAAAGCGGGGTAAATACCTTTCGTTGAGGATTTTTAATCCATAGTCTTCAATGGTGCGGTTGCGGATGGTGTTCAGCAGATTGATGAATTCCTGGTCGCGCTGGCGGTAAACCTTTTCCAGTTCCATAAATTCCATCCGAAATTCATTGAAAACCCGCGCGCCGTAAAAATAGGGAGTGTCATAAAGAGTTTTGAAGACCTCGCGTTCCTGGCTGTTGATGACCGGCGGCAACTGGTAAAGGTCGCCGATAAAAATCATCTGGATGCCGCCAAACGGGCGGTCGATATGTTTCCCATTCAGACGCAGGAATTTATCCACGCAATCCAGCAGGTCAGCGCGTACCATAGAGATTTCATCAATGACAATGGCGTCCAGCTTTTCGTAGATGCTTTTATTGGCGGAGTTGCCGCGTAGTTTTTTCACGCTGTCGAGAGTAATATTTGGTTTGAACTTACAAAAAGAGTGGATGGTTTGCCCTTTCACGTTCAGTGCGGCGATACCGGTCGGCGCCAGAATTGCCACTTTCTTTTTTGTGACGCGGCGGAAGAGGGTCAGCAGCGTTGATTTACCCGTGCCCGCCCGGCCCGTGATGAAGATGCTCCTGTCGCTATTCTCCATGATATCAAGGGCGTGACGGAACTGTTCGTTGATTTCTATTTCCGGTTGGTTATGCTTCGGGTTCGTCATAGGCTTTCTACGCTAAAGCACTAAACCTGGCTACCTGGGGAGATTTCAGGAACTGCCACTCGCCTCTTACCCCGCAGTTCAACGCCGCCACTTCGATGTGCAGCATGGCAATACCACAATCGAGACGCTTGGAAACATTAAATTCTGGACCATCGGTCCTTACGTAAACTGTGATACTGCCGTCTTGCACGTCAAATCCCCAGGGCTGGCGGTTTACCGCAGAAGGAGCAAGTCTGGCAGCTTGAATGGATGCCCTTATCCATTCAAGCAAACTATCCTGGGTCAGGCTGCTAATTAACCTGGAAATTGGGACGCGCCGGTGAGTGCGTCCGAAACCGGTCATTAACTTCTCTTCAAGTGATTCGAATCTGAGTGCATAACCTACCGGGGTCACGGCCAACACCCGTTCGTTACTCTTGATTCCCACCAGTGAAGCCACGATCTCAGGCTTAAAGAAACCGGCAACCCAACAGGTATTCAGACCCAGAGCTGTGGCCTCCAGTATGACTCCCTCTCCGGTATAACCTACCTCTTCCTGAACAGAAGCGCTGTCCATATTCCCAATAAAAGCAATAAATGCGGGTGCATCTTTGATCTTTCCATAGCTACCAACAATGCCTCTGAAAACGTCTTTTACCGGTTCAGTCACCAGACATAATCTGGTGCTGGGAAAGGGTACGAACCGTTTGCACACTGTATCAAGCGCTGACAATTTGTCAGGTTCGATTGGCTGGCTTGCATCAAAATGTCTGCGTGATCTTCGCTTTTCAATAGCGGGATACCATCTTGAGAAAGGAACATCCATAAGTGTCAGATTAAAGCATTGATTTCTACATTGCAACTAAACAACCGCTAGATTAGTATATGGAGTAACTAACGTAGATGGCTCCGGCTACAATAGGATGGATGACGATCAAGGCATCAAGTCTAAAGTAGGAGGAGCCATCATAAATGGAGAATACCGCAGCCAGAAAACGAAAGCAAGTGCCTGAGGGATACCTGATAATAGGGATTGACCCTCACAAGAAGAGGCATGCCGCGGTGGCCATTACTCAAGATTTTACCATCCGGGACAAATTCAAGTTCGACAATACCAGAGAAGGGCTGGAAACCATGTTACGCCGAACCAGAACGGAAATAGTGAAAGCCGATTGCCGAGGGGTTATGTTCGCTATCGAGACGGGAGGTCACTACTGGCGTAATATCGCCTACTTTCTGGATGAGCAAGGTACCCCGTTTCGTTTCATCAACCAGTATACCTTGAAGCGGAGGCGGGAGGGGAAGGATCTCAATCATAAAAAGAATGACTATCGCGACAGTGAGGTGGCGGCGCAGCTCTTATGTACCGGGGAGTTTACTGAAAGCACAATACCGCAGGGCGTTTATGCTGAACTGCGTACTGCCCACAATGCCTATCGCCGGCTGGTCAAGGAAAGGACCAGAATAACCAACCTGGTAAAAGGGCTTCTGGACGGACTCTTTCCAGAATTCACCCAGGTCTTTAAGGACCCATGTGGTCTGACATCTCTTAGCGTGCTCTCCGCCTGCGCTATCCCCGGCGTGATCGCCGGGATGATGGAGGATGAATTTGTGGCTGCAATCGAAGCAAAACACCAGGGGAGGCTCATGCGAAAGAAACTGAGAGAGCTTCATTACAAGGCGAAAGCGTCAATCGGTATTACAGCCGGTGCCCGATCGGTATCCTCCGAGATTTCATTCCTGGTAGAGAAACACGAGCTCATTAGACGGCACATTCGCATTATAGAGGGGACGCTAGTCAATCTGGTGGATGAAACAGAAGAAGGCAAGTACCTGCTCTCGATAAGGGGACTTAACTATATTGCCGTGGCCGGCTTACTGGCGGAACTCGGATGCTTCAAGTCGTACCGGAGCGCAAAGCAAATGATAAAGATGGCTGGCAGCAATCCCACCGAATCGGAATCAGCAGGGAAACGAGGCGCCCATACCCCGATGAGCAAGCAAGGCCGTCCCGTATTAAGATACTGTGCATGGACGTCGGTTATTCCGATGCTGCGATTTAACTCGGACTTTCGTGCTTGGGCCAAGCAGAGGCGAGAGCGGCCGGCCCATGCCAACCCCCTCAATGGAAGGGAAGTAGTCGGGGCAGCACTTAACAGGTTGTTGCGTTTGTCCTTTGCCATGGTTAAGAATCGGACCTATTACCAGGTTTCAAAACCAGAACTAACGCTGATAGCAGTCTAAAATATTGGGGGTTATAATAATTGCATCAGGTGGGCAGGGAGACGCCGCTCGCTATTTTGGGGGCTCATTTGAGCAAACCCGTGTGCACAACATGGTGCCCCTGCCTCCTGGCCAAACCCGTATGAGGTATGATGGGACTCCGCCCAGGCGGATGATCCCGAATCTAACAGCTAAGTTGGGGGCCAGGTAAAGACAGGCTGGGGTCTGCCCACCGATGTGAGTGAATGAATTATAAATTCAGCTGGAGCTATTGACCTTTAGGAATATAGTATGTTGTTGAGTAGTAGAATTAGGCTGCTTTGTTATTCTTGTTTCAATAACAGCATTCCTTCAATGTTGTTATTCTCCCACCCTGCCATCCAGACTGCGGTACTCGAATGATTAACGTACAGGAGATATCAGCCGCTGCCCCGAGGTCGGCTTGGTGACCAGCCATTTGCCGATGATTTCAAGTGCTGGCAATTTTACTTCGAGGTTTTGACGGCGGAGTGGCACCATATCCACAACATCAAATCCGCATATCTGTAGAATCCTATCGAGACTCGCGCAACAGTTGGGGGCGCCGTTACCACTACCACCGGCATAGCATAGACCAATAGCCGGAATACCCTGGGGGATTCCCGGCTCCTTTCTCATAAATCGTATCCTCCGTAGCCGGTCCAGAAATCCTCTCATGCTTTCAGTCAGGTCACCAAAGTAGACCGAGTTGGCAAAGACCACAACATCGGACGCTTTAATCTTTTCTAATAATGAGGGGAAGTCATCTTCAATAATACAACGCCCCTCCTTCCGGCAGAGCCCCCAGCCATCGGCCTCACACTGCCGGCAACGCTCAAGATTAAGTTCAGGTAAGAAAAGACATTCTGATTCTCCACCGGCTGCGGTAATACCTTTTCTTACGCTGTCTATTGCCAGGGCGGTCTTACCTTGTGGGTTTCTACTTCCGGATAACACCAAAATTTTCACGATAAACCTCACTAATTTTTCAAATATTCATAACTCAGACTTTGTTAAGCGATTATACCATGTGTTCAATTTTAGCCTCGGGTTCCGAGGTCCTCCTCAACGAATATCTCCACCGGATTTGACGGATGCTGTCCACAAATTCCAGTCGTTATCGGGTAGTAGTTGAAGATTGTTCATGCTGTATTGTTCCCGATGGATATTATATTGCTCATAGAAACCGAGCGGTACTTCATAAACAGTTCCGGTGTCCGGGTTATAGACCCGCTGGTAACCCAGTATGGCATCGCTCCTCTTTTCAGAAATGACATCGTCCGAACGGTTACGGCTTTCCCATACATCCGTGATAATATCCGAAGTCTCGGAAAGCGTATTACCCGCTTTGAGTACCCCTTGTAATTGCTGCTGCTGTTGTTGGAGGCAATTATCGACAAATGATTGGGATATGTTTAGACTTCGCAGGCTTTGTGTAAGCGTCTCCTGTAAGTATCGGAAATCAGACTTAACCGAGGTTATCCCGATAATGACATAACCAAAACCAGTCCCGCCCCAGGCATAACCCATCAGTGGTATGAGAGGAGCCACCGTGATATAAAAAAGACCTTCTCCCAAATCTCCACCTTGCCGGAACAAAGCGCGTATTGTTTTAGTCTTTCCGCCGGGTAAAGGTGAATCCTCTGCCGCGACTGAGATGACTTCTATATTTTTAAGCTCAGGGAAGTCTTGCATAAATTTTTTGGCAATGTCTGTCTCAGCAATTAATTCAAACTTCGAAAGAAAGTTCTCGGGGGTAAGCGGATTAACGACTGGCATTTCGAACCAGGAAGGAAGAGAACCCCCCATGCTCACATAGTTTTTGTCAATCGTCTTTTGCTCCTCAGCTAAATAGACAGGACCCAGTTCGTTAAAATAGAAGATTTGATTTACCGGGTGTTCTTTGTCTCTGATGCAGAAAGCAAATGTGCTGCATGAACCAGCCGTCACAATGTCCCATCCAATTGGTTTTTTTATGGAGAAAAATCCCCCATTGTAATCTTCCAATTTCAATGTCGGGACAAGCTGAAATGTGGCGGTTGGAGATGGCGGCGGTATTGTACCTGATGTAGTTGGTTTCTGTCCAGGATTGACTTCATGGGTGGAATCACAGCCCAGGATTAATACCACAGATAGTGTTAGGAATATCAGCGCCAGTCTTTTCATACTGAAACCTCCTGCAGAGCCAATGATATACGGCCAAGCATTATTTTAACTAGCGCACCTCAAAAGGAAATACCGCCACAAGTAAATTAGCAACATAGACTTTGTATTCGTATTTACTAACAGGCAGGGTAAGAGAACTGGAGCTAGCAAATCCGCCAACCTTCAGCGCTGTTGGTGGAGCACCAGCATCGGCTGATTGCTTTGTGACAACGTCATAATATTGGGCAGAGACTTGTACCTCTTGAATGACGGTGCCGTAGAGAGTAAAATAATCCCCCGCTGTGAAAGTAGTCACGTTTCTTTGAATATCCTGCGGACCCTTTGCATTGGCTGGGCACTTGCCCAGTCCCATCTCAGAGAAGTACTTCTGGAAGGTCGCTTTGTCAGGCAGTTCTGAAAGAGTAATACCTGGTGTTGTTGCTGTCGGAGTATTCACACTTGTATCCGTTGTCACTGTAATCTGCAGGGACGACCCGACAATTTCTCCAAAAGCGCCGGAAATTGCCTGGAAAGTATAGTCACCCGGCTCCAACGGAGTAGACAGAGCACCAACGGAGACTGCTTTGCTGCTGCCTTCGGTTCGTACACCAGTTACCAGAGTGGTGAATTTATCACCATAGTTCAGGTTTACCTTGAACGTGATGGTTTTCTCGGTTGTCCCTCTGGCCCAGATACTGGACTGAACGGTCTGTGCCGAGGTTAATGACGTGACCGGTGCCGCATCAGGATTGTTACTCAGCGTGACCCATATCCTGACTTTGGCAATCGTCGGAGCACTGGGTGTACTACTAGCACCCGTACCATTTCCATCACCGCAGGCACTAAGATTAAACAATATCATAGCCATAACTGTTACCAGTAACCACTTTTTCATAAGGTCTCCTTTATATTTTGTACAGTTCTTATTTTACTGTGGACATGAATAATCAATTGTAAAGCTGTTTCATGTCAAGCCCGGGTCACCTCTACATCAATCCGAGCAGGAACACTTTCACGAATCACAGTCAGGAGCACTGTGCTCCTAGCTTCCCTCAAATCCTGAGCTGTACCTCGCCCGCTCTCTCCTCGGAGTCACTAACCTTGTCCGCGGCAGTGATTGTGTCTCCTACCCTGATACCCCACTTCATAGACCGGAGAATTTAGCTCCAATTCTCCACTCAGATCATCTATCAATTATGCGATTATCCCTAAATAGTATGAGTTTTACGAAGTCCTCATATAGCACATAACTACAACCGGGCAAACAAGTCATCCACAACCGGCTTGCCGATTTTCAAGAAGACCTCAACCGCTCTGGGATCAAATTGAGTTCCTTTACAGCGCTCTAGCTCTGCGTAAGCCGCATCATCATACATCGCCTTTCGATAAGGCCGGTCCGATGTCATGGCGTCAAAGGCGTCAGCCACCGCCAGAATCCGGGCTCCCGTGGGTATTTCTGTACCCGCAACAATCTGATGAAGACCGCTACCATCATAGCGGTCATGGTGATGCTCAATAATTGCCACGACTTTTTCGTTAACTACGGGCTTAACAATGCCGGCACCCACCTGAGCATGCACCATAATATGTTCGTACTCACCTGGGGTGAGCCTGGCTGGTTTGTTCAAGATAAGCTGATCCACCGCTATTTTCCCGACATCATGGAGTAGACTCCCCCATTGCAAATCTTCCATATCATCCTCAGGTAGTGCTAGCTCCCGACCAATGGCTAAGGCAATCTCAGTCACCCGACATGAGTGCCCCGCAATATATTTGTCTTTGGCTTCGAGGGAAAAAATGAGCGCTTTAATGGCGCCAAGAAAAAGCCCTCGAATTTCCTGTGATTGACCCCCAGCCTGTTCTTCCAGAGATTGATAGCGTTCTTTAATCTCACGCTGCAGCCTTCTTTTCTTCAACGTCCTCTCGACACTCAAAGCAATATCACCCAGATCAAACGGCTTGCAGATATAGTCATCGGCTCCCAGTTTCATACACTGGATCGCAACGCTGGTCTCGGCAACAGCTGTCACTACAATGACCGCTATATCAGGGTATTCGGCTTTGATTTCAGGCAACAGGTAAATTCCCGATTTACCCGGCATCCTTAAGTCGAGAATTACCAGTTCGATCGTTTTGCTTCCAAGCTTTTTCAAGACATGGACCGCATCATCCGCTTCCTCGCAATCATAGCCTTCTTTCGATAGCTTTTGGCTAAGAAGCTTTCTAATTGCTGCTTCGTCATCGACAATGAGAATTCTTTGCTTCTGGGTCACCATCTTTATACCAATACACCTCTGGAATGATAAGCATTAGCTGAAGAGCTTTGCAGCAACTTATTCAAAAGTTCAGGATGACTGTTCTTGGCAAGGGCATCTTCCAGCGACACTATCTGATTTTTTACCAGCTCGACTAGCGCCTGATCCAGAGTCTGCATACCTTCTTTGGTGCTAAGCTGCATGATAGTAGGTAATTCATGACTTTTCCCCGCTCGGATCAGATTTCTCACCGCTGGGTTGGCGATTAAAATCTCAAAAGCTGGAACTCTACCTTCACCCCCAATGCGCGGCAGGAGACACTGCGTTAATACCGCAGTAAGTACTTGCGAAAGCTGCAGTCTAATTTGTCCTTGTTGACCGGATGGGAAAATGTCGATTATGCGGTCAATGGTCTGAGGGGCATCAGAAGTGTGCAGCGTACCCAATACCAGATGCCCCGTTTCCGCAGCCGTTATAGCGGTAGCTATCGTCGTCAGGTCTCGCATCTCCCCGATATAAATTACATCTGGGTCCTGGCGGAGTGTGTGTATGACGGCAACATCAAACGATTTGGTGTCATCCCCCAGATCTCGCTGGGCGATGATGCTTTTCTTGTTACGGTGCAGATATTCGATGGGATCTTCAATCGTGATGATGTTCTTGCTCTCGGTTTCATTTAGGTAATCGATCATCGCAGCCATTGTGGTAGACTTCCCGCTACCGGCGTGGCCGGTAACCAGAATAAGTCCCCGTGGCTTAAGAATAAGCTCTTTGCAGATCGCGGGTAGTTTTAGCTGGTCAAAACTTGGGATGCCAACCGGCACTAAACGGAGAACAAAAGCCAGTGTCCCTCTTTGCCGCAGCACATTGACTCGGAATCGTCCAACTCCAGGCATACTATACGCAAAATCGAGCTCCAATTCACTGGCGAAAGCCTCTCTTTGTGCCTGAGTGGTAATAAATTCAAACACTGCCTGGCTATCCTCTATTGATAGAGAAGGCCAATCGGGACATGGTACTAGCTTTCCATCAATACGGATCACCGGCGGACTACCTACCCTCAAGTGTAAGTCCGAGGCTTTTTTGTCTATCATTTCTCGCAGAAGCTTGTTTATCTCCATATATCTCTCCTCTACCATTGGTGCCCTTTGAAGTCGATACCTACAAATAAGTCCGCTTCTCTTTATCTATAGGCGAGTGTCCGATTGTAAGCGATTACCATCTCTCCTACATTTACCAGCATATAGCGAACAGTCTAAACAAGTTCTAAATACCGACGGGAATAGCTAAATATTTTCTAAATATTCAGTAGTTTATGATAATAAAAAAGGGGGCACCTCTTCTTGTGGTGCCCCCTTCTCATTCAATTCCGGGTAGGTGTCAGCTTTTGCTCTTTATGCGGTGTCTTTGAATTGATAACCTACGCCGGGCACGGTTATGATGTATCTTTGGTCCCCCAAGCCAAGATGCAATTTACTACGGAGACGACCAATAAACACATGCAGGTACTCGGTTTCACTCAGGTACTCAGGTCCCCAGACTTTCTGCAGAAGTTGAATGTGCGTAAGTACCTTGCCCCTGTTGAGTACGAGTTCTTGAAGAAGTTGATATTCCGTAGGAGTTAACCCAACTTTGTTACCAGCAATTATTACCATTCTCTTCACAAAGTCCATTTCAAAATTTCCGATTTTAAAGGTGGGTTGCCTGACCATGGCGTCTCCGATTTGACTACGCTTCAGCACCGACTTAACACGGGCGACCAATTCTCTGTTGAAGAAAGGTTTGGTTACATAGTCATCAGCGCCGCATTCGAAACCTCTTACCTTCTCTTCTTCGTTGCCCCTTGCCGTAACCATGATTATCGGTACCTGCGAGAACTCGCGTATATGCTGGCATATTGTATAGCCATCCATTCCAGGCATCGTAATATCCAGAATGATTAGATCAGGCATTTCCCTATCAACGAGGTCAAGACCAGACTTGCCCTCATTTGCCGTAAAGGTTCGATAACCCTCCAAATCGAGAGTTCTTTTAAGGAGACACAGGATAGACGCATCATCGTCAATTACCAGCATCGAAAGTTTCTTGCTCACCATATCTTTGTCGCTCCTTGGGATGCAGAAGAGGAAAACAGACTTTCTTCACAGTACAGACAACAAGGTAGTATCATACCATGACTATCTCCCTTTCTACATGAACCGCCATGGTGTATGACATCAAAGGATTTGTGTATTAAAAACACAAAATCCTGATATCTTTTAAAGAAATAGTTTTGGTTCGTACTGCTCGCCTCTCTTCAAATCTCTTTATATCAACCTCACTCAACAATCGTCGGATTTCTACGACATTTCTTTTCCAGAAAAGACATGCTCAACTGCTTTCAAGACTTCTTGAATATCCACAGGCTTGGCAATGTACCCATTACATCCTGCCTCCAAAGTTCGTTCCCTATCTCCCTTCATGGCGTAGGAGGTGAGCGCAATAATGGGTATATGTTTGGTTGTGGTATCCGCCTTGATAATTCGCGTTGCTTCAAGTCCGTCCATCTTTGGCATCATGATATCCATCAGGATAAGGCTTGGAATTTTCATCTTGGTTAATTCAACACCTTGGGCACCGTCGGTCGCTTCAATAGTTTCATATCCAAATCTCTGAAGCAGATCCCGTAGTAGTTTCAGGTTCTTTGGTTCATCTTCAACTATCAGTATTGTTTTTGCCATACGACTCCTTGTTATCCGGACTCAGAGGCGACTCAAGAAGTTGCCAGTAACGGACTTATAGCATTTATCAGTTGTTGACGGTCAAATGGTTTGGTCACATATCCATTAGCTCCATACTGTTTGGCGAGCATCTTGTTGAGATCAAAGCCAACAGCAGTAAGCATAACCACGGGGATGTTTCTGGTCGCCTGGTCTGCTTTGATGTCATGACAGGCAGCATAACCATCTTTCTTGGGCATCATGATGTCCATCAGGATAAGGTCTGGTTTCGCAGATTTGGCCAATTCAACACCCTGTATGCCATCGGTCGCTTGAATGGTTATGTAGCCAGATATCTTGAGCAGGTCTCTGGTCAGAGTCATGCTCTTGGGGTCATCTTCAACTATCAGTATTGTTTTTGCCATATCTCCTCCTAATATAATGTCTCCAGAATTGAATTCATATCTTAGTGCGGTCTCCTATGTTGTCTGTCTGATCTTGTTTAGTAGAAACTTAGCTGGCTCGTTTACCTAATTTCGACTACTATCAATAGGTAGAGTAAAGGTAAATCGACTCCCTTTGTCTCGACCTTCGCTTTCCATCCATATCCTGCCCCCGTGCTTCTCGACGATGCTCTTTGTTATCGCCAGTCCAAGGCCGGTGCCGGGGGTTTTGTCCTTGATTCCTCCACTGGCCTGGTAGAACGCTTCAAAGAGTCTCTGCTGCTCCTGAGGGGTCATACCGATACCAGTATCTGAAACGCTAATAATTAGCTCTTTCCCTTGTTTAATAGCCTGTACATTAATCGCACCGCCATCGGGGGTAAACTTGGCAGCATTAGACAGGAGATTGAACATGACCTGCTTGAGTCTTCGCTCATCAGCCACGATTTCCATACCGTTTATATCTTCTCCCACCTGTATTTCCAGACTTAGACTGTGTACCAGGGCCTTCTCCTTGATCATAACAAGGCTATTTTTTAAGAGGTCCGCTATTTTCACTCCGGATACCTCAAGTTCCATTTTACCCGCTTCTATTTTGGACAGGTCCAATATATCGTTGATGAGCGATAGGAGATGTTTGCCGCTGTCTACAATATCACTCACGTACTCTGCTTGCTTATCGTTGAGATCGCCGAAGTAATGCTCATGTAAGACCTGTGAAAAACCGATTATGGAATTTAATGGCGTTCTGAGTTCGTGTGACATACTTGCAAGAAATTCAGATTTTGCCTGGTTTGAAGCCTTAGCAACGCTAACCGCCTCCTCAAGCTGTCCTGTCCTCTCTTTAACCTTCGCTTCTAACTGTAAATTGAGGGACATGAGCTCTTCGTTAAGTCCAACCAACTGTTCTGCCGCCTGCTTGCGCTCAAGGGCATTCCCGATAATTTCCGAAGATATGCGTAAGACGGCAAGGTCATTATCATCCCACTCCCCTGCGGCGACTTTGTCAAAACCAATGAATCCGGCAAGATTACCGCTGGTAAATACGGGCAGTACCAGTACTGATTTGATTCCCCGACTTAGCAGGATTTTCTTTTCGGCGCTGGCGTCGGCGGGCATTCTTGAAATATCGGCGATATGAATAACCTCTCCGTTGCCCAGCTTTGTCATCCACCATGGGAACATTTCGCAGGGGATGTTTTTAAGGTTTTCGATTTGTGGACGAACTCCATCCGCACACCACTCATGGGTGTTGTCCATAATGTTTCCTTTATCACGTAAAAGAAAGAGATAAGCCCGGCTTGCTTGACTGAGCCTGCCAATATCAGCGAGCGAAGCATTTATTATCGAATCCATGTCGGAAATGCCCACAAAACGAGAAGATACTTTTGCGATTGTCTCCTCAAATTCTAGTCTGCGCTGGATGTCGTCTGCAGCTCGCTTACGCTCATTTAGTTCAGTCTCAAGTATTGCTCTTTCTCTGGACGTAACTTCAGCCTTCATCCGTTCGGTATCGTCATGAAGGATAACCAGATGCCCGTTGAGATGCTGCTGTGCACTTATCTGAGTTATATATGCTCTGAAAAAACGTTGCTGCTGGCCTTCTCCCATTGCTATCACAGCTTGTGTTTCGGTCATGTCCGGTTTCAGTTCAAGCAAACCTAATTGTCCTGGTAATACCCGGTTATACAGCTGCCCGATTACCTCTGATCTGTTACGCTCGATTATGTTCTGAGCAGCGGGGTTAAGTTCAACGACGCGTTGCTGGGTGTCCAGAACGATCACACCGTCAACCATACTCCTTAAAATCGTGTCATGGGCTATGGGCATAATATTCAGCAATTGAAGGCGTGATAAACCCCAGAAAAAGGCTACGCCGGTTATCGCAAAAGCCAGTGGAGTTGGGTCAACCACCGAGAACGGACTGACACCGACAATAAACAGAAAGTTACCTACCCACGGTACAAGAGCGGCTAGCAGCAAGGTTCCCGCCTGTTTTCGATAAATACCCTGTGATTTCCTGAACAAATCTAATAGACACAGAGTACCTAATAAAAGCAGGGTATAGGCGAAAGTAGCATAAATCCAGAACCACGCATTATGAGTGACGGCATCCGCCGCTGGGGATAAGCTAGTATCCAGCCAGATGTTTTTCCACATCAGATGGTGTATACCATTGGTCCAAACCACTATGAGCGTAGTCACGGGGAGGATGCATAATATTACCATGTTACGACGTGTCAGCCACTTTTTCCTATCGGTATACTGCAGTGCGAATACCAACCACGCCACAGGCATGGCAGTAATCCCAAAGTAAGACATTTTCATCCAAAAGATCTTTGCAGCAAGAGCCAGACTGAGATATTCCATGACTACGGCGAGCGACCACCATGCCAGAGCAAACATAAGCACCAAGAAGGTTTTCCCCAACGAAGTGGAACGATAGCGCCCCCCACGGTACGCCATAATAAAGGCCATTAACATTGCAAATAGTGGAGGTAATATGTAAGGGTTATAAGCCAATTGCATTTTCTTCCATCTATGTGATTTTCGATTCTCTAAACATTATTTGGAGTTAAGGCCCCATTATTGTTAGAAGTTTGGCTTTTCAAAGACAGGAGCCGACCAACTGTGCTCAAGAGTTCCTGAGAGTTGAACGGCTTAGTAATATACCCATCGGTGCCTGCAATATTCTCGGCGAGCTTCCTGTTGAGGTCATAATCTATGGCGGTTAACATGACCACAACGATTCCCTTGGTAGCCTGGTCTTGTTTGATAGCACGGCACGCAGTAAGACCATCCATCTTAGGCATCATCATATCCATAATAATAAGGTCGGGTTCTTGGCTGTGAGCCATGTTCACGGCTTCTTCCCCATCTTGTGCCTCGAGGATAGTATAATCATGTCTCAGTATTTGGCAAACAAGGCGTCTAACGCCCTTTTCGTCGTCAACTACGAGCACTCTTTTTCTATTTGATTGTTCCATCGAACTCAAGTTTCCTCCTCTTAGAGTAATGATGTAGAGTCTCTTAGAGCTCAAGCCTTGCGAGTGTTTTCCCAGTATCCTTTGTCCTGAGGAATGACCTGGCTACGACTGGGTCAAACTGGGTGCCCACGAACGCACGATTTCATCCAAGGCTACTGTGTATCGACCTGAAGCCCTTTGGCGTTAAGCGCCATTCTCAGATCTCGATTATACGCAGTTCATCTTCAACCAGCGGAACCCCCTCTTCGTTTTGGTTTGTTATCACCTTTCCACGGTATACATCTCGTCATAATCACTGACTATCGACAGGCAATTCTATAACAAAGGTAGCTCCTGTACCGACCTGGCTCCTGGTATATATTTTCCCTCGATGTTCGGTCACTATTCCATGGCAGATGCTTAACCCGAGCCCGGTTCCTTTCCCCACTTCTTTAGTTGTGAAGAATGGATTGAAAAGTTGACTCAGATTCTCATTTGAAATCCCGGGGCCGTCGTCTGCGAACGAAATTCTCATTATACTGCCAAGTTTTTCAGCGGTAATAATTAATGTGCCCCTTCCATGCGCCTCAGTCATGAAGTACTCGGCATTAATGATGATGTTTAGGAACACCTGTTCCATCTGGGAATAGTCGACCATGACTTCTGGAAGGTCAGTAGCAAAACGCCTAACAACCTCAATTCTGTTAACTTTCTGCTCATAGGTCCGTAGCCTCAATACAGCCTCAATGACATTTTCTATTCTGGTAAGCTGCTTTACAGGAGTATACTGTCGCGCGAAGGTAAGGAGATTTTTAACAATGCCAGCTGCGCGTTGTGCCTCACTGTGAACAAGACTAAGATCTTCTCTGATATCATCAGGTATCTCCCTTTCCATCAGAAGTTGAGAAAATCCGATAACGCTAGTCAGTGGGTTGTTAAGCTCATGGGCAACGCCGGCGGCCAATTCGCCTACGGAAGCGAGCCGGCCGTTGAGGATGAGCTGCTGCTCCATTTGCTTTCGTTTGGTGATGTCTCTGGCGACATGCACGGAACTAATAACATTACCTTTCTCATCAAAGACAGGAGACGTAGTCATCTCAAGGAAAATCCCCAAATGGGATTCGAAGAATTCTTCCGTGGCTGACCTACCTGTCTGCAGTGTCTTTTGATGAGGGCAGTACTGCACAGGCTGGTCCGTGTTGTGCATAAGCTCATAACAGGTCTTGCCCAAAAGTTCTTGTGGCTTCTTCTTAAAGAGATCAGCGTAAGCCTTGTTCACCCTAATAATCCTGAAGTCTTTATCCTGAATGGAAACAAAATCTGTAATTGAGTCGAAAGTCCTTCTCCATTCCTCAGCCGCATGCTGGATTCTTTCTTGTGCCTGCTTGAGCTTACTGACGTCTCTGAAAATGCCTTGGATTAGTATTTTCCCATCAATAAGGAGCGTATTGGCGCTTATGGATACCGGTACAACAGTCCCGTCTTTTCTGACAACCTCTGCATCAAAATCGACAGCATGTTCCTCTTCAGTGTGATTCCTGAAGTGCTTCTGATAATAGTCCTCTTTGGCTGCAGGGTGAAGCTTGCTTTGATCCATGCCGATGATCTCTTCTCTGGGGCGTCCTAGTAGTCGTTCTGCTTCTTTATTAGCATCTATGATACATCCGGTCTCTGTATCTGCTATGAAAATGGCGTCATTAGCTTCTTCGAATAGAGCCCTATACTTCCTGTGAGTCTGCGATTGCGCATCCTCTGCCCGTTTGCGTTCAGTGACGTCTCGGACGACACCCACAATTTCCACCGGCTCCCCATTCTCATTATTGACAAAGCAAGCATGCACCTCAACCGGGATAATATGTCCGTCTTTGTGGACTGCCTCAAGCTGAAGAGTGCGTTGAGATACTCCGCTCATGAGATCTTTAGACATCTCATACTTTTGTTTCTCGTATGATTCAGATGTAAGCACGTCTTTTGGCTGTAGAGATAGTGCCTCTGTGTACGTGTAGCCTAAGATTCGCTCAATGGAAGGGGTTACATAGGTATAACATTCGTCCTTTATGCATAATCTGTAGATAATATCTGCGGAATGCTCAGCAAGTAGCTTGTACCGCTCCTCTGTTTTCTTCCACTCGGTTATCTCTCGCTTTGTGCCGAAGAGACGTAAGCCACCTCGTCCTTGCGGGTCTGACTTGGGTTCCTCCAGTTCGGCAACACGCTGCCTTAAAGTCTCCAACTCCTTGACAAGCTGTTCTCTGGCTTTATCGACCCTTATCATTGCTTCCTCCAGGGAAGGCGTATTCAACTTTGATTCTTTTCACTTCCGCTCGGATTTTATTCAAGTCTTCCTCTGTGTATATTCTCCAGCCTCTTCGGTCCTTATAGTGCTTCTCAAGGATTCCTGCTTTAAGCCATCGGAAGAGAGTCGCTCGACTGACACCCGTCTTCTTGCAGGCTTCTAAAGTCCTGTAATACATCTGCCCATCGATTTCAATTGACACGATGGTACACTCCTTTTCGATAAGATATCTTGATACGTCTTGAGACCATTAAATCACCGATAAGAGTGCAAACCTATCCCCTTTTCAGGCTATCAGATACCGTACTTAAGTACATCCTTGCCCGAGATTCATGGGTGACTTTTAAGGTAAGCGTCGCATACACATAAAAGAATATCCTGAGAGAGGTATCATCTTGCAGATACTCCCATATTTTTGATCACAACGACAGACCAATGATCGGTTTTCGATGAGGCTCTAAAAGAAAGACGAGTTGGGAGCAGTATAGAGGTGTCTCGGAAAAATTATGGAATTCATCATTGACATCGGTTTTTTATAAGATCCAAAGAATCGTCTCGGCAAAGACGCATCTGCTTGGTCTGTTCAAATAGCAACATTTTCCAGTATCATCAAAGTAATAACGTAATTTTGTACTTGCACAATCTGGCTTTTTGAGAGTGCCGAAAAACTCACGTCTCCCTTTGAAAGAGCGGGAACTCAAAGGGATTATTGAGCTTAAATCCCTCTTATTTCCGTTTAAAAAAGGAAGAAATTGAGTAAGGAAAACACTTTTTCGGCACTCTCAGAAGGTTAAGTAACATCTCATCGAAAAGTGTCCCCGGAGAATAAGCCTCTAGGGAGTATCGGTTAGCGGTCTAACCGTTTTGCGTAGATAAACTCAGGGTCACCTTCATTGAGGTTTTCTATTACACCGCTTGGCTGACAGTCCATACTTGCAAACAATCTCTGCGAAGGTACGTTCGATTGATTGGTGGAGGTAAACAGCTTCTCAGTAGTGCATAGACCTTCAAGATAGCTAATCAAGCGGGTCCCAAGATGTTTCCTTCTTTGCGATGAAGGGTCATCCTTGTCCGGGTTCGGTCTATAAGCTGCCCTTCCGATGCCACTACTGTCTTGCTCAGGTCCGTGTTTGTCAACAACTATTCAATAATCTTTCATCAAACTCTCATGTCGCTACTGAAACATGCAAAAATCAACAAAATCGCGATAAAACCACTGTGTTCGCCAGCGTTTTACCCTGATTTTCGCTGGAAAATAACGAAAGGTTCGAGCCTGTACCCGCGTTTTTGTATCCACTAGGATACCCTTGCTTCTAAAATTGCATCTTATTGGGTAATTATGGCTGTTTAAGTGGTAATAATGGCACCTTATATGGTAAGAACGCGAGTTATACGCCTCTTATTGGCTATTGTGGTACCCTTATGTGTACCTATCAGTCAATTAAGGCCACCTTAACTGTAAAAACCGTACTGAAACGACATGATATGTACAAGGAGAGGACGGGAAGATGCAGTCAGGGGGTTGTGCCTCTGCTACCATTTCCTGAAAACACCATAGAGGGGGCAACACAGGTCTTCCGTTTGCTGCCTTTGGCGGCATATTAAAAGAAATGGGTTAGCTCCCGACCTGAAAATATTCAATCGTGATTTGCGAATGAGTTCATAACAAGGCAGGTGTTAGTTTTCTGTAAGATGGCGGTTTTACCCGGACGCGTGACGACTTTGGCTCGCCGGTTCCGTCAAAGATTCGCATCAGTCATTTGCAAATTTTACCGGTATCTACCATGGAATTGGGTTTAGCCAGGTTATCCAATTAGCTGGTGGGGCGTAATCTCGACGAGTTGGGAGGACAGTTACCGTGTTGGATTCTGGATATGCTTCGTGTAAATAAATGGAGCACCAGGAGATTTGTGCGGACTTCAGTGGGAGACCTATGCCAGGGTTCAAATTCGGCTGAATGTCGATAGTGTAAGCTTTTTCAAGAAAGCCTATGGTCATGGACGGTGATCCGAATCTGCCGCGATTTATGGCAAGGTCCTGAGGGTGAGTCTGCAGGGTGATCTCCAGCGCTAATTCTACATCGTTCCCGGCGAGTCTGGTCCCTGGTGGTGCGTCTTGAGATAAGTATCCAAGTTATTACTCAATCTGCTCCACAACTCCTTTGTTTTTTCCTCACCATGGACTTTCAATGCAGACTGGAATAATGCTTCCGTGGCTTGTTCTCGGGATATACCGATAACCGTCATCAAGTCGATCAAAGCTATAAAATCGCGGGCATCTTCTTCAGCGCTTTTTTGGGCGAAATATGCTTCAAGTTCTGAGCGTTTTTCAGCCGTCAGCTTCTGCAGATCGAAATCGAAACGTGCTCTTGCCGGCCTTTGCTGTCTTTCTTGTGGTTTTGTGCTTTTATAACTTTTTTTCGCCTGACCCTCTTTTCCTTCGGGTGCTGGGGGTATATGGTTGCGCAAGAACTGCTCCAGATCAGCATAAAAATCCGCGTAACTTTCATCCCGGCCTTTGAAGAGGTCGGCGAACGTCAGACCCAGCCTCAGACGGTACTCGCCTTCAGGCTCCTCTTCTGGACTGAAAAATATCGGGAACTTGTGCGAGATCATCTGTCTTAATCCCCATGGCGGCAGCAAGCGCCGGAGCACTTCATCCCGAGAAATTTCGAGGTTCTTTGAAAGCTGCGTCAGGATATCTTCGCGAAGTCCCGAATCGTTTTTCAAAGCTTTGCGGACAAACCGGTAACGGTTCTCGAAGTTCGGTCCGAGCCTTTTCCAGCTTTCAAAATACCTCAAGGCAGTGGCGGGCTTCATCTTCAGCGTCGCCGCCACCGCCACCGGTCTCCCGCCCTGGTCGAAAGCTTCGAAGCAGAGTTTTCTCAGTGATTTTCCCTCTTGGTCCAGTTTGATGGGGTGCTGCCTGTGTTTCCCAAGATGTAAAAGGTTAGTCAGTTTCATCGCATGCTCTCTTATTAAGCTATTGCCGGATGTCAACCGGTCAATCGGGCGGCAAATTTTATGGGCAGCCTTGATGGGGCTGTATTCTCAGCTGTATCAGTGTTCTTCTGACCGTGCTGAAATCCGGATTGTTGTGGTGTTCGTCCCGCAAGTTTCTCGCAATAGCTCTGTAGCCGTATCCCAGTCGGTGTAATTCAATCACTACAGGTTCAAGTTCAGGCGGAATCGCCTTCGGCCGACCTGGTTTCGAGACCTTTGATGGTGCTTTTGCAGGTGGTACCAGTCCGATAGATATGTCATCTTTCATCAAATCACCCGTTGCAAAACAGTGGTAAAACTCCTCGTCTTTTTAGGCGGTGACTTTCAAATTATGCCTCCTAGCGCCAGAGTTTTTCATACCAGGCTTTGCATTCCTCACCAGCGATCTTCCTGTATTTAGCCGTGGTGTTGAATGAAGTGTGACCGAGGTGCTCCTGGAGCAGCCGCATTCCCTCTCCAGAATCATCCGTTTTCATGGCGTGAACAGCGAAGGCGTCACGGAGGCGGTGCGGGCTGACGCCGCGCAATTTGCCTGTCTCCGGGTTACGGAGTTCTCCCAAACCCGCTTTTTGGGCACATTGATGCACGACTTGCCAAACTCGATGTCTGCTGATGCCGAATAGATACAGCTTGCCGTCGCGGTTGACCGGTCCGCCTTGTGCTATGTACGCTCTGATCATGTCCAAGGTCTCGCCATCCATTGGTAGTGCCCTCTGCCGCCGTTTTTCCGACCTCTGTGATGCGTTTAACTGGTTCTTCGAACCGCACTTGGGGCAGAAATCATGCTTTAATCCCAGTCTGGCGCCGCATTGCTTGCAGTTGAGCCACACTCTTGCTTTGAGGTGAACGATGGTAACCTCTGCGTTGGTGAAGTCGATGTTTTCCACAGCAATTGAAATCGCCTCGCTCACCCGGCAACCCAGACGTGAGAGAATTCTGATAAGCAGACGGTCGCGGGGAGTCTTCGCCGTATTCTCCAGTTTGGTGGTTTCAGCGATCTCAAGGTACTCTCTTGCCATGTCACTTCTCTCTCTCGCTATCGTCTTGATCAGCACTCGTCCCGGGCAGATGTTTGGTTTCAGGAGCAGGAGTTACAACATTCTTTTCCGTCAGGACACGAAGGTACCTCTCGGCGATCAAGTCGGCGAGAATTTTCAGGGCTTCGTCAAACGGCGCCCTCTCGGGAGTCATCTGGTTACTTATCACTCTTGACATTCGGTTCTACCGATGGTAATATCGTCACAAGAACCTAGTTACATAAATATTGCTACACTTGTACTCACAAGATGATAATAAAGTCTTTAACGGTAATCAACTAGGCATAGAATAGCATAATAATACATATATCAAAGTCGATATACACAAAACAAAAAATTATTTGATATGGAGGGAGGTCATATGCCGAAGAAAAAAGGAATCCTATCAATTAAACCGGACCAGCGGCTCCTGTGGTTGAAGCGGAACGAGGGGGGTGAATCTCACTTTCAAATCGCTCTCAAGGAAGGCGTCGACCATCGGACAGTGGCCAAACATATCGAAATTGCCAGAAACGAGCGGGAACTCAAGGATGAGCGAAGCGCTGTCCTGCGTAATGCCTTGGAACGTCACTTTGTGGATTTACTAAACACCATTGATATAATGCTGAGTTGCATAGACACTGAACAGGTAGTTGAATTTTCGGGAGATAGTGAATTCCTTAAGAATGCGCTTCATGATCATATCCCGCGTTCTTCGATCTGGGCTCTGTTGCGACGGTGGAACGCCGGCGTCGCCGATTTGACTCGACTCGAAACGAATATAAGAGTTAAACTGGAAAGCAGGCTAGCAACTGACCCTGGATTGACTGCGGTCGATGAGCGTAAAAGTGGTGAATTGTTGAAGAGAATGAGGCCGTCACTCAAATACAACCCAAAAGAAAGACCTAAGGGTCAAGTTGAATTGGACGTTGAGTCTCCTGAAATAGAGGCGAGGGTGAACCTGTCACGCACCTTGAGTTCTGCCGTATCCGGATTCATAGAACTGGATAAGAAAGAGTCTGTTGTCGTCGAGAACGCCCTGTCGAAAATACAGAGTGAAATGTTATCCTGGGAAGAATTCGCTGAATTGGGTGATGTTTATCGCAGGCTGGCCGACACGCGAGCCAAGCTTAAGAAAGAACTCCGGGTCCTGAAGTGGAAGAGAATCGTGCCGGGCCGATGTCGGCTGTGCCCAATGTAGCTAACGAAATATATCGAAGATCTTCAGAGGAGGTACAATATGAGAGTCGCACTGTACGTCAGGGTTTCCAGCGATGCCCAGGATGTCAGTTTGTCCATTGGAGCCCAGCTGAGGGCTTTGAGAGAATATGCTGAAAAGCATGGTTACACCGTTGTGAGAGAATTTGTCGACGAAGCGGAGAGCGGTCGCACAACAGCTAGACCCGCTTTCAGGGAGATGATAGCTCTGGCCAAAACCAAAGAACCGCCTTTTGACATGATTTTAGTTTGGAAATTGAACCGGTTTTCACGTAACAGGGTTGACTCAATCACCTTCAAAGAGCTGCTCCGCAAGCGCGGTATTAGCGTTGTTTCCATCAACGAGCCGCTGGAGAATAACCCATCCGGTAAGCTTCTCGAGGGCATTATCGAGGGCATGGACGAGTTCTACAGTGCTAACCTGGGCCAGGATATCAAACGTGGCCTAAGGGAAGCCGCCACCAGGGGTTTCTTTGTTGGGAGACTGCCTCCAGATGGGTTTCACAAAGTAGCGGCAATGGATGGGAACAAGTCCCGGCACAAGCTGGAACCTGATCCTGCTGATTCCAGGTCGGTGCTGGCTGTTAAGTCGGCGTTCGCCATGTCGATGAAAGACTGGGGAACAAAAGAAATTACTAAATCTCTCAATAAGGATGGCTTTCGTACAAGTACAGGGGCGCCCTGGACAAAGACATATGTTTACAAGGTACTCACAAATGAAGCATATTGTGGCACACTGGTATTGGGTGGGAGACCCGGTTACAAAGCAATCCGCAGCGGTGAACCTCCGGTGAGAGTTGAAAATGCCTGGCCGGCTATAATTGATAAAGAAACCTTTTTATCCGTTCAAGGTAAAATGGCTTCCCGAAAGCCAACCGCAGTCCATCCCAGAGTATTACCCAGTTTCTATTTACTCTCCGGAATTCTTTTCTGTTCCTGCGAAAGGGCGATGATCGGTCGCAGCGCCAAGTCCCATCATTTCTATTACTACACCTGCAACCGGAAATTCAAGGAAGGGTCGGACTCCTGTCATGCCCGAAGTCTGCCGAAGAAGAATCTGGAGAGAATTGTAACCGAGCACATCAAGAGTAAGATTCTGAACGACGATGTTCTGGAAAAGCTGGTTGCTTTGGTTAATGAAGACCTTGACAAAGCCCACTCCTCATATCGGGAAAAGTTTGAAGTACTGGATGCTGAAGTCAAGGATGTGAGTTCAAGACTGACCAGACTCTATGATGCGCTTGAAACGGGAAAGCTTGAATTAAGCGATCTCGCCCCCAGAATCAAGGAATTGAAAGCCAGACAAGATGAGTTGTATAAATCACGGGTGTTGCTTGAAGCGGATATGACACTCCATGGTGTTCGATACGTCGATATCGAGCAGGTGAAATCATATTGCAGTGACCTGCGGAGTCTGCTGGCTGACACAGACATCGTGAAGAGTAAAGCATTCTTGAGGTCATTCGTGGAGAAGATAGTCATCGATGGGGGTAAGTGTACGATTCATTACAAACTGCCCGTACCCGCTACCTGGCAGGGCAGTGATGATTTAGTTCTGCCTATTGAACCCTCAAGTGGAGCTGAGGGGACTCGAACCCCTGACCCCTTCCTTGCAAAGGAAATGCTCTCCCAGCTGAGCTACAGCCCCAAGAATGCGTTGACCTGAAAAGACACTAACTGTATAATAATAACAACAAAATACTCCAGCTTTCAATCCGACCAAACACCTGCGCTTGGTCGGAATTATTTTATGCAACCGTATTATTACTTCTGCCGGTCATCTGATCGTTAAGCAAACTTGACCTGATTTAAATATTACTTCCCTGAAGGTTTATAACAATATGACAGGACTTGAAATCTTTTTTTTAGGAATCACCGGGCTGTTTGCCGGTATTTTCGGCACGATGATCGGCATCGGAGGCGGCATTATTTTCGTTCCTATTTTTGTTCTCGTCTTCCATTTTACTCCCCAGCAGGCTATCGGGACGTCCCTCGCCGCTGTCTTTTTCAACGCCTTTTCCGGAAGCCTTGCATATATAAGACAAAAGAGAGTTGATATTAGATCGGGATGGAAATTTGCCGTCGCTACTTTACCTGGCGCTTTCCTGGGCGCCTGGCTCGTCCGTTATTTTACTGATTATATACTGGAATTGGTCTTTGGAAGCGTAATGATTCTAATGGCACTCTTCATTATTTTGCGTAAGAATACACCCGCAATACGCACGAAAAATATTCACCATTCACGTAAAATCGTTGATTCTCAAAATGATATTTTTGAATACACACCTAAAGAAGGACTCGGAATAGCCATTAGTTTTGCTGTCGGGATAATTTCGAGTTTACTTGGTATCGGCGGAGGTATTATTCACGTACCTGTTCTTATCTACCTGCTTGGGTTTCCTGTCCATATAGCCACCGCAACCTCGCATTTTGTCCTGGCAATCTCAACATTTTCCGGCAGCATCACTCACCTGACCCTCGGGAACATATTGTATATCCCGGCGTTAGTCGTTGGACTCTGCGCGGTTGCCGGAGCTCAAATCGGAGCCAGGCTATCACGCCGGGTTAAAGGGTTGATGATTGCCCGGCTGCTTGCAATTGCTCTTATTTTAGTGGGTGTGCGTTTACTATTAAAAGCGCTGGGTGTAATGTAAAAATAAATCAAACATTGAACAGGAAGGTTATCACATCTCCATCCCTTACAATGTAAGTTTTGCCTTCCATGCGCAACATACCTTTTCTTCGAGCTTCCGCCAAACTACCGCATTGAACCAGGTCATTATACGAAATCACTTCCGCCCTTATAAAACCGCGTTCCATATCGGTATGAATCTTACCCGCGGCTTTTACGGCATCTGTACCTGCCTGGATAGGCCAGGCTCTCACCTCGCCGGATGCAATTGTGAAGAATGATATTAAACCCATTAGCTCGTAGGAGAGTGCCACAACGCGGTCAGAACCTGATTGTTTTAACCCATAACTATCGCGCATTTCAGCAGCCTCATCAGGGGCTAACTGAGTTAACTCCGACTCTAATTTTCCGCAAAGTGAGATTACTCGCGAGGCTGAACTAGTGAATCTGGCATTTAATTTCACTTCAAGTTCTTGCGATTCACCCAACTGCTCCTCCCCGATGTTGACCACAATCAGTAGAGGTTTGGCTGTCAGAAATTGGAAGTTACTTATTATTTTGCTTTCTTCAGACGTTAATTTAACTTCACGGACGGGAGTATCCTTTTCGAGTTCAGCCTTAAGTTTTAATAAAGTGTCCTGTTCTTTCTGGTGAGTTTGACGCTCGGCTGGTTTCGCTGCCTTAAGCGATTCCTGCAACCGCTCTAATCTCCGTTCTAAAATCGTCAAATCGGAGAAGGCAAGTTCCAGGTTCATCGCAGCTATGTCGCGCTCAACGTTTATGTTGCCTTCCGGATGTGGAATGCTCTCATCTTTGAAAGCTCGTACTACATTTATGATGGCGCCAGCGCTGCTGACCGTGTTAAGCAGCTGCCCTCCGATTCCTTTATCCTTGACCAGTCCTTTGATAGAAGCCCCGATATCACTGTAAGTGATCGAGATAGGAACGGTACGCTTGGGCTGAAGGAGTTTAGTGAGAATCTCAAGTCGAGGATCTGATACCCTGGCAGTACCGATATGCACTCCCGCTGCCTGGGAGTGTCCTTTATCGCTGACTGCCCCCATCGTCAGAGCATTGAAAACAGTGGTTCGTCCGCTTTGCTCTAGTCCAATTATACCTATTTCAATATTCATAACCGACCGTACTTTATGTTAAGTCGATGGATGTTTCTTGCTTATTCTACACTCTCGCTGTGAGGTCTTCAATAGGTACTATTGACACTCCAACTCAATGAATCTACAATCAAGAGTAGGCAAAAACCAT
>Ga0315284_10002309_pt1 | contig 27362 bp, 26 predicted proteins | sample YL17G09_16_MG_FD_203696 | JGI IMG/M metagenome (GOLD analysis project Ga0315284, IMG submission 203696) | Sediment microbial communities from Yellowstone Lake, YNP, Wyoming, USA - YL17G09_16 | ecosystem: Environmental > Aquatic > Freshwater > Lake > Sediment | place: USA: Wyoming | collected...
CCTGATAGCCCCGCTGCCGATATTTACGGTCACCCATGAAACTCTCCTGTCACCTGGACACACTCCGAAAAATGCGCCGGAAGTTGGTTACCAACATCATACGCCGCACAGGTACGAAAAGCTATGGCGCGCGCTTCCGGATAGTGTCCTAACCTGGGATGTAGCGCTGGTTCAACCCCGTGGCACCGGCAGGTGCCGCCCTAAATGGCGGCGCTACACGGGAAACGGGACACCACCTGCTTTCGCGGGAATTGGAGCCTGATGCGATGGCAGGGAGATCAGGCTTCTCCATGATCTCGGCCAGGATACACGAGGCTTCGATCGGGCTCCCAGGAGAGATAAACCTTGGTGCCTCGGGCGATGCCGTCGGCCGTGGAGTGTTTGGAATTCGATTCGCGCACTACCAGGCGCTCGCCGCCCGCGAGCTCGACGGCCCAGCGCCGGCTGCCGCCTTCGTAGATGGCCTCGACGACTTTTCCCGCCAACAAATTCCGCGGCGCCGGGCGAGGCGACCTCAGCAACAGGCGCACGGCCTCCGGCCGCACCGCCAGTGTGGCGTGGGCGCCCAGGACCAAGCCGTTTGCGTACTGAGCCCAGAGCGGTGCGCCGGAGTGACTCTCAAAACGCGCTTCGCCGTTATCCTGCTGGGCAAGTTTCACGTCGAAGAAATTCTCCACACCCATGAACTCCGCCACGAAGCGCGTGCGCGGCCGGTCATAGATCTCTTCGGCAGTGCCCACATGCTCCAGGCGCCCGCGGTTGATGACGGCGACCCGATCGGACATCACCAGCGCCTCTTCCTGGTCGTGGGTGACGAAGACGAACGTAATGCGCAGTCGCTCGTGCAGGCGCTTCAACTCGACCTGCATTTGCTTGCGGAGTTTCTGGTCGAGCGCGCCGAGCGGTTCATCGAGCAGCAGGACGGCAGGTTCGAGCACCAACGCACGCGCCAGGGCCACGCGCTGCTTTTCGCCTCCGCTCAGTTGGTGAGGCAGCCGGTCTTCTTTGCCCGGCAACTCCACCAGTTCCAGCATGGTCTTGACGCGTTGCCGAATCTCGCCCTTCGGCAACTTTTTCTGTTCCAGCCCGAAGGCGACGTTGTGGAAGACATCCAGATGGGGAAAAAGCGCGTAGTGCTGGAAAACCGTGTTGACGTTGCGGTGGTAAGGGGGCAGGCTCGAGGCGTCGCGCCCCTCGATGAGGATGTGGCCCGACTCCGGCTGCTCGAAGCCTGCTAGGAGGCGGAGGATGGTTGTCTTGCCGCTGCCGCTCGGGCCGAGCAGGGTCAGGAATTCACCCTTGCAAACGCGGACCGAAAAGTCATCCAGCGCCAAGTGCTCGCCGAAGCGTTTGCTCACGCACCGAAGCTCGACGATGGGGTTCCCTCGTTGGTCCCTGTCGTCGATCTGCTCGTCCGACTCTGGCTTCGTTGACACCGGTTCAGGCAGTCCTGTATAAGTCCAGCTTTGGCGCGAGATTATAGCATGAGCCCATCCGGCAGAACGCAATCGCAAAAGTGAAGCCGGAAAAACTTTTCATCCCGCTCCCCCGAGGACACCATGCTCAATATGCTAAATACGCTGACCCTCCCCACCACAATGGTGGGCTCCTACCCGAGGCCGTTGTGGTGCACCGAAAGCCTCCGTGGCCGCTCCTTCAAGCAGGCGATGGGCGACAGCATTTTCCGCGAGCAATATATCGACGCCGTCACCTGCATCATCAACGCCCAGGAAAGCGCCGGCCTCGATATCCTCACCGACGGCGACTCGCGTTTCGATCTCGCCGTGGGCGGGAAGTCCTGGTTCTTTTACGTACTCGAGCGCCTGGGCGGGCTTAGTGGGCATCGAGATTATTCCGCAGCCTGGGCTTCATTCGGCTACCGGCCGGGCCACATCCTGTGGGAAGTGATGGAAGCCTATCAGCCGCCGGTCGTCACCGGCAAAGTGACCCGCGGGCCGCTTGAATACGCTGCGGTCTGGAAAGTCGCGCAGCGCCTGACCGACAAGCCGGTGAAATTCGGCACGATCAGCGGGCCGCTCCTCGCGCGCATGATGTGGGATGAGTTTTACAAGAGCCCGTCGGCGCTCGCCGAGGATCTCGCCGAGATCATCAATGCTGAGCTGAAAGAACTGGCTGCCGCCGGCTGCAAGATCATTCAGCTTGAAGAGCCGCCGCACCATTTCGCCTCGCTCAATCCCCAAGTCACCGATAAAGACCTGGAGGAGATGACCAGAGTCTTCAACAAACAAGTGGTTGGAGTCGATGCGGAGATCTGGGTGCACACCTGCTGGGGGAACCCGAACCAGCAGCGCTGCTTCTGGGAGACCCCGAGCTACGAGCGCGCGCTGCCGCACATGCTGCAACTCGATGCCGACGTTATTACGTTTGAATGTGCCAGCACGGGGGGGAAGGACCTGCCGCTCTTCGCCAATTACAAAACCGATAAGAAAATCGCCATCGGCGTTGTGAATCACGCGCAGACAACCGTCGAGCCGCCCGAGGTCGTGGCAAACCTGATTCGCAAGGCGCTCGAATTCATCCCTCTCGAACGGCTGGTGATTACCACCGACTGCGGTTTCGGTCGTGAAGGTTTGTCACGGAGGATTGCGTATTACAAGCTGGTGTCGCTGGTGCAGGGGACGAATATCGTCCGCCGCGAGCTGGGCCTGCCGGAAGCGCGCATCCGCGCGATGGATCCGAAGCTGTGGTTTGTGGAATTGTGAGAAGAAAATCCGCAGGAGTAGATCGCGGCTCCCGCGCTACGTCAGGCCTTCAGCCACAGATTCGCGGGAATCTCTCCTGCCTTCTTGGGCTTGTAGGGCCAGGTGATCTTCCTGCCCGTGCCGGCCGACTCGTATGCCGCGTAGATGATTTCCAGCACGGCCACGCCGTCCTCGCCCGTCTCGCGCGGCGTCTGGTCGTTCAAGACACATTGTGTGAAGTACCGCATTTCATGCGGGAAGCCGTAGATGTGTGACTCCTCAAAGACCGTAAACGTCCAGCCTTTGGTTTCGCCCGCTTTTTCCATCGCGTAGCCATAGCCGTCGAGGCTGTAGGTTTCCATCGAGCTGCCGTGCAGCAAGTCGCAGTAAATCGCGCCTTTGGTGCCAAAAATCTCGACGCGGTCGTCCATGCCGCCATGCTTGACCCAACAATCCTCGATGACGGCGATGCCGCCGCCTTCGAATTCCAAGATGATGACGGAATTATCTTCGCCCTTGCAGCGCTCGTGATAGACGCGCTGGCAATGCGCGACCACGCTCTTGACCTTCGGCTTGTCATACATCCAACGCGCCCACTCGATGCCGTGACATCCCATGTCCATGATGGCGCCGCCACCTGAGCGCTGGATATCGTAAAACCAGTCGGAATGCGGCCCCGAGTGCTTCTCACCCTGCTTTACCATGTAAAGCTTGCCCACCGCGCCTTCTTCAACCAACTTCTTGGCGCGGCCGTACTTGGGTGAGAAGCAGAGCGTCTCCGCGTACATCAACTTTACTTTATGTTTCTTGGCGGCCTTCACCATCGCCTGGCCGGCCTCGAGCGTGTGCGCCAGGGGCTTCTCCACGACGATGTGTTTGCCCGCCTCGGCCGCCGCCACCGTCACCTCCTGGTGCAAATCGTTGGGGATTCCCAACACGACCATGTCCACGTCCTTGCGGTCGAGTACCTTGCGGTAGTCGGTGAACGTGTTCGGGATTTTCCACTTGCGCGCGAAGGGTTCCAGCGCGTCCTTGTTCACATTGCAGACCGCCACTAGTTGCGCCTCCGGCGCTTCCTGGAAGGCTTCAGCGTGGATATCGGAGACGAATCCTCCGCCAATCAGGGCAACACGGACTTTCTCCATGGTCCTCTCCTTTTCTCCATCCGGATGATTGCGGCGCGGACCGGCCATCAGCCCGCGGGAGACCAGGGCTATTTCTTCTTGCTGTTCAGCGAGCGGATGTATGCGGCGACCGTCTGGATTTCCTCGTCCTTCAGCTTGTCTGCGAAGCCGGGCATGTGGGTGCCCTTCTTGCCGTTCTTAATGACGTCGACAAGCTCCTTGTCCTTCACCGAAGCTTGCCACTTCGGGTCGGTTAGGTCGGGGCTTTTGAGGGCAGGGAAACCCTTGCCATCAGGGCCGTGGCACATAACGCAACGCCGCCGGAAGAGTGATTGGCCTTTGGGCGGCGCGGCATCCTGCGGCGCCGCAGCGAGTGCGGCCGTCACCGCTCCAAGCAGTATCAACCTTAGCCCGACTCGTATCAGCCTCGTCAGAGAACTCCTCTCAAGCAGATTTACCCAGCGCGATGCGGTCATGGTAATGACACCCTGCCGGAAAATCAAGAATCAAGAGCGGCACAAAGGCGGTTTGGGTGAACCCTCCACAACCGCAACGGGAACACGGGGAATGGAGATTGTTGCCCGTGCGGCAGGAAGCAGGAGTGCGGATCAGGATTTCTTCTGCTCCGGAACGTAGCCGGGGGGTAGTTGCGACCCTTCTCCGAAAAAGAACTTTTCCATCTGTTGGGCGATGATTTGCTGGTGCTCCTTCTGGGCCGGGCTCAAGCGGTATTCGTTAATGATCATCCGCAGGTGGTCGAGCCAGAGCTTCCAGGCGTCCTTCGAGACGCTTTCGTAGATGCGCTGTCCCAGTTCACCCGCCCACGGGGGCTCGTCGAGGCCGGGAAGGTCCTTTCTCAATTTTACGCATCGGACTGTACGCTCCGCCATGAAACCACCCCCGGTCGATAACTTGACTTGCGGCCTGTTAAACAGCTTCCCGGCGCGGTCGGGAATTCGCCCTGACGAATTCCATTATACAGGAACTGACGCAGCCGCCTTGCGAGAAGCGGTACTATACCCCCGCGGCCGGCCAATTGGTGCGAGCGATTCGGAAATTGCAGGCTTCGGGCCTCGTTCTGTGAGGCCGGCGCTGCATCGAAACGAGTCGGAGAATCGGCATTCTGAGAGGATGCGGGTCATGAAGAGGAAACGGATTCGGCTAGGAGTGGTGGGGGCGGGCATCTGGGGGCGGATGCATATCCGTGCTTACCTCCAGCATCCGTCCGCGGATTTGGTGGCGGTCTGCGACCTCGATCAAAAGCATGCGATGCGCGTGGCGAAGGAATTCGGCATCCCCAAGCACTTCGGGAATGTTGACGAGATGCTCGAGGAAAAGCTTGACGGCGTTTCGATCGCCACACCGGACAAGGCGCACGCGGCGATTGCCGTCAAGGCGGCCAAGAGGGGTGTACACATCCTGGTCGAGAAGCCGTTGGCCACGACCCTCGCGGAATGCCGTCGCATGATCGCCGCCGCCAAGGCTGCCAAGGTCCACCTGATGGTGGACTGGCACAACCGCTGGAATCCGCCCTGCCACCACGCCTGGCGAGCGATCCGCGACGGAGAGTTGGGAGACGTTCGCTACATCTACTATCGCTTGAGCGACACGATCTACGTGCCCACGAAGATGCTGCCGTGGGCGGGAGAGTCCTCCGTCCTGCTTTTTCTCGGTAGCCACGCGCTCGACACCACCTGCTGGTTCGTGGATCAGATGCCGGTGCGGATCTTCTGCCGTCGCCAGGAAGGCATCCTGAAAGGAATGGGAATTTCCACGGCGGACTTGTATATCACTATGCTCGACTTCGCAAACGGCGCTACGGCCGTGATCGAAAACTGCTGGGTGCTGCCGCAGTTTTCGCCGTCGCTGATTGACCACAAATGCGAAATCATCGGGACCAAGGGCGCGCTCTACCTCGACCTCACGCACCACCGTGCCATCGCCAAACACACGGAGAAAACGCCCGCGGGGTTTCCTGACGCTTCATACCCTGACATGTTCGTCACGCCGGAAGTTCATGGCCGGCAGATGGGATTCAGTGTGGAGAGCATGTACCACTTCGTCGAATGTATTCGCGACGGCAAGAAACCGCTCACCCGCGGCGAGGATGGCTTGCTCAACACGCGCCTGATTCTCGCCGCGGAGGAATCGGCCCGCAAAGGCCTGCCAGTTATGCTGCGGAATTTGTAAGCCCCGCTCTGTTCTCCAGGCCCGATTCGAATCCCTCCACGGGCACACGCCAGCCCTCGTTCACGACTAAGTCCAATAGTTGCGATCGAGCGAGCGATACTGGATGGCCTCGGAGATGTGCGTGGTGCTGATGGATTCGGCGGCATCGAGATCGGCAATCGTCCGCGCGACCTTTAGAATACGGTCGTGCGCGCGGGCGCTGAGGCCCAGGCGGGTCATGGCGCTCTCCAGCAGCCGCTCGGAATCAGGTGAGATCCCGCAATACTTACGAATTTGCCGCGGGCTGAGTTGCGCGTTGCTGTAAATCTTCTCGCCCTGGTAGCGGGATAACTGCCGGTCGCGGGCGCGCACCACGCGCTCGCGGATCTGGTCGGAACTTTCGCCGCCGGCGTCCTCGCGCAGTTCGCGATACTTCACGGCGGGCATGTCGATGTGGATGTCAATCCGGTCGAGCAGCGGGCCGGAAATCTTGGAGACGTAGCGCTGAATCATCGGCGGTGTGCACGTGCATTCCCGGGACGGGTCGTTATAGAACCCGCAGGGGCAGGGATTCATCGCCGCCGCCAGCATGAAGCGCGCCGGAAAGGTCAGCGACATCGCTGCGCGCGCGATGCAGACCGTTCCATCCTCGATGGGTTGGCGCAACACCTCCAGGACGTTGCGGGCGAATTCCGGCAGCTCGTCGAGAAACAGCAATCCGTTGTGGGCCAGGCTTACTTCCCCCGGACGAGGGATGGCGCCGCCGCCAATCAGGCCGGCGTCGGAGATGGTGTGGTGAGGCGAGCGATAGGGGCGCGTGCCCACCAAGCCCACGCCCGCCTCGAGGACACCCGCGACGCTGTGAATCTTGGTGGTCTGGATGGCCTCGTCAAAAGTGAGCGGCGGCAGGATGGTCGGAATGCGCTTCGCCAGCATCGTCTTGCCGGCGCCCGGCGGCCCGATCATCAGGATGTTGTGGCCACCGGCGGTGGCGACCTCGATAGCGCGCTTGGCGTGCAACTGTCCTTTGACGTCGCGGAAATCCACGGAGTACTGACTGGCCGCAGCGAGCATCTCGGCCGTATTCACCTTCGCCGGTTGGAAGGCGCGCGTTTCGTTGATGAGGTCGAGGACTTCGGGCAGCGAGCGCATTCCATAGACCTCGACTTCATGCACGACCGCGGCCTCGCGTGCATTTTCCAAAGGCACCACCAGCTTGCGGATGCCCTTGTGGCGCGCCATGCCCGCAATCGAAAGCGCGCCCTTGATGGGGCGCAGGCCGCCATCGAGCGAAAGCTCGCCCAGGAAGACGTACTGTTTGAGGTCTTGCTTGAGCACGACGCCCGTGGTGCCCAGGATGCCCAGAGCGATCGCGAGGTCGAACCCCGATCCCTCTTTCTTCACGTCCGCGGGCGCTAGGTTGACGGTGATGTTTTGAAAGGGGAATTCCAGGCCGCAGTTCTTGATCGCGGATTTGATGCGCTCGCGGCTCTCGCGCACCGCCGCGTCGGGCAGGCCGACGGTCATGAAGTTCGGCAAGCCGGCGGAAATATCCACTTCAACTTCGACCAGGTAGGCATCAATTCCGAAGACGGCGGCGCTGGAGCTCTTAAAGAGCATGGGGACGAGGCTCAACAACACGTGGCGAGGATTCTGACTGACTCGGGCCTTTTGCCCCTACCCGGCGCATCCACGGCGCTTTCGAGGGCTGGGTAGAAGCGGGCGCGATTATACCAGAAGAATTGCAAGAGCCATCAATTCCCTTCGAAGGACGGAGAGTTACCTTAACGATAGCGACTCTTATGATTAAGGGTGGAATGAATGCCTCCTGTCCGGAGAGATTTGACGGAAAATTTGCAATTCCCTGATTTTTCCTCTTTATGAGACGAGGACAATGTGGCTTGCGATGCTTTTGGCGCAGTGTGATCTGTCCTTTTCCGGTGGTTCATGGGTGTCGTCACTGATTCAACATTTCCGGGTTTAGCTTCAGCAATTGCCGGGAGCGCCGAGTCTCAGCCGGAACTCTCCGTGGTTATGCCTTGCTTGAACGAGGCCGAGACGCTCGGGGCGTGCATCGAGAAGATCCGGCGCACATTGAAGGCGCTTAGGGTCGGCGCGGAGATCATCGTTGCCGACAACGGCAGCACCGACGGTTTCCAGGAGATTGCCTCCCGCCTGGGGGCGCGCGTGGTGCACGCCGAACAAAAAGGGTACGGCAATGCGCTCCGGGCCGGCATCGATGCGGCGCGCGGCCGGTACATCATCATGGGCGACGCGGATGATAGCTACGACTTCTCCCAAATCCCTCTTTTCCTCGAAAAATTGCGCGCCGGGTTCGACGTGGTCATGGGAAACCGCTTCAAGGGCGGCATCGAACCGGGTGCCATGCCACCTCTTCACCGCTACCTGGGGAACCCGGTGCTGACCCGCATCGCGCGGCTCTTCTTCAGTAGCCCCTGCGGCGACAATCACTGCGGTCTGCGGGGTTTCAGCCAGGCGGCCTACGCCCGCCTGGGCTTGCGCGCCACGGGTTGGGAATTCGGCAGCGAAATGCTGGTCAAGGCCAACCTCTTTCGGATGCGAGTCACGGAAGTGCCCGCACGGCTCTCACCTGACGGTCGCAGTCGCCCACCGCACCTGCGCACCTGGGAAGCGGGCTGGCGCCACCTCCGCCTGATGCTGCTCTATAGCCCACGCTGGCTTTTCCTCTATCCGGGCGCGTTGCTCGTGCTGGCGGGGCTGGCAGTGGGGATTTGGCTGTTCCCCGGGCCGAGAACGGTCGGTGACACCACCTTCAACGTCCACACTCTGCTCTATGCGGCGACGGCAGTGCTGCTCGGAAACCAGGCTATAACTTTCTCCACGTTCGCCAAGGTCTTCGCCATCAGCGAGGGGCTGCTTCCCGCCGATCCGCGGCTCGAAAAGTTCTTCCGCATTTTCACCCTCGAGGCAGGTCTGCTGGTGGGAAGTGCACTGGTGGTCATCGGCCTTGCGGGCTCGGTCTACGCCGTCAGCGACTGGGGCGCACTCCACTTCGGCCCGCTCGACTCTTCACACGGACTCCGCATGGTCATTCCCTCCGTTACCGCGCTCGCGCTGGGAGGACAAGTCATTCTCTCCAGTTTTTTTCTCAGCGTGCTGAGGATGCGCAGGAAATAATTCAGCGCGGGTAGTTACTTATCCCTCTCCCAAACCTGGATAAGATCAGGGAAAACCTTCACGACGTGATAGTGCGCGCGCACGTATTCGCGGAACGGCCCCAGGTGATCCCCAGGTGTCGGTTCGAGAGTTGACGGGTCCAACCAGAGCGACCGCAGGACGAAGCGCACGCGATGCTTTTCCAGCGCTTCCACTACGTCTTCAACCTGTTCCGGCCGCGTGTAGTCGCTGTTCGTCAAGAAAGCAACCGGCGCTGGATTTCGCAGACCCAGGGAAAAGTACAGCCGGGGGAACTCGTCTTCAAACAAGAACTCCCCGGGGTGGGTGCGCTGCGAAATCCACAAATGCTTCTCGTAATCCATGAGGTCGAGAAATACCGTGCGACCCACGGGAGTTTCGAGATAGGGGTGCACTCGCGCCTGTCGACTTAGGGGCTGAAGTATCATGAACACTAAAGCGCCGACCCAAAGCAGCCTGGCCAGGACAAGATGAAACCTGCCCGGCCACCCCACCAACCACCCAAGAACGATCAGGGCGGGCAGGGAAACTGAGCATAACCTGAGCCAGCCTGGGCCGGGCGCAACAAGCAGGAATTGAAACAAACCCACAACATTGACCAGCATCAGACGGCCCCAGGCTTCGAGCGGTTTTACCTGCGACTCGCGCCAGTAACGTGCGAAGAACAGCAGATAGACGAGAGGAACAAGAAGATGAATAAACAGATATGCGATCGCGCGGGGAAACTCGGAATACAAAGATTGCGTAAGTGAAATGTCCGCAAAATAAACTCGCCAACTGCTCCCGGCCAGATTAGTCGGTGAATACCTGAGGTGAAACAGGAGGGTGCACTCTAGAAAACGTTTGAGGCCAGCCTGCCAGACAAAATACGCATTAAAAACCAGGATCGTGACGAAGAAAGCCGCGAATAATGCCCCGGCATTCCGAACCAGCCAATTCCACCGTTAAGGTTTCCTTCCGGACTCCCACACCAGAAACACCGCGAGACTCAAAACAGCCACAGCCCCTCGAAGCTGAGTGAAACACAATGCCAAGCCGCAAAACGCGCCCGCCATCGCGAGACGGGAAGGGTTGCGTTCCTTGATTACAACCGCTAGCGCCGCCATGACGGCTGTGATGCTGAACCAGTGATGGGTGCCATCCAGCCAGAAGCGATATGCGAAAGTAAGAAACAACAAGGCCGGAAGCATGACGGATACGCCGCTGATCAAATGGCGTGAAATCACACAACTGAGCCAGGCCATGATGACGCCGAGCAGGAGAAGCGTCGCATTTGGTATCCACGCGCGAACACCGAAAAGCTTGAAGAGGGTGGAGTACACGAGTTCGGTGCCCGGAGGGGTGAATTGGAAAAAATCGCGGTAGATGACCTGACCGTCGTACATCTTCACGGCGTTCTGGAGAAACGTCAAACCATCACCCATCCGATAGACCGGCGTGTTTGGGAGAATGAACAGATTGAGGTACAAGAAAAGCGCGCTGAGGAGCAGGAGCCAAAGGAGGGGCCGGCCAGCGAATCTTGCCGCAAATGAACTCACAACCTGTCGCACCAATGGGTTGACCACTCTCCCTTCGCGAGAACGGCCAAGTCTATTCATCAAACCCTCAATGTGGAACCCGCTTGTTCGCTTTCGTCTTAAAGGCCAGGAAGAACGTCCGAGTGTCGGCTGGCAAAGACTCTTGGGTCCGGCGCTTCTAATCTGGCCGGACGCTCTTTGACCAGTGCAGCTGACTGCTCTCTGCCCTTTGGTTTCCAGGCACCGCGTGCACCAATGCCAGCGCGGTCATGCCCAAGCCACGCCCGCAATCGGTCGCATATACCAGAGTCTGCGAGTCCGGCAGCCAGGCGGGCGTGAGGGAATTGCAGTCGCCCGCGGTGAGCTGGGTAAGGACGCCGGAACCCACCCTCGTCACGCTGAGTTGCCAGGTGCCTCTTCGGAGCCACGAAAAAGCCCGCCACTTTCCGTCCGGCGAAAAGGCGGGGTAGCGCCACGTGGCCCCAGAATCCTCCCGGACAATGCGGTTTGAACGGACTCCCACACCAAACGAGCCTGCTTCGCCGTGATACAGGGCCGAGAATACCAACCCGCGACTGTCAGGAGTGAAGGCGGCATCCAGGACGTTGAATTCTTTTCCCGCACGCTCGCGATCAATCTTGAGTGAGGGGTCCGCATCCTCCTGGGGGCGGAGGTTCTTGAGCCACAGACTTCCGCGGCCATCCTTCTCTCGGATGAATGCGAGCCATTTCCCGTCCGGCGATACAAATGGTTGCCCGCCGTCCTCAACCTCGACCGGCAGTTGATCAGTTGGACGCAATGAACCATTGAGCGGGAAACGCACAATCCGCGACCGGATGGAGGCGAGCTCAACCCAGGCCTCGGGGAGGCCGGGGACGAGCGCCGGGTGAAATGCGTCCACGCCGAAATCGAAATGCGATAACGCCCCAGCCGCCAGCATGCTCACCCCATATCGTTCACGATTCAGCGTCGTGAAGACCACTTTATCCGCGGAGATCGTGGGATGAATTTCCATCTGCGAACCTGGCGTCACTGCCAGGCGCGCTCCATAATTCGCGAATTGCCCTTTCAGATGACGCAGGCCGGACCAAGTGCCGGTCGCGACGATCCCCACGAAGACCAAGGCAAAAACGACGGCTTCCCTCGTCCTGAGGCGTGAGGCGAGTGACGGGGATGGGGAGCCGGCAAGCGTCCACAAGAGGAACAGTGCGAAGGCCAGGAGCGCATACAACCGGGGGAAAGCCAGGAAGTTGCTCCAACCCGTCGGAAAAGTCATCATCCAACGCGCGTGCGATAGAGACGCGAGTCCGTAGAGAATGACCAGCGCGCCTGCATGCGTCCGAAGGCCTCGGTCGAGCAGGTAGTCCGTGGCCAGAACTGCGGTGAGGATGAGCGCGCAGAAATGATATGAGGCGGGATTCGGAGAGAGAATCAGCAGCAAGGCAACATAACTTCCATACTCAAGTTTCTCGCGCGCAGGCTCGATTGGCGAATCGCTCATCAGCCATAGGAAAGGCACCAGGAGCAAGGCCTGGCAGAGCGGCTGCAAGACTGCGTAGGCTGCTGGAAGGTGCAACAAGGGTTGTGGATTGAGTTCCGGCTCGGAAATGAAAAGCCTGTGGAGGAGAGCGGTTAAAGATTGCCAGTGCACGTTGTAGGGATCGAGACCCTCACCTCGCGTCACGCGCGGGAGGAGTTCGACAAGGTAGACTCGATGGGCCTCCAATCCGAAAAGCAGAAGCGAAAGGCCAGCCAGCCCGAGCCCCGTGAGCACTAAGCCAGTGAGGGCGCGCCATTGCCTCTTGCGAAGGAAGTAGAACACCAACAGTGCGGGATAGAGCTTGAGCGCGGCAGCGAGCGCAAGGATTGCTCCCGAGGAGGCCGGACGCTGCGAGAAATAGAACCACGCAGCAAGGGTCAACAGAAAGAAGACGAGCAAATGCTGCTGGCCGAAAAGGAAGTTGGTGCGAAGTGGAAACGTCGCCAGAAACGTGAGGATGAGAATTCTGCGCCAGCCGAGCTTTGTGATCCGACTCAGTAGATAAGCCGCGAGACCGAGAAGAACCAGGTTGATCACCAGCCAGCCGCGCTTGGCCTGCAGCGGCGGAAGTGAACACAGCGGCAAAACCGGCAGGGTGGAGAAAAGTGTCAGCGGGACATAAGCCACGATGCGTCTCTCAAAACCCGTATGGTCCCACTGCCGCTGGAACCAGATCCAGTCGTAAACCCGGTCCATCGGATAACCCTGGCGATAGAGCCGCCCGGCGAGATAGGTGTTGGGGAAATCCGTGTTCAGCAACGACCAGGCGGGAACAAAAGCGCGCCAGACGAACAGGCCGACCAGCACAGAGAGCAAAAGGTATTCAGGCAATGCGGTGGTTGAGGAGTGGCGGGGAAGAATCCAATGGTCTGCCGGTGTAACGCGGGGTCGAGAGCCGCCCTGAGAGTTGCTCTCTGGCATGGAAGTTTCCGCGGTTGGCGGTCCCGCTTGGAGCGGGACTAACGGCCCTCGCGCATTTTTTCCGGCTCGATCCGGGTCACCGTACTATCGTCGGGAGCGGCAGTGGAGAGGCGGCGCTCGAGTTCTTCGCTGACCTCTTTCCAGATCGATTCAAAGTCCGGGACCGCTTCGTCACTCTCGCGGACTCTCGCCAGCAATTTTCTGACACCCTTCAGCCAGCTCGTCGACTGTTTCTTAATGTCAGCATAGGCAATACCGTAGATCTTTCCATTTTGAATAATCGCCATAGTCCAGGATTTCGGCCCTCGTCATCGCCCCGGTTGGGCGCTCGCGACATTCACGTTCGGATTCTCTTGAGTGTCTCGCGGCCTCGGGGAATGGAGCATACCACGATATTGCATCGCCAGCGGCGGTCGGACATCAAGCCGCGGCGCGTTTGTCCGCCCGGCGCACCTTCCGGGGCGCGCGCATCGCGGCCACGCGCCGGGGACGAGGCTGGCAGCGCGCACAGAAATGGCTGCTGCGGCCGGCAATCACCAGGCGGCGGATCGGCCGCTTGCAGCGCCGGCAGGGCTCGCCAGTCCGCTGATAGACGCGCAGGCGCGGTGTGTAGTTGCCGGGTCGCCCCTCAATGTCGATGTAGTCGCTGAAGCTCGTGCCCTGCAGCGCAACGGCGCGCTCGAGGATCCGCTTCACAGCTTTGTAAAGGGCGTGGGCTTTTTCTGCGGAAACTCTTCCTGGCTGGGCGAGCGGATGAATACGCGCGGCGAAAAGTGCCTCGTCGGCATAGATGTTGCCCAGGCCGGCGAGCATCTGTTGGTTCATCAGCCAGCTCTTGATGGCGCCACGGCGACCGCGCATCACTCGGAGGAATTGTTCATCCGTAATCGACTGCGCGTCCGGACCGAGCTTGCTGAAGACAGCTTCGAGTTCGGTGCGGGTACAGCAACGGAGCCGGCCAAAACGCCGAGGGTCGCGGAACCGCACTTCTTCTTTTCCGCCGTCGAGGCTGAGCCGCACGTGCGTGTGCGGTTCAGACGGCGCTTCCGGCGGGTTGACCGTGAGTTGCCCCGTCATGCCCAAGCGGACCAGAAGGTAATACGGCGGCTGCCCGTCTTGACCTGCCAAGGTGATGGCCAGCGCTTTTCCCTTTCGCTCCAATGCGCGGATCCAACGGCCTTCGATGTGGCGCGCGAAATCGTCCGCGTTGCCGACAATGGCGCCGGAATGCCGGACTTCGACCGCCGCCACGCGGCGGCCCAGGGCGCGCGCTCGAAGGCCTCTGAGAACCGTCTCGACTTCGGGGAGTTCGGGCATGATTAGCTCTCAGCCATCAGCTTTTAGCAGGCTATTGTCCCTTGTAGCCCGACAGGATACTTCGAACCTCGGCTTCTAAACAACGGCGCGAAAGCCAAAGGGAATCAACTCAACAGGAGAGGAATTGTTAGCCAAAGAATCAACCATCGGACATACGGGCTGGATCCGTGAAGAGTGCAACTGACAACTGATTACTGACAACCGACTGCTGATTAAACCGCAACCTTGATTTCGTTGCCCTCGACCTCGACCGGGTAGGCCTCGACACGGAGGGAGGGACTCCCAACCTTTTCGCCCGTGCGTACGTTGTATTCCCACATATGCCAGGGGCAGGTGACGACTTCACCTTCGAGCATTCCCTCTCCCAGCGGCCCACCTTGATGAAGGCAAGTGTTGTCGAGGGCGAAAACTTTGCCGTCCACGTTGAACAGGACGATGGTTTTGCCGCCGACTTCCACGGTCTTGCAAGAGCCCACCGCGAGTTCCGCGACGCTGGCAACCTTGACGAACTCGGCCACGCTCGCACCTCTCGGCAACGCGATCCAGTTTCCCGCTGGACTCTTACCCGAATTGAACTAATTCCGGCGTCCCCGCCTTGCCGATGCGCACTGACTTCTTGAACTCTGCGAGCATCGTCTCATCCAAACGGACTTCGGTGGGCCGCTTGGCCAGGGTCATCCCGTCGATCTTTTCCTGCAACTTCAGCAGCCCGTAAAAGAGATTCTCAGGCCGCGGCGGGCAGCCCACGATGTAAACATCCACCGGAACGATCTTGTCCACGCCCTGCAAAACCGCGTAGGTGTTGAAGGGGCCGCCGACGCTCGAACACGCCCCCATTGAGATACACCACTTGGGTTCCGGCATCTGCTCCCAGATGCGTTGGATGACCGGCCCCATTTTGAGTGTTACCGTGCCGGCGACAATCATCAGGTCGGCCTGGCGCGGGCTGGGACGAAAGACTTCCGCGCCGAACCGGGCCATATCAAAACGTGAAGTCGTCGAAGCGATCATCTCGATCGCGCAGCAGGCCAGCCCGAACGTTAGCGGCCAGAGAGCGGACTTCCGCGCCCAGTTGAAAACGTAGTCCACCGAGGTCGTGATGATGTTTTTTTCAAACCGATTCTCAATCCGTCCCATACGTCAGCCTCGCGGCCTCCCGACAAATAAGAGACGCTGGTACAAATGCCCCGATCCGAATGAAAATATTATACTCCGCGCCCTCTGTTTTCTCGCAACTATTCCTCCTGGGCCTTCGCCGCCAAGCCGCGCACTGTCGCGGCCGTCGCTGGATCGCCCGCGGCCTCCAAGGCTCGCGCCTCGGCCTCGTACGCCTGCCGAAACATCGGGTCGACCTCGCGAGCGGCGCGGAACTGCCCCGCTGCTTCCTTATACCTTTCGAGCTTCATCCAGCAAGTTCCCAAATAGAAGTGCGCGCTGATGTCCTGCGGATTCACCTTCACCGCCTGCGAGAAATATTCCGCGGACCGCGCGTAGTCGCCGCGCGGGAAAAAGACGGACCCCAGAGCATCGTAGGCCGGGCTGTCGTTGGGGGAGACACGCACAGCCTTCTCGAAAAACTCCCGTGCCGCATCCGTCTGCCCCTTTCGATGAGCGATCTCCCCGAGGCCGATATAGGAATCGTACGTTACTTTGGCCAAGGGCCGCACGCTCGAAGCGTTCAGGCGCATGGCCTTCTCGTATTCACGCACCGCGCCGTCCAGGTCGCCGCTGCGGTACTGAAGCACAAACGCCTGGATCACGTGCAGGAGCGCGGCATTGGGCGATTGCTGGAGTGAATAGTCCGCCAGGGTCTGGTTGTCGTGCCAGTTGGGAATCGCCCGAGCCGTCTGGACGGCATAGAAGACCATCAGGAGGCCCAGCGCCGGAAGGGCGAATTGCGCGGGCTGGGCGCCTGGCCACGACCGCGGGAGCCACACGACGAGCGCCCACGAAATCGCCAGGCATAGCGCCAGCGAAGGAATGTATGCGAACCGCTCCGCCACGAGCGGGAAGCTGAGCTGGCGAATGTCCAGACAGGGAGCGAGGCCGATCGCCCACCAGGCGATCAGGAATGCCGGGAGGGGCTCGCGCTTGCGCAGCCACAGCGTCGCAATCAGCACCGCGAGCGTAACCCAGGGCCAGGGAGAGCGCAGGCTCGGGCCCAGCTCGAAGGTTCGGAAGACGTTCAGGTGCGTGGGCCACAAGAAGATTCGTGTGTGTTCCCCCAGCAGCGCCACCGCCGCGCCCGCCACGCGTGGGGTGACTTTCCAAAGCCGGCCCGACTGCGTGACATAGCCAAGCGCCGCGATACGAATCGCCACGCAGACCGCCACCGCGGCCACATAAGGAGCCAGGCGAAACGCGCGAGTTCTCCAGCCCGCGGCGTTCTGCCCGGGTGAGAGAAAGAACCAATAGGCCATCAGCAGGAGTGGAAAGCTGAGTGCCATTTCCTTGAAAAAAAGCGCCGGGAAAAAGGCCAGCGCCGCAAGTCCGTGGGCAAGCACCGGATTCCGCGCCGACTTCTCCGCCCGCAGGAAGGCCAGCAGGCCAAGGAGATAGAAAAAGCCATAGCCCGTGTCGGGGACCGAGGCGATCCAGGCCACGGCCTCGACGTGCAGCGGGTGCAATGCCCAGAGTAGCGCGCCCCCGAGCGCCGCCAATTCATTTCGCAGCAACTCGCGGCCCACGCGGTAAGCCAGCCAGACCGTCGCGGCGTACATCAACACCTGGAAAAGATGAAAGGCCGCGGGATTCGGCCCTGCCAGGCGATAAATCAGCCAGTGACAGAAAATGTGGAGTGGGCGGTAGTAATTGGTGGGGAACGCCACTCCCTGAAATGACCAGACCGACCCGGTGAAAATTTTCGGCCAGAGATGCTTGTTCAGGACGAAGGGGTTTTGCAGGATCTGATATTCGTCGTCGTAAACAAACCCGTTCGAGAGCGATCCCGAGTAGAGCACGAACGTCACGAGAACCAGCGCCCACCCCGCGACGCGGGGATGATTCTCCAGCCATGTGTTGACCTGATTGAACAAGGCTGATCCTCGGGCCGAACTCGACCTTGTGTACCGTTGGTGGAGTACCTGCGGCCCCGCCGAAACTTGCGCGGCCGGTCGCCGGAAGGATTATAGCGGGGGAACCGGAAGGATGGATGTTTTCGTGCTCCACGCCTTCATCGACGAGCAGGTTTTGTCCCGTGAACCAGCAATGCCCCCTGGCTTTTGAACTTCTTCAGTTCCTCCGCGTCGCGGAACCAGCGCCCGGTATAGACGTCGGGTGTCGGGGAGCTGTCGGGAATTCGGCGGTGGGTGACGTCAGCGAATCCTGCGCCGCGGAAATGCTCTGCCCATTCGTCTGCGGCGAGCAAGTGCGCCGGCGTGTTGTAGAGAGGTCCCCACTGGTGGCAATACGGATTGTCACGGTAGTAATTGATCAGAATCCACGCGGAGCCGCCGGGTGCAAGCACGCGGAAGATCTCCCGAAGCCCTTGGGCCGGGTCGGGCCAATAGTAGGAGGACTCCACCGAGATGGCCTTGGTAAAGTAGTTGTCAACCCAGGGGAGCCTCTCCGCGACACCCAGCCGGTAAGCGACCGGCTTGATCCCGGCACTCGCGGCCTCGGCCCGTCGAATCATTTCGTTTGAAACATCAAGGCCAACCACTTCCCCATCTGCGGCGCGGGCTGCCATCTTACGGACTAACCAGCCGGTTCCGCAGCCGATATCCAGAATTCGGTCCGAGGGTTGAATGTCCATCAGCGCCAGCGTGGGCTCGACGATGGGAAGATGATGTGACTCCATCATCTCGCCTCGGCCTTCTTCCGCCCAGCGATTGAACTCTCTCTGGAGCTTCCCTTCCGCAATGATGTCCGGCATGGTCACAGCCAATATACCGCAGGACGAGGCTCGACGGAGGCGGAAGGAGTGTTCTCCCCTTCCGCCCTCGTGGTGTCCGATCCCGGGGGGCTACTTGTAGGAAACGATCACGGATTCCGGCGTGTGCTCCGGGCGAATGTGTTCACTGCGCGCAAAGCCCGCGTTGCGAAACATGCGGTCGAATTCCGCGAACGTGTAAGCGTCACCGTGCGGAGTCGAGCCCAGCATGATCATGCTGAACAATGCGGCTTCGGGCGGGGTGACGCGGTCGTCGTTGGGCACAAATTCCAGCGTGACGGCCCGGCCGCCGGGCGCGAGCGCCGCGTGGACTTTTTTCAAGAGCCCCTCGCAGGTCGGCGGGTCGAAATGATGCAAAATATTCGTGAGCAGGACGAGGTCATAGCCGCTGCCGAGTTCCACTTCGAAGGCGCTCCCTGCAAGGGTCGAATAGCGTTGTTCGACACCCGCCTGGTGGGCGTTCTCCTTCGCCACTTCGAGGACGTTCGGCCAGTCGAGAGCGGTGATCTCCGTCTGAGGATTGTGCCTGGCAATGGTGATGCCGAACAGACCGTGGCCCGCAGCGATATCGAGGACACGGCATATCCCGCCAGCGTCGGCGCCCACAATTCGGGCAATGGCTTCAGCCGGCATCATCATCAGCGGCGCCATCGAGCGGGCAAACTCCACCCACAGGGGATTCTCCGGCGTGATTGTACCTTCTTCACTCATTACTGTGCCGCCGCGGCGCACCGCCTCGGCGAGGTTGTCGTAACCTCTGACAATTTCCGGCGCATTTAAAAAGCGTACGGCGGTGCCCATGTAGGCGGGGGAGCGGCGGTCGAGAAACGTGGCGGCGTCCGGAGCCAGGGCGTAATGCGTCGAGTTCTTGGTCAGGAAACCCATCAGCGTCAAATAATCGCAGAGGATGCGAGTTCCGCGCTCTGACGCTTCGGCGCGCTGTGCAATCTGGGCGACGACCGTCTGGCCTTCGCCAATGCCGGTGAAAATGTCGAGCTCAATCGCCGCCTTGAGCGCCGCACTCTGCTGAAATGCATTGAGAGTCTGGAAAATCCGCATCGGATTTGGCTGAACTCCATGCGGAGGTAGAGCTGTCCGCTTCGGAGGTTTCCGTTTGCGAGTTTCCTTGAGTGTTGCTACAGTTCCCATCACATGCCTCCTAATGTAAGGTTTCGGTGCGGCGTTTAGTCGAACAACAGCCCTCGTCGACAGATCAACAGTTGAGCGCGGTAGGGGCACTATCGCCCTCCGCGCCCCCCCGGGCGTGTGGCTGCTGTCGAGAGACGCCTCCCCCGCGAGCAACTCGTGCACGCCTGAAATCAAATCAGTTTTGCAATCAAGCCCTGAGTAAATCCGTATCGTATCCGCGCATCACGCGCGCCGTCGCTACCCGACGGAGTGGCATTCTCTTGAAGCCAGACTATTCGACTGCGCTCCCTACCGGTTTCGCGTTCTGGATGACCACTTTGGGTTCGAGAGAGGTCGGAGGGACCGGCAGCCCCTGCTCGCGGAGCAGGGCAACGTGTTCCTGCATTCCCCACCTGGCTTTGTACAGGCAGTCTTCAATGGAGTTACCCACTCCTGTGAATCCTTCGAGGTCCGGCGAATAGAACCCGAAGCAGTTGGGGTCCTCTGTTACTTCGATAACAAGCGAGTAACTAGCATCGATCATTTGGATTCTACTCACTGTTTTCAAGCCAAGCAGTCCAGCGGCCGTGTGCGAGAACTTACTTTTGATGTTGCTCTTGTCCGCCACAGGTCAACTGTTCCGCGTCGTCCTTCTTCATGATCCGTGCTTTCCCACCACCGGGCGGGTGTCGCACGACAGCAAGGTCTTCTCGACAATTCGGGCCAGCCCACCCGTAATAGTACTTCAGGTTGTACATCTTGGACAGTGCGAGCGACAGGGCAGCCTCATTACCCCTTGTCGATGAAAGTTGATAAACATGGTATGGGTCATACGTCAGGAATCCATTACCCCACTCCTGCGACAGACAAGGGTAGCTGACGATCTCAGCGGTGCCGTCCCCGTTCAGGTCTTTCAGTGCTTCTAATCCCAACTCGTCTCTGTGCAGAATCAGCCTGGGGCTGCCCCCTGATGTTAGCTCGATCACGTCAAGACTCCCGGGCGAGCTCGCGTAGGCCCACCCAAACAGGAAGGCCAGAACCCGGTCACGACCCTGAGCTGGCATCAGTAGCACGTATTCGGTGTCAACAAGATTACTTTTGCGGACCGCTGCCCGGAGAGCTGCCGAGTCGGAGCTAAACCTCACCCAGCCATCGCCCTTGCTGAGTGTAAACGTCTGCCGCCCCGGTACCTGAATGCGTATTTTCGTGAAGTCTCCCGCACCGTCCCAAGGATTTGGGGTTTCGAGTGTGAACCTGACCACGGCATGGTCCGGCTGCCATCTGTACTCGAATGATGCCACTTCCTTCCATGTGACCTTGGCGAATCCAAGCGATGATAAGGTCGGCAACAGAACGGCGGCGGCTACGCCGGCGGCTCGCCAAGAGTTTGCCCTCGCGGGGAACGGACGGTACGGCATGGAATTCCCATTTCGCTTTCCCGGGTGGGGGTGAATACGCGCTTCTGAATTGCGGCGCTATTTTCCCACTTTGGTTAGCAGCTCCACAAACTTCTGCTCGCGGTCGTGCTGATCGAGGCCGAGGTGTTTCTCGAGCGTCTGAGTCGTATTCATCGAGCAGAACTTGGGCCCGCACATGGAGCAGAAGGCCGCGTCCTTGTAGTAGTCGTCGGCCAAAGTCTCGTCGTGCATGGCGCGGGCGGTTTCGGGGTCGAGCGAAAGTTCGAACTGCTTGTTCCAGTCGAAGAGGAAGCGCGCGTAGCTGAGCGCGTCGTCGCGGTCGCGGGCGCCGGGGCGATGCCGCGCCACGTCGGCCGCGTGGGCGGCGATTTTGTAAGCGATGATGCCCTGGCGGACGTCGTCCCGGTTGGGCAAGCCGAGGTGCTCTTTGGGCGTGACGTAGCAGAGCATCGACGCGCCGTGCCAGCCGATCATCGCCGCGCCGATTGCGGAAGTGATGTGGTCGTAGCCGGGCGCGATGTCGGTGACCAGCGGCCCGAGCGTGTAGAACGGCGCCGCGTGGCACATCTCGATTTCCTTATCAACCTGGAGCTTGATCTGGTCCATCGGAATGTGGCCGGGGCCTTCGATCATCACCTGGACGTCATACTCCCACGCCTTCTTCGTCAACTCACCAAGAACCTTGAGTTCGGCGAACTGCGCCTCATCGCTCGCGTCGGCCAGGCAGCCGGGCCGCAGCCCGTCACCGAGCGAGAACGAAACGTCGTACTTCTGGAAGATTTTGCAGATGTCTTCGAAGTGCGTGTAGAGAAAATTCTCCTGGTTGTTCTCCACCGACCACTGCGCCATGATGGCCCCGCCACGGCTCACGATGCCGGTGATGCGATGCCGGGTCAGGGGAATGAATTCCCGCAGCACGCCAGCGTGAATGGTCATGTAATCCACGCCTTGCGCAGCCTGCTCTTCGATCACCCCCAGCATCAGCGACGGCGTCAAGTCGCGGACGTACGTCACTCGCGCGATGGCCTCGTAAATCGGCACCGTGCCGATGGGCACCGGGCTGTGGCGCAGAATCGCTTCGCGGATTTCGTGGATATCGCCGCCGGTGGAGAGGTCCATCACGGTGTCGGCGCCGTAGTGCACGGAGGTATGCAGCTTCTCCAGTTCCTGGTCGATGTTCGAGGCGGTGGCGGAGTTGCCGATGTTGGCGTTGATTTTGCACTTCGACGCGATGCCGATGGCCATCGGCTCGAGCTCGACGTGGCGGATGTTGGCGGGAATAATCATGCGCCCGCGCGCCACTTCATCACGCACCGTTTCCGGCGAGAGGTTTTCCCGCTTCGCCACATACTCCATCTCCTCGGTGACGATGGCCTGGCGGGCGTAATGCAATTGCGTGACGACGGGACCAGTGCGCTTGCGAACCCATTCACTGCGTATCGGGGAAAGCATACGTCTTCCTCACACTCAAGGGGTTGACCCTGACGCTTTCAGTCTACAACTGCCCTGCATCTTCCGCAACCCGCGTTGCCGCGCCATGCAGGCACGGGTCACCCTATTGGTTTCCTCTACCTCAGCTCCTCGGTCACTGCATCCGAGGTCAGGACGGCCGGACAACAAGTTATTTCGCCACCCTCACTGCGTGCCGATGGTGATCCTAAGGCTTTAAGATGACCAACTGCTTCGTCTTTCCCTGCACGGCGCGGTCAAAGGTCACGAGGGTGAGGTTCGATGTCGACGCAAACGCTGCCAGATATGAATCCGCCCAGTCTTTTGGAGCGGGGCGAGGCAAATGCGACAAGGCGCGGAAAGCATCCTCGAGCTCCGGCGGCTCGGGCAGGAACGACACGCGCTCATCCTCCAGCCAGCGGTCGTATGCCTCCCACGCCTCTGTTTGGTTCAGGGCTTCTCTTCCCATGACGGCTTCGCTCGAGAGCAACCGTAGGAATCCCAATTGAGTGATCCGGCAAAAGAAGAGCCGGGCAGCCGGCCCTGACGATTCGAACCAAGTCCTCGCCACACGATGATGGACGTGCCCTTCGTAGGTAAGGGCGATCCAAACGTTCACATCAGGGAAAAGGAATGATTTCGTAGATCTTGGCATTGTCCAAGTCAACCGTTCCCGGGCGTCGCGATGCCACGATGGGCAGCCGAATGCGTTTGGGTCGCGGCCGCCTGCCGCCCCGCAACTCTCTCTCGGTTCCGCGCAGGATCAACTCTCTCACGGAGCGCCCTTCCGTCGCGGCCCTGGCCTTGAGCTCCCGGTATAGCGGATCCGGAATGTCGACTGTTGTCCTCATGGTGTAACTGTACCATATTTATGGCACGCTTCGAAGCCGAAAGTGCACTCGCCCTCGGACGAGGAACCCTCTTGGGAGTCACGGGGTAATCCGGGCATGTGCAACGGTCGCCTCTATTTGAGCGCCTCGGCCAGAGCTTCCGGGGTCTCGACGGGCGGCTGGCAGGACGTTCCCACGCAGACCAGTGCCAGCGGTCCACCATCGAGCGGCAGGTTCGGCAAAGTGGCGGCCAAGCCAGCGGGAAGGTTGCCATTCTTGACCGCCTCGAGGGAGAAAGCCAGCACTCGTTTCCCGGCTCTCAGGGTTTGATAAGCGGCGGTGAGCAACTTTCTGGTTCGCTCGTCCTCAGGGTTTCCCACCACCAAGACTTCCACCGGGGCGCGCAGGTGGTTGATTAGCGCCAGCCCATACGTCGCCGCGAACAGGCCGTAATCTCCGGCCTTGGAGGCTAACAGGTTCAGAATAATATCCGCCTTCGCGCGGAAGTCCGGACGCTCGGCCAACGCCGCGAGGCGATCGAGCACCAACGCTGCCACTGAGTTCCCGGCCGGAGTCGGTGAATCCTGGAACGGCTTGTGAGCCGCCTGCAAACGGCCCTGCCGCTGGTCGTGGTCCTTCGCGGTGTCGAAAAAGCCGCCGCTTTGCTCATCCCAGAAGCGTCGGACGGTGGTCTCCATGAGTTCGAGAGAGCGGTCGAAATAGACTCGATTGCCCGTCACCTCGTAGGCGTCCAGGAGCGCCGCAGCGACGAAGACCTGATCGTCCAAGAAGCCGAAACTGGAAGCTTGAAACTGGAAACTCGAAACTGGAAACGCGAGACTCGATGGAGGAGCCGAATCGCCACCGCCAGAATCAATTCGCACCAAGCTGTGGGCCATGCCCTTGGCGCGGTCGTAAGCTTTTTCGAGCAGCAGGTCGAGGGTCATCAGAGCCCGGTCGCGCGCGCCTTCCACGCCCAGAACTTTGTAGGCCTCAAGCAGCGCTGAGATCATCATGCCGTTCCAACCCGAATAAATGGCCGGATCGACGAATGGAGTCGGACGCATGGCGCGGGCCGAAAGCATCCGCGTCCTGGCGCGTGCCAAAACCTGTTTGACTTCTTCCGAAGTCAACTTCATCCGCGCGGCGATGGCCTCGAAGGGTTGATCCACGAACAACACGTTTTTGGCGGGATTATGGTGCATCTCGCCCCGCTCTTCGACGTGATAGAACTGGGCCGCCGCTTCGGCTTCCACCGGGTCGAGCGCGGCTTTCACTTCATCCAGCGTCCAAGTGAAGTAATCGCCGTCGTCATCGAGGCTGTAGTCGGCGTCCTGGCTGGCGAAGAAACCGCCTTCGGGGTGCGAAAGGACCGTCTCGACAAAGGACAAAATCCCGAGCGAAATCTCGCGAAAGTATTCGTTCCCCGTCACCTGGTAAGCGCGGAGGTAATTCACCAGCAGCCCCGCGTTGTCATAGGACATCTTCTCGAAGTGCGGCACGCGCCAGCGCTCGTCCACCGAATAGCGATGGAAACCGCCGCCGATCTGGTCGTAAACACCGCCGCGTCCCATCGCTTCCAGCGTGGTGGTAATGACGGTCAGCAGCCAGTTCTGGCGGGTCTCGAGGTAAGCGTCCAGCAACAGATCGAGAGCCGCGGGGTGCGGGAACTTGGGCGCATTGCCGAAACCGCCGTGCTGCGGGTCGTACATGCTGCCGATATTCTGGAGCATGGTCCGCAGAAGCTCTTGGCTCGCCCGGCCGCCGCCCGGCGTCTGCTCGACCCCGGCCAACGCCTCCGAAATCTTTTCGGCGCTGGAAAGAACCTCCGCTTTGTGGGTCTGGTAATTGGAAGCGATGCTCGCCAGCACGCGCTTCATGCCGGGCCGGCCGAAGTTGTCATCGGGCGGAAAATACGTTCCGCCGTAGAAGGGCTTGCCGTCGGGCGTCAGGAAAGCCGTCAGCGGCCAGCCGCCCTGGCCCGTCAGCGCGCTCACGGCGATCTGATAGCGAGCGTCGATGTCCGGGCGCTCGTCCCGATCAACCTTGATCGGGATGTAGTGCTCGTTGATGATGCGCGCGACTTCCTCGTTCTCGTAGCTCTCGCGGTCCATCACGTGGCACCAATGGCACCAGACCGCGCCGATATCGAGCAGGATGGGCTTGTCCTCGCGGCGAGCCAGCTCAAACGTAGCGTCACCCCATTCGCGCCACTGGACCGGCTGGTGCGCGGCACTGCGCAGGTAGGCGCTCTGCGCTCGCCTCAAATCATTCGCAGGCTTATCATTCTTCATATCAATCTTTTTGCTGTTGCCCGAACGTCAAGAAGAGATGCCTCTATTGGACGGTTTCGGGGCCAGGGGGTGGCTCGTCCGGCGTGACGTCGTCCAAGGGCTTCCGCCCCGCAAAACCTTCTTCCATCCCGTGCCAGTAGCCAATGCGTTCTTCGCCCAGTTTCCAGCAGAGGTACACTTCCTCGCCCTTGCGAAGCGTCGGAAAATCCACCAGGCCTTCGTCAAGATCTTTGACTACGCAACCGGTCTGCTGGATTTGTTCGATCGCCTCCCGCACCTGCGCGACGAATTTCTCGCGGTCTTCCCGCGTCGCCGAAAGCTTGCCGTAAGCAGGGATCGAGCCGCCCAGGACCATGATCTTCGCCGCCGCCTGCGCAAGCTGCTGGTCGAGCCCTTCGATCTTCTGCTTCTTCTCGCGGGCTTCCTCGAGAAAATGGGCGATCACGGGGAGAAGCTCCTCGGCTTCTTGGCGACTGAAGTATTTTTCAGACATGCGAGGAAATTAACAGTTCACAGTCGACAGTCAACAGTAAAGATCAAGGAGGCCATTTCTTCCGCCTTTGACCTTTAATTTTCGATCTTCGAATTTCGACTTTGAACGGCCCTTCAGATTTCCAGCATCCGGTCCAGCGCCACGCGCGCCCAGCGCTTGGTTTCCGAATCCACGCTGACGCGGTTCACCACCCGACCCGCGACCAGGCTCTCGAGCGTCCAGCAGAGGTGTTGCGGCGAGATACGGAACATCGTGCTGCACAAGCAACCGCAATCCTCGAGCGAAACGACCAGGCGGTCGGGAAGTTCCTGCGCGAGACGATTCACCAGGTGAAGCTCTGTGCCGATGGCCCACTGGCTGCCCGCCGGCGACTCCGTCACGCGCTTGATGATGGTTTCCGTCGAGCCCACGTCGTCCGCCAACTGGCAAACCTCCCAGCGGCATTCCGGATGGGCGATGACGCGAATGAGGGGATACTTCTGGCGAACCTTGTCGACATGCTCCGGCAGAAAACGCTGGTGGACCGAGCAGTGTCCTTTCCAGAGGAAGATGCGCGCGTCACGGATTTCATCCTCACTCAACCCGCCCAGCTCTTCGTGAGGATTCCAAACCACCATCTTCTCCAGCGGGATTCCCATCCGGTAGCCGGTGTTTCGCCCCAGGTGCTCGTCGGGAATGAAAAGGCCCTTCGCGCCGCGCACGAGCGCCCACTCCATCACCTTGCGGGCGTTCGACGACGTGCACACCGCGCCCCCGTGCTCTCCAACAAAACCTTTGATGGCGGCCGTGGAATTGATGTAGGTGACAGGCACGACCCTGGCGTCGGTCACGCTCGCGATCTCGTCCCAGCACACTTCCACCTGGTCCAGGTCCGCCATGTCGGCCATCGAGCAGCCGGCGTGGAGGTCGGGGAGAATCACGGTTTGATGATCGCCGCTCAGGATGTCGGCGCTCTCGGCCATGAAGTGCACGCCACAGAAAACGATGTACTCCGCTTCCTTGCGGCTGGCGGCCTGCTGCGAGAGCTTGAGCGAATCGCCGCGGTAATCGGCGAATTTGACGACCTCATCGCGCTGGTAGTGGTGACCCAAGATGACCAGCCTCGACCCGAGCGCCGCCTTGGCGCACGTGATGCGCGCGTCGAGCTCCTGCTCGGAGAGCTCGACGTAGGTGTCGGGAATCAGGTTCAGAGTCGCTGTCGCCATAAGGCTCAAGATCCAGTTTAGCTCAAATTAAGGGCCCTTGCAGAGACACGGCGCGCCTTGCCCTCACCCGCCGATGTACACCATCGTGCGCTGCGGCTGCACGAAATCCGGCTCGTTGATGCGGTGGCCTGGTTCCTTCTGATGAACCACTTTCGTGAAAAACTGTTCGATATCTGAATCGGCCGC
>Ga0315284_10002310_pt1 | contig 27357 bp, 23 predicted proteins | sample YL17G09_16_MG_FD_203696 | JGI IMG/M metagenome (GOLD analysis project Ga0315284, IMG submission 203696) | Sediment microbial communities from Yellowstone Lake, YNP, Wyoming, USA - YL17G09_16 | ecosystem: Environmental > Aquatic > Freshwater > Lake > Sediment | place: USA: Wyoming | collected...
AGCCGGGTCACGTCCGATGGGCTCGCCCTCGAAGGGCTGACGGTCGCCGATGTCACTGCGTTCGTGGTCGCCCGCTGCCCGAGCCAGCCACGCGGTTCGGCCAAGCTGACCGTCACCACGCTCCGCTCGCTGCTCGGCTTCCTCCACCTCGAGGGGATCGTGGCGCGCCCGCTCGCCGCGAGCGTGCCCCGGATCGCGGCCTGGCGCCTGGCCCCGCTGCCACACGGGCTCACCCGAGCCGAGGTCGAGCGCCTGCTCGCCGCGTGCGATCGGAGCCGCGCGACGGGGTGTCGGGACTTCGCGGTCCTCACCCTCCTCGTCCGTCTCGGGATGCGGGCGGGCGAGGTGGCGGGGCTCACGCTCGATGCCATCGACTGGCGGTCGGGCGAGCTCGTCGTCACCGGCAAGGGCGACCGGTCCGAGCGGCTGCCGCTGCCAGCCGACGTCGGTGAGGCGATCGTGGCGTATCTCCGCCGCGGCCGTCCCGCGAGCGCCATCGGGCGAGCGGTCTTCATCCGGGCCAAGGCGCCCCACCGGGCCCTCTCGTCGGGAGGGGTGAGCCGGATCGTCGGTGATGCCGCGCTCCGCGCGGGGCTCGGGCTCGTCCACGCCCACCGGCTCCGGCACACCGCCGCCACCGAGATGCTCCGGGCCGGCGGCTCGCTCGCCGAGATCGGCCAGATTCTCCGTCACCGGCGGGCGCAGACGACCGCGATCTACGCGAAGGTGGACGAGCCTGCACTCCGCGCCCTCGCGCGACCCTGGCCGGGCGGTGCCGCATGAGCCGCCTCGATCCGGCCCTCGCCGACTACCTCCGCCTCCGTCGCTCGCTCGGCTTTCGGCTCGAGCGGGCCGGCAAGTTGCTCGCCCAGTTTGTCGCCTTCCTCGACGCAAAGGGCAGCGCCACGGTCACGGTCGAGGCCGCGCTCGCCTGGGCGACGCTGCCGGCGGACGGCGGCCCGCGCTGGCTCGCCATGCGGCTCACGGTCGTGCGTGGCTTCGCCGCCCATCTCCACGCGCTCGATCCCGCCCACGAGCTCATCCCGGCCGAGCTGCTTCGCGATCGGGGCCGGCGGGCGACGCCCTACCTATACCGACGCCGACATCGTCGCCCTCATGGGAGCCGCCGCGTCCCTGCGCACGCCGTTCCGGGCGGCGACGTACGCGACCCTCATCGGCCTGCTCGCGGTGGCAGGGCTCCGGGTCGGCGAGGCGATCCGGCTCGATCGCGGCGATCTCGACCTCCGCGAGGGGACCCTCACGATCCGGATGAGCAAGTTCGGCAAGTCGCGCCTGGTGCCGCTCCATCCGACCACCGTCACCGCCCTGCGGAGCTACCTCGCCCGACCCGACCGACCCCGTTCGGAGACGCCGACGGCCGCGCTCTTCGCGTCGGGCGCCGGAACCCGCCTCCTCTACTGCGCCGTGAACCGGACGTTCCTCAACCTCGTCGGTCAGGCTGGTCTCCACGCCCGGTCGGCCGCCTGTCGGCCGCGGCTCCACGACCTGCGCCACACCTTCGCCGTCCGCACCGTCCTCGACGCCTATCGGGTCGACCTCGACGTCGGTGCGCGGCTGCCGATCCTCTCGACGTACCTCGGCCACGTCAGCCCCGCGGCGACGTACTGGTACCTCTCCGCCGCACCCGAGCTGCTCGCGGCTGCCGGCGAACGCCTCGAACGCCATCTCGGAGGCCGGCCGTGAGCGCGCTCGCCCCGACCCTCCAGGCCTTCTTCACCGACCGGCTCATCCGGCAGCGCCAGGCGAGCTCGCAGACGATCGCCGCGTACCGTGACACGCTCCGCCTGCTCCTCGCGTTCGCCGCGGACCGCACCGGAACCGCGCCGTCGCGGCTCGATGTCGCCGCGATCGATGCACCGCTCGTCGGCGCCTTCCTCGACCATCTCGAGCGCGACCGGGGCAACGGCGTCCGGACGCGCAATGCCCGCCCGGCGGCGATCCGCTCGCTGTTCCGATACGCCGCACTGCGCCATCCCGAGCACGCCGAGTCGATCGGCCGGGTGCTCGCCATTCCCCCCAAGCGCGTCACGCGCAGCCTCGTCACGTTCCTCACCGAACAGGAAGTCGAGGCCCTGCTCGCCGTCGCGGACCGGGCGACCTGGATCGGGCGGCGCGACCACGCCCTCCTGCTGCTCGCGGTCCAGACCGGGCTGCGCGTGTCCGAGCTGATCGGCCTGCGCCGTTTCGATGTCCATCTCGGCACGGGCGCCCACGTGAGTTGCCGCGGCAAGGGCCGCAAGGAGCGGATCACGCCGCTCACCCGGGTCACGGTCGCCGTCCTGCGCGTCTGGCTCGTCGAGCGGGAGGGCGGCCCCGCCGACCCGTTGTTCCCGACCAGCACGGGCGCCCCGCTCAGCCGGGACGCCGTCGAACACCGACTCGCCAAGTACACCGATGCCGCAACGACTGCCTGCCCGTCGCTCCGGACCAAGCAGGTCAGCCCGCACGTCCTGAGGCACACCGCGGCGATGCGCCTCCTGCAGGCTGGCGTCGACACGTCGGTCATCGCCCTCTGGCTGGGCCACGAGCGCGTTGACACGACCCAGATCTACCTGCACGCGGATCTCGCCCTCAAGGAGCGGGCGCTCGCGAGGACGGCGCCACCGAACGCACGGCCCGGGCGGTATCGGCCGTCCGACACGCTCCTCGCCTTCCTCGACGGGCTCTGATTATGCCGACCTCACGCCGTGCGATCACTCACGCAGCGGCCGCCTCGACACCCGGCATCGGCATAACCCGGAGGTCGGCATATTGGACGGTGCACCGGCCGCGGTCAGCGTCGGGCCACAGCTCGTCGACCGCCCGGATGAGCCCGGGTGCCCCGTCGGTGACGACGAGCAGCGGGCTCCGCAGACCGCGCCGCAGCAGGCCGCGCCCGAGCTCCGTCCAGTCCTCGGTCCGCTCGCGCTGGCCGAGGCAGACGTCGAGCAGGACCCGGGCCCCCTCGGTCGTGAAGCCCCAGGCGACGAGCACGCCCTCCTTTGGACCCTCGGGCCGGACCGGCAGGTAGATCGCGTCGCAGAACAGGGCGAGGAGGCGGACCTCGCCGAGGCTGCGGGCCCGGAAGGCCCGGTAGCGATCGCGCAGCTCGCGGCAGACGGTGCTCACCGCCGTCCGGCTGATGGCCCCGAGACCCGCCTCCCGGGCGAGGCTCTCGATGTCGCGGTCCGAGAGTCCCCGGACGTACGCCCCGATGACGAGCGCCTCGAGGGGTCGGGTCCGGATGATCGAGCGCGTGTCGGGGATGACCGACGACACAAAGCGCGTCAGGGTGTCCCGGACCTGGGGCACGGCCACGGTGATCTCGCCCTCGGCGGTCTGGACCCGCCGTGGCCGATGGCCGTTGCGCGAGCCCGCGGCGTCGGGCGTCCGCTCGTAGCGGGCCCGGCCGAGGAAGGCTTCGAGCTCGTCCTCGACCGCGCGCTGGAGGACGAGCCTCGCGCCCAGGCGGCCGAGCTCGGCCAGGCGCTCGGGGCCGGCGAGATCGGAGGTGAGGGCCGCCTCGATGGCGGCCTCGATCGCGACGCTGGGGGCTATTCTGTGGTCCACGGCGTGGTCTCCTGATGCGGGTCTGCAAGGTCCGCTTCGGAGCCTACGCCGTCTTCACTTTTCCAGCGGTCTCAGGACGCGACCGGGGCCACCAACGCGTGGACTTACGTCTGTCGTCGCGTGGCCAAGTGCGCAGTGGCCGAATCTGGTGCGGTCGGGCGGACACAGCGGACAGGCGGTGTATCTCGGCAGGTCGACGGCTCGGGGCCACGGTCCCGCGACACCTGGCCCCGTCGCTCCTGTGTCCTGTCCTCCATGAGGTGCCGCCTTCCCGTCCCGCGGCGGGCCCGGCCGGCGGGGGCTGACAGTGCGCTCCCTGGGACGCCCGCCGCGAACAGACGAGAGGAGCCCTCTGGAGCGGTCGTACTCGGCCCGCCGATCAGGATCGAACAGGATCTCGCGGGCGACGTTGAGGCGGGCCATCCGCGCCGTCGACCCGGCAGCAGTTGAGAGGTCGGGATGAGACGCCTTCGCCTCCCGGCGGAAGGCGGCGAGAATCTGCGCGTGCGAGGCGTCGGTCGACACACGGAGCTCCGCGTAGAGGTCAAGCGCTGGCTGACGCGGCATTCGTTCTACCTGCTGGTACTCGACGGGCGATCGGCCGAGTTGCATTGACTGCCACAACGTCATCGGCGCCTCTCCCGGTGCAACGACTCCCGCCCGCCCGCCCCAACATCAGTTCGCGCTTGCCACTATCGCCAGGACCCAGGGCGGCCGCGGGCGGGCGGCGTTGGCCGATCGAGGACGCCGCGGTGCGCGTCCCGCTCAACCTAGACCTGCCGGCGGCGGGCGGTCATCGCGCGCTCCCCGCTTCGCGATCGCGGAGCCACTCCACGAGCACGGCCGCGATCCGCTGACCGGCCCGACCGTCCCAGAGGGGGGGCCGCGCCGGCACGGGCCGCCCGGCGGCGAGGACGCCGGCGACCGCAGCGGCCAGGTCGCCGGGGGTGACCAGGCGGTTGGTCCCCTGGGTGATCGTCACCGGGCGCTCGGTGTTGGGGCGGACCGTGAGGCAGGGCACGCCGAGGATCGTGGTCTCCTCCTGGACGCCGCCCGAGTCGGTGACGACGACGGCACTCCCGGCCACGAGGGACAGGAAGGTGAGGTAGCCCAACGGCTCGATCATCCGGAGACCGGGCACGTCGCCGAGCCCTGCCGCCTCCAGCGCGGCCCGGCCACGGGGATGGACGGGGAAGACGAGCGGCACCATGGCGGCCGCGGCGGCAAGGCCGTCGACCAGGGCACGGGTGCGGACCGGCTCGTCGACGTTGCCGGGCCGGTGGAGGGTGACCACCCCGTACGGGCCGCCCGCAACGCCTGCCGCCGCCCGCGCCCCGGCCGGGTCCAGGCGCGGACGCGCCGCCTCCAGCGAGTCGATCATCGAGTTGCCGACCAGGTGGATCCGCTCGACCGGGATGCCTTCGCGGCGCAGGTTGTCGACGGCGTCGGCGCTCGTGGCGAAGCACAGGTCGGCCAGGGCGTCGGCGACCCGTCGATTGACCTCCTCCGGCATCTCCATGTCGAAGCTGCGCAGGCCTGCTTCGACATGCGCCTGCGGGAGATGGAGCTTGGCGGCGACGAGCGCGGCCGCGAGGGTTGAGTTCACGTCGCCGTAGTCGATCACGAGCGCCGGTCGAACGGCCTCGAAGGCCTCCTCGAGAGCCACGAGGAGGGCGGCCGTCTGGCGCGCATGGGTCCCGGAGCCCACGCCGAGGTTGAGATCCGGCGCCGGCAGCTCCAGCTCCGCGAAGAAGACGCCGGAGAGGGCCTCGTCGTAGTGCTGGCCCGTGTGGATGACGCGCTGCGCCACGCCGGCCTCCGCCAGAGCGCGGATCACGGGGGCCGCCTTCACGAAGTTCGGCCGCGTCCCGACGACGTGGAGGAGCAGCCCGTCCACCGGTCTGGCGGTCAGCCCGGTCATCGTCTCACCGCCCGGCCGGCAACGCTGCCAGCAATCGCGCGTAGACGGCCAGGAGGACGTTCGCCTGGGCCGCCCAGTTGTACGTCTCGCGGGCGGCGGCCAGCGAGCGCTGCCGGGCGGCTGCGCGCTCCTCCGGCGACCGGCCCAGGAGGTCGTGGATGGAGGCCGCGATGGCCGCCGGGTCCGTCGGGTCGCAGACGAGCCCGCAGCCGACCTCGCGCACGACCTCCGCCATCCCAGGCAAGTCGCTCGCCACCACCGGGACCCCGGCGGCGATCGCCTCCCAGAGCTTCTGGGGCGTGGTGTGGCGGTGGTTGAGGGTGGTCGGCTGGATCGTCATCAGCATCACGTCGGCGGAGGCGGTCCATTCGAGGAGCTCCTGCGGCGAGACGGGGTCCGCGAGCAGCACGCGACCGCGGTAGGGGGCCTCCGCGGCCCGCGCCGCGTAGAGCGCCCGGTTGCTCCCGAAGCCCATCACGACCAGGACCGCGTCCGGCACCGCCAGGATGGCGTCCATCCCCTGCTCGATCCCGCGTTCTGTCATGAGGCCGCCCTGGTAGAGGACGATCGCGGTGGCCGGCGGGATGCCGAGCCGCGCGCGGAGGCGATCCGGCGGGCCGTCCGGCGGGTCGTACGGGTCGGGGCAGTTGCGGACGACCGCGGGGCGCGGGACACCCAGGAGCCCGGCAAGGATGTCGGCGTAGGCGTCGTTGACGGTCACCACCGCGTCCGCGGCCCGCGCCCAGTGACGTTCCCAGGCCAGGAAGGGGCGCCGCAGCAGCGGGTTGAGGCGGTCGAAGATGCGGGCGTGGAGGTAGACGTCCCGGCTGTCGTAGACGGTCCGGCCGCCATGGCGCCCCCGGAGGCGCTTAAGGGCGGGCAGCGAGCCGGCCCACATCCCGTGCCACAGGTCCGCCGGCTCCGCCACCTCCTCCAGTGCCACGCCCCAGGCGATGGGCCGGATGGGGAAGAGCAGCAGGAGCTGGAACGGGCGCCGGATGACCCCGAAGACCCGGCGCAGGAGGAGACGCAGGAGGCGGCCCCCGACGCGCCGCACGGCGGCGACGGGTTCACGACGTGCGTCGTTCAGCCTGACCCTGAGCGGGCGACGACCGTTCTGGGCCGTCGGCGCGGCGGACACGGGCATGGGCACCGCGGACTCCGGCGACGGCATCCCGACGCGCTCCCGACCCGCGGCCACGTCGGCGCGGGCGGAGGCACGCAGCGCGGCGACCCTGCGTCGCCCGACGGCGCGCAGGCCGGGGATCCCGAGGCGCCAGTCGATGGGTGCCCGCACGATCCGGAGCCCCCCGAGGTCTTCCTCGAGAGGGAGTCCGGGCTCCCAGCGGGCATAGGCCACGACGTCGAAGCCGGCCTCGCCGGCCGAGGTGGCGACCCGGCGTGTCCGGGCGTCGAACCGCCCGTTGGAGTAGGACAGGATGGCGAGCCGGGGGCGAGTCGCTTCGATCACGGACCTCGACGTTACGTGTGGTTCCGCACCTCGGCTCGCGATCGGGAGGGGCGGCTCGCGCGCGGGGGCAGGGATCGGCCGCGCGGCCAACCATGCTACCGTACGCGCCGACATGGCGACCCTCTCCGAGCCTGCCGCGGAGACGCATCTCACCCCGCCTCCCCGACGCGGCATTGTTCGCCTGACGCGGGACGGCTTCGGCGAGCTGACGGGTCGCTGGCGGCTGGTTCGCTACCTGGTGGGGGCCGACCTCAAGCGCACCCACGCGGACACGGTCCTGGGCCAGGCGTGGTGGCTGCTGGACCCGATCCTCCAGATGCTGGTCTACTACTTCCTGTTCGCGGTGATCCTCCAGCGCAAGACCCCCGATTTCCTGCTCTTCCTCTTCGCCGCCATCCTGCCCTGGAAGTGGTTCTCCACGACCGTCAACAGCGCGATGAACTCGGTGGTTGGACGCCAGGGCCTCATCCGACAGGTCCAGTTCCCGAAGATCGTGCTGCCCGCCGCGTCCGCCGTCGCCGAGACATTCAGCTTCACCTTCGGGCTGATCGCGCTCGCGATCCTCTTCGTCCCGTACCACGAGCGGCTCAGCATCTGGGTGCTGGCGATCCCCGTGATCGCCGCTGTGCAGTTCGTCTTCGGCCTCGCCGTCGCGATCACCCTGGCAGCGGCGAACGCCTTCTACCGTGACGTCGCGAACGTCATGGGCCACCTGATCCGCCTGCTCTTCTACGTCTCGCCGGCCCTCTATGCCCTGGGGGATGTGCCGAATGAGACCCTGCGCACCCTGATGATGCTCAATCCCTTCTCGGTGTTCCTCACGGCCTACCGCACGGTGACCTGGGGCACGGAGACCGTGCACCATGGAACCCAGCCCGACTTCCTGGCCCTCGGGATCCTCATGGTCGTCTCGATCGTCCTCCTCGTGGTCGCCGTCGCCCTCTTCAAGCGCGTCGAGCCCGCCTTCGCCCGGATCCTGTGAGAGAGCAGCCCAAGGCGAGGGGCCTCGCCGTCGACATCCAGGGCCTGGGGATCCACTACGACCTGCGGCTGACGCGGCGGACCACCATCAAGGGGTCGCTCGTCGGGATGCTGCGCCGCGGCCAGAAGGCGCCGACCCACTTCTGGGCGCTCCGCCACCTGAACCTCCAGATCCGGCACGGCGAGGCGATCGGCCTGATCGGGCCAAACGGCGCGGGCAAGAGCACGCTGCTCCTGGCCCTGGCCGGCATCCTCCAACCGAGCGAGGGTTCGATCGCCATCGACGGACAAGTGTCGACGCTGCTGACCCTCGGCGCCGGTTTCGACCAGGAGCTGACCGGGCGCGACAACATCGCGCTTGCCGGCGCCTTCCTGGGGATCGAGCACGTCGAGATGGAACGGCTCACGCCGTCGATCATCGAGTTCGCCGACATCGGGGCGTTCATCGACGCCCCGGTCAAGACGTACTCGATGGGGATGAAGGCCCGTCTCGGCTTCTCGATCGCGACGGCGATCACGCCGGACATCCTGCTGCTCGACGAGGTGCTGGGGACGGGCGACCAGGTCTTCCGCACCCGGAGCCAGGCACGCGTGCGCGAGCTGGTCAACCGGGCCCGGGTCGTCGTGCTCGTGACCCACGACCTCTCGTACGTCACCGAGTTCTGCGGCCGCGCGATCCTCCTGGAGAAGGGCCAGATTATCCACGACGGCGACCCGGCCGAGACCGTCGAGCTCTACCGGAGCCGTGTCCGCGAGAGCAAGCTCCTCGCCGAGGCGGATGCGGAGCGGTTCGCGACGCCGCCGACGCCTGCGACCTCGGCGCGCTAAGGACGGTCCCGACCTCGCGGCCGCGCGCCGGTCAGCGCCTCGCGAGGCGGATCAGCGCCAGGAACGCCCCGAGCGCGGCGCCGAAGGCGAGCGCCCCGCGCCAGTCGACGAGGATCTTCGCCTCTCCGTCGATCCGCCGCGCGACGGCGACGAGGATCCCGGTCGTGGGGCCGGTCTGCACCGTGTTCGCCACGACGGCGCGCACCAGCGCCTGCTCGACGTGGACGTTCTGGGCCAGAACGCCGCGGACCAGGCCCTGCTGGATCGTGGCCTCGCGCGCGACGATGCCGCTGACCGCCCCCATCTCGACCGAGGCGTGGTTCGCGGCGATCCCGCCGACCAGGGCGAGACGGGCCGCGACGTCCGTGGCGCGGACGCCGCCGATGGCTCCCCGCTCGAACTGGAGGACGTCGACGGTGACGGCGTCGAGCGATCCGGTGGCGGGCGTGGCGATGACGGGCTCGGGGATCGACTGGTCGGACATCGGGTTCCCTCGGCGGGGGTCGACGCGGGGCTTCGCGCCGGCGGGTGCCGGCCAGACGGTCCGCGGGCTTCGCTGCGCCCAGCCTACCGCTTCCGGGGTATCCTGCGCCCGGCATGAGACCCCTTCCGAACCCCGGCGCGACGGGCGATCGCGCGCGCATCCTCCCGATCCTGCTCGCAGTCGCCGTCGTCGTGGCTGCCGCGGCGTGCGGGTCGCCCACCTCGCCCGCGCTGTCCCCGTCCGCGAGCGCCGCCGCGGTCGGTCCCACGGGCTCCGCGATCCCAGGCGCCGTCCCGCCGGCGCCGACCCCGACGCCCGTGCCCATGCCGACGCCGACCCCGACGCCCATGCCGACGCCGGTCCTGGTGGTCGCCCCGCTCACGGGACGCCTCGTGGCGCCGGATCTCGCCGCCCGCCACCCGATCGCCGTCATGGTGGACGACCAATGGGACGCCCGACCTCAGAGCGGCTTCACGGAGGCGTCGATCGTCTGGCAGGCGCCGGCGGAGGGCGGCATCCCGCGCTACATGATGATCTTCGCGGAGGGCGACCCCAGCGCGGTCGGCCCGGTCCGCAGCGCCCGTCTCTACTTCGTCCAGTGGGCCGCCGAGTGGAACGCCGTCTACGTCCACGTCGGGGGCAGCCCGCTGGCCATGGCCCTCCTCCGCGAGAAGGGTCATGGCCAGCTGGTCTTCGACGCCGACGAGTTCCGCTGGGGCGGCACCTACCTGTGGCGCACGAAGGACCGTTTCGCGCCGCACAACGTCTACACGGACGGGAAGCGGCTGCGGGCGCTCGCCGGGAAGGTCGGGGCGGCCCCGCTCGAGGCCGCGAAACCGGCCTGGCGGTTCGCTCCCGACGCAGCGCTCGCACTCCGTCCGGCTGGGTCACGGATCGACGTCGCCTACCGCTACGGCGCGTTCTCCTACCGTTACGACCGCCCGTCCAACACCTGGCGGCGGTACGTCGACGGGAAGGTCCAGCGCGACCGGGCGAACGACATGGTGGTCGCGCCGAAGAACGTCGTGGTCATGGAGGTCCGCTTCGGCCTCCTGGGCGCGGGCCAGCATGGACGCCTCGAGGCCGCGACCATCGGCAGCGGCCGGGCCTGGATCGCGACGAACGGGGCGGTCGTGCGGGGCACCTGGAAGAAGACCTCCGCCGCGAGCCCCACCCGCTTCTTCGATCGCGCCGGGAAGCAGGTGACCCTCACCCAGGGCCAGACGTTCATCCAGGTGATGCCGTCCGGCACGCCCGTCACGGTGGTCAACGGCAAGCGGGTCTTCGATCCCGCGAAGGCGGCCGACCTGGGGGTCCGCCAAGTCCGGGGGGCCCGCTAGGTCCGGCGAGCGCCCGCCACCGCGGCGTAGACGGCCCGCGTCTCGCGGGCGACGTCGGCCCACGTCCGCCGGTCCGTCCCGGCGCGGGCGGCGGCCGCAGCCGCGATGCCGCGGTGCACGCGGTCGTCCGCCCATGCTGCCCGGAGCGCGTGGGCCAGGCGGTCGGGGTCGCGCGGCTCGACGAGCAGGCCCGCCGGCCCGACCACCTCCGGCAGCGCGCCGACGGCGCTCGCGACGACGGGCGTGCCGGCCGCGAGCGCGTCGAGGACCGGCAGGGCGGCCGCGTCGCTGACGACCGGATGGACGGCGGCGCGGGCGCCGACGACGAGGCTGGCCACCTGCGCTGCGGGAAGCGCCGGGGCGTAGTGCAGGAGCTCGCCGACGCCGCTGACCGCGGCGGCCTGGGCCACGGCGGCGCGATCGTCGGGTGTCGTGTTGACGAGGAGGATGCGGGGCGGCCAGGGCACCGCCTTCGCCAGGCGGGGCGGCCGCCCGTCGGCCGCGAGGCGCGCCAGCGCGTCGAGCAGCGTCCCGAGGTCGTGGCGGGCGTCATGCCGGCCCGTGTAGACCAGGTACCGCGCGGGGACCCCGTACCGCTGGCGCTCCGCGTCGAGCGCCGCCCGCTGCGCGTCGCCGACCTCGGTGCCCTCCATGGAGAACGGGGCGAAAGCGTCTCCTCCGGCCAGAGGAACCACCCGGAGGCGCTCCGGGCGGATCCGCAGGAGCCGCGTCGCGGCCCGCGCCACGGCGGTGCTCCCCACGATCACGGCGTCCGCCTCGCGGAGCAGCTGGGCACGGAGGCGCTGGCCGAAACGCGCCGCGGGCGAGCGCTGGTACTGCTCGGGGAGCTCCCACGCGGCGAGGTCCAGGAGCGTGGCCACGACGGGGAGGCCGGGCCCGATCGGCAGGGCGCCGCCAACCGCATGTGCCACGACGCCGGCGCTCCCCGGCTCGCGAGCGGCCCCGCGCCCCGCGCCGAGCGCGGCGCCGCGGACCAGGAAAGGATCGAGCGTCAGCCCGCCCGAACGGAAGATCCGCGTGATGGGTAGGCGTCGCTTACCGATGATCGGCAGGCCCGGGAAGAGGACGCCGGGGTCGTCGGCCCCGAGGTCGAGGAGGAGGACGAAGGACTCCCCGTCCAGCGGCTCCGCGGCACACGCGCCGAGGAGGCCGCGCAGGTAGGCGGCGGTGGCCGGGGCGCGGTCGGGATCCTGGAGTGGCCGGACGTCGACGAGGACGCGGACGCCGGTCGCGGGGGGCGGGGCGCTCCCGGCGTCGCCCAGCCTCATGGGGCGCGCCGCGGGCCGCGGCCGCGCAGCTCTTCCCAGCGGAGCTGGAGAACCACGACGAGCGCCTCGACGATGATCCGGCGGCTCATCTTGCTCTGGCCCACGCGGCGGTCGCGGAAGGTGATCGGCACCTCGCGAACGCGCGCGCCGCGGCGCTGGGCGCGGTAGGTCATCTCCACCTGGAAGACGTAGCCGCCGGCGTGGATGCCCGCGAAGTCGACCCCCGCCAGCGTCGCCGCGCGCCAGGCCTTGAAGCCGCCGGTCAGGTCGTTGGCCGGCAGGGCCAGGATGACCCGCGCAAAGAGGCTCCCGCCGCGGCTCACGAGTCGCCGGCCCATCCCCCAGTCGACCACCCGCCCGCCCTTCGCGTAGCGCGAGCCGATGACGAGGTCGGCGGCTCCCGCCTCGAGGGGAGCGAGTAGGCCGGGCGTCGCCGCCGGGTCGTGGGACCAGTCGGCATCCATCTGGACGATCCACTCGGCGCCGCCGTCCAGGGCGACCCGGAAGCCGGCCAGGTAAGCCCGGCCCAGGCCGGCCTTGGCAGCCCGATGGAGGACGCGAACCCGGGGGTCGGCGGCTGCCAGCTCGTCGGCCAGCTGGCCGGTCCCGTCGGGCGAGCCGTCGTCCACGACGAGCAGCGTCGCGGCGGGAAGGGCGGCCAGGATGGCCGCCGCGATCTCGCCGAGGTTCTCGGCCTCGTTGTACGTCGGCAGAACCACCCAGGCCTCGGACCCGGCGGGCGTCGCGGGATGGGAGGGGGCGGCGGTCGCGGTCATCCGGCCGAGTGTAGCCGGGCCGGGCTTACGGGACCGTGACCCCGAGCGTGGTGCTGTTCCTGCCGCCGGCGCTGTCCCGTCCCAGGAGCGTCACCGTGGCGGGCCCGGGCGCCCCGGCGGCCACCGTGACGGTCGCCCGCCAGGAGCCGCCGGAGAGGCGCGTGACCGACATCCGCACGAGAGCCCCGCCGGCCTGGCGGAACGTCGCGGTGGGGGCGGCGGCGAGGGGCTCCACGCTCCGGAAGGTCACGCTGAGGCGGCTTCCGGCCCGCGGCGCGACCGTGGCCGGCGTCACGATGAAGGCGTCGGCGACCACGCTCCGGCGCAGCACCGTCGTGCCGTACGGGCCCACCGCTGTCAGCTCCGCGACGTAGCGGCCGGACGGCGCCCAGGCTCGGGAGCCGGTGCGGCCGTCCCAGCGCCACGCCGCGGTCCCGGCCGCGAAGGCGCGGTTGCTCCAGGCAGTGCGTACGACGGCCCCGGACGCGTCGAGCACGCGCAGCGAGAGGCGTGCCGAGCGGGCGACGCGAACCGAGACGGTCGCCGTCGGCACGAGGCGGTCGCCGTCCTGCGGGTAGAAGGCCGCCCGGTCCCACCCGAACCGGCCGACCGTCCGGTCGACGACGAGGGGGATCGCGGTCGTGGCCCGGTTGAAGAGGGCGTCCCAGCCCGTGATGGCCACGGTGTAGCGCCCGTCGGCGACGGTCCGCCCGGCGGCGTCGCGGCCCTTCCAGGCGACGGCGCCGGCGGTTCCGCCGATCGTCCACGAGCGGATCACCGTCGTGCCGCGCAGGACGCGCAGCATCCCGGTCGCGCTCTCGCTCGCGGTCCAGGCGAGGCGGGCGCTGTCGGCGACGCCGTCGGCGTCGGGAGAGATGGCCGCCGGCCGGGCCGTCGCGGTGAGCGCCGGCGGGGTCGCGTCGACGGCCGCCGGCCAGGACTGGGTCGCGGCGTTCCCGGCGGGGTCCAGGAAGCGCAGGGTCACGTGGTAGGCCCCGTCCGGGACGCGCGTTCCATCGTCCGCCGTCCCGTTCCACGAGGTCGAGGCGGACCGGCCGGTGCCGGCGATGCGGCGGATCGGATCGCCGGCGACGCCGCCCACCACGGGCGCGACGACCACGTCCCAGCGGACGACGTCCCGGGAGCCCGTTGCGGCGATCTTCATGGCGTCGGAGCGCCCGTCGCCGTTCGGCGAGAGGCGGGCCCCCGAGGCGGTCGCCGTCTCGAGGACGGGCGGCACGCGATCGATGACGACGCCCGTCCGCGCGGGCAGGTCGCCCGCCAGGGGGGTGCTCGCGGGCCACGTGGAGATGGTGCCGCCGGCCGTGCCCACGAGCTGGAGGACGTAGAGGCCGTCGGGCAGGGTCGCGTCCCCGGCGCTCCCGTCCCACCCGTAGTCCTGCGTCCCGAACCCGGTGGCGGGCACGTCGCGCGTCCCGAGGAGGGTGCCGTCCGGGCCGAGCACGTGCAGCGTCAACGACTCCAGGGCGCGGCGGTTGTCCCAGCGGATCGCGAGAAGATCGCCGGAACCGTCGCCGTTCGGAGAGAAGCTGCGCTGCCCCACGGCGGCGGCAGTCGTCCCGAGGCTGGCCGTCCCGCCACCCGAGAACCCGACCCCGCGGATCCCGGCCTGGACGAGCGTGGTGTTGGGCGCCTGCGCGGCCACGGCGTTGGTCACGTCCGAGCCGCTCGTCGCGACCCAGGCGCTCCGCTCGATGTCGCCGACCGGGCCCCAGGTGGTGAGCGGCCCGCTCACCTCGTACCACGTGTAGCCGTCAGCGGTCGCGGGGCCGCCAGTGATCGCGAAGAGCTCGCCCAGCGACGCCGTCGTGATCCGCGCCGCCGCGGTGTCCGGGGCGGACCGCACGTTGAGGGTGTGGGCGATGACCTGCAGGAAGCCGCCGGGCTCGAGCCGGGGCGAGCCGTCGTGGACGCTGCCGACGTTCCACGCGGACAGGTTGCCCTTGCCGTCGCGGGCGCGGACCCGGAACGCGTAGCCGTGGTTGTCGGAGCCGAGGTAGACGCCGCTCGTGGCCTTCGTGCCGGCGAGCCAATCGGTCCAGGCTCCCCCGTCCGCGGACACCTGGACGTCGTAGCTCGCGACGCCGTTCCAGTCGTCCTCGGCCGTCCAGCGGACGACGAAGCCCTCGTCGGGCTGGGTGGCCGGGAAGGCGACGATCCCGGCCGCCGGCGCGGTGGTGTCCTTGACAAGCTTCTCCACGAGCGCCCGGTAGAGTTCCGGACGCGCCCCGTCGTACCCCAGGGCCCAGATCCCGGCCCCGCGGAGCCCGGCCCGGATGACCAGGTCGTAGCGCGCCTTGAGGGTCGCCGCGTCGTCGTAGTAGAGCTGGCGCCACGTCGTCACGCAGCCGTACGTCGCCGTGCAGCTCTCCTTCCGGTACGCGGTCCAGGCGGAGACCTCGCGGCCGTCGTAGCGACGCCCGTGCTCCGCGACGAGCTCGACGGCCGTCGCGTAGTCGACGGCAGCGGAGTACCCGTACTTGGCGCCCGTCTGAGTCTGCGCGTTCACCGCGTCGGAGACGGTGGACCAGGCCCGGCCGTAGTAAGGGATCCCGAGGATCACCTGCGAGGCGGGGACGCGCGCGGTGTAGGCGCGGACGGTGTCCGCCAGGTCGTAGGCGGGCCCGGCGAGCGGATCGATGGAGCCGGCGTGATCTGCCCCGGCCGTCCGGTAGTCGTAGCCCATGACGAAGACGGCGTCGGCGCCGCCCGGGGCCAGCGCCCGCTCGAGCGGGTAGTTGCCCGGACGGCCGAGCGTGTCGAACGAGAGATGGGCGCGCGGGACCACCCGGTCCAGCTCGGCGCGCATCGTCCGGACGAGCGCCACGAACTCGTCCTCGTAGCCGGCGACGAGCGGCTCGAAGTCCAGGTTGATCCCGTCGGCGCCCCGGTCGCGGACCGCGTCGACGGCCTGCCGCGCGAGGTTGAGGCGGGCGCTCGCGCTCCCGAGGAGCGCCTTCTGGACGGCGACCTGGCCGGACGTCCAGGCGAAGACCGTGAGCGTCAGCGTGACGCGACTGCGCTTCGCGTGGGCCGCGTTGATGATCGAGGTCATCGTCGAGCTGGTCCAGCCGCCCCAGCCGGTCGTGAGCGAGCCGTCCGCGTCCCGCTTCTTCAGGTTGCCCTGCGCGTCCGCGCCAACGGAGAAGTAGGCGACGTGGGTCAGGATGCTGAAGTCGAGCCGCGTGTCGGGGTCGGCCAGCATCCAGTACGGCAGGAAGCCGTAGACCTCGCGGCGCATCCCCACGGCCGCCGGCGCGACCTCGGCCAGGCCGAAGGACCGGGTGTCCGCCTCCGCGGGCTGGCCGGGCGTGAAGGCGTACGGGAGACCCTCGTGCGCCATTGCGTCCAGGTACATCTGGCTGGGGGCGTCACCCGGTGCGCCCGCGCCGCCCGCCGGATCCGCGGCGAGGACGCCCACCGGCAGGGCGGCCAGGAAGACGGCCGCGAGCGTGGTGGCAAGGGCGCGGCGCACGTGCCCCGGACTGCCCGTGGTTCGGCTCATCATGGGACGGTCACCGTACGCCCGGGCGCGCCGGCCGCCCATCCTCCGATGGTCCTGGGCGCTGGTAGTACGGATCGGTCACGGGCGGTCCGGTGCGGTCCGGTGCGGTTCCGCCACGGCCCGCGGCGGGCGGTCCGGCCAGTGGATCGGGAAGGCGAACGGGTCAGCCGGCCCGGAGGCGGGCGACGAGCTCCCGGAGCGGCGGGTTCGACCGATCGCGGTCCGAGAGGATCGGGCGCCCGTCGCGTGTCCCCACCGCGGCCGGCCACGGGACGGCGGCGAGCGGGTCGTCCCAGGCGAAGCCCAGCTCGTCGCTCCCGTCGAACTCGTTCGTGACGAGGTAGACGAGCTCGAGGGGCTCGAGGGCGAGGAACCCGTGGGCCACGCCCGCCGGGATCGTCACGGTGGTGTCCCGCGGGGCCTCGCGGACCTCGACAATGGGCCGTGCGGCGGTGCCCGCCACGAGCGGTCGGACGTCGACGAGGGCCACGAGCGCCCGCCCCGCGGTCACGACCCAGTGGTCGAGCTGCCGACGGTGGAAATGGAGGCCGCGCAGGACGCCCGGCGCCGAGGTGGAGAGGTTGACCTGGGTGAAGGCGGGCTCGGGCCGGCCGGCGAGGACCGGGTCGAGCGCGTCGAACGCGCTCGCCCGCCACAGCTCGCCAAAGCTCCCCCGGAGGTCGCCGTGCCGCGCCACGCGCCCCCAGGCGACGCCCGGGATCGGCGACGGCGCAGGCGTGGCCGGCGGTCGGGGATCCGTCACGACCGCGCCACCGGGGCCCGCCCGCGCAGGAGGAGCGGCAGGTAGTCGGCGAGCGCGGCCTCCCACGGGCGCAGCGGCTCGCCGGACGGCAGCGGCGTCGGGGCGAGGACGGCCCACGCCGGGACGGCGGACGGCCGCGCCCAGCTGGCGAGCGGGGCCTCCGCAACGGGGACGTCGAGGCGGGCGGCCGCGAGGATCGTCCGCGCCCACGCGGCCCGGGAGACGGCACCGCCGTTGACAACATGGTGGAAGCCCGCGTACGCGCCAGCGGCGAGAAGCTCGACGATCGCGTCGGCGAGATCGGGCGCGTAGGTGGGCGAGCCGACCTCGTCGCCGACGACCCGCAGCGGCTCGCCCGCCGCCCGGGCCCGCTCCGCCGCGGCGAGGATCTTGCCGGGGAAGTCGTTGCCGGGCGGGCCGAAGAGCCACGCGGTGCGCACGATCGCCAGCTGCGGCCCGGCCGGCACGGCCCCGTCGGCGGCCGCCAGGACGCTGCCGCGGCGCAGGAAGGCCGCCTGGGCCGCCGCCTCGCCGGCCAGCTTGCTCGCGCCGTACGGGTTGCCGGGCGCGGGCAGGTCGCCGGTGGCGTAGCCGCGCCCGTCCGTCCTCCGCCCGTCGAAGACCTCGTTCGTGGAGACGAGCACGAGGTCGGTGCCCGCGGCGGCGCACGCCTCCGCCAGCTCGGCGACGGCGAGCGCGTTGCGGCGCATCGCCCGCCCCGGCTCGCGGGCACAGCCGTCCACGTCCGTCCAGGCGGCGGCGTGGACCACGACTTCCGGTGTGTCGCGACCTACGACGCGGGCCGCCGCCGACGGGTCGTCGAGGTCGTAGTCGGGGCGGCTCCAGGCGAGCGGCCCGAAGGGCCCCGTGAACGGCGCTTCCTCGAGGGCCGCCAGCAGGGCGCGGCCGAGGCGGCCGCCGGCTCCCGTGATCGCGATCCGCATCAGCCGGCCCGGTCGCTCATTCGGCCGGCTCTGCGGCCGAGGACGCGGCGAGCCGCGCGCCGTACTGGCGGGCGTAGTACGCGTCCCAGTCGCCGCCGCGCGCCGCGCGCCACCACGCCTCGTGGCCGCCATACCAGGCCACGGTCCGCGCGAGCCCCTCGTCGAAGCCCATCCTGTTCACCCAGCCGAGCGCTCCCAGGCGGCGGCCGTCCATCGCGTAGCGCCGGTCGTGGCCGGGCCGGTCGACCACGGACCGGACGAGCGACCAGGGCTTGTCGAGCAGGGCGAGGAGCCGGACGACCACGTCGCGGTTCGTGAGCTCGGCGGATCCCGGGACGTTGTAGACCTCGCCCGCCGCGCCGTGCGCCAGCACGTGGGCAATGGCGCCTGCATGGTCGGCGACGTAGAGCCAGTCCCGCCGCTGCAGGCCGTCGCCGTAGAGCGGCAGCGGCAGGTCGTCGAGCGCGTTCGTCACGAAGAGCGGGATCAGCTTCTCGGGGTGCTGGAAGGGGCCGTACGTGTTCGAGCCCCGCGTGATCACCACGTCGAGCCCGTACGTCGCGTGGTATGCCAGCACGAGCAGCTCGCCCGCGGCCTTCGCCGCGGCGTAGGGCGAGCGCGGCGCCAGGGTGTCGGACTCGACCGCGTGACCCTCCTCGATCGACCCGTAGACCTCGTCGGTGGAGACCTGCAGGAGACGCGGCGTCGTCGCCCGCTCGCCGCGATGAGCCCGGTCCGTCTCCCCGCGCAGGGCCTCCAGGAGCACGTGGACGCCGTCCACGCCGGTGCGCAGGAAGGCGGCGGGCTCCAGGATCGAGCGGTCGACGTGGCTCTCGGCGGCGAAGTTGACGATGGCGTCGGCCGCCGCGGCCAGGGGCGCGACCGCGGACGGGTCGGCGATGTCGCCGTGGACGAAGGCGAAGCGCGAGGCCATCTCGGCGTCGGCCTTCACCTCGTCGAGGTTCGCCCGGTTCCCCGCGTAGGTCAGCTTGTCGAGGACCGTGATCCGGGTTCCGTCGCGGCGGCCCAGGACGTCGCGGACGAAGCAGCTCCCGATGAACCCGGCCCCGCCGGTGACCAGGAGGTAAGGTCCGGGCCCGGGCGCCGTCACGCGATGGGCCGTTGCGGCGGCGAGGCGAGCTGCCCTTCGGCGTCCGCGGCTTCGGCCTGCTGGGCGGCCCGCTGCAGGGAGGGGACCGTCCCGGCGTCGGCCCAGTGCCCCTCGTAGCGAGGCGCGTAGAGGCCGCCATCGGGGATGTAGTGGTTGAGGACGTCGGTGATCTCGAACTCGCCGCGCCCGGATGGCGCCAGCGTGTCGATGACGTCGAAGGCATCCGGGCGGAGGAAGTAGACCCCGATCGGGATGAGGTCGCTCTTCGGCGCCTCCGGCTTCTCCTCGAAGCCCACGACCTGCCCGGCGGCGTCCAGCTCGGCGACCCCGAAGCGCTCCGGGTCGGGCACCCGGTAGAGGAGGGTTCCGGCGCCCCAGGGGCCCGCCTCGAACTCCCGGGCGAGCGGCTCCAGCTCCGGCCCGTTCAGGATGTTGTCGCCCAGGACGCAGCAGAAGGCGTCGTCCCCGACGAACTCGCGGGCGAGGCCGATGGCGTGGGCGATCCCGAGAGCGCCGCGCTGGTAGCGGTAGGTGAGGCTGAGGCCGAAGTGCGTGCCGTCGCCGAGGAGCTCCACAACGTCGCCGACGCTCTTGCCTCCAACGATCACGAGGACCTCCCGGATCCCCATCCCCGCCAGCGTCTCCAGGGGGTAGTAGATCATTGGCCGGTCGTAGATCGGCAGGAGGTGCTTGTTGGTGACGATCGTGAGCGGGAAGAGGCGGGTCGCCGTCCCGCCGGCGAGGATGAGGCCCTTCATCGTCCGGCGATCGTAGCAGCCGGGACCCGTCTCAGGGCCGCGTCGTCGGGCGCGGGGTGGGGCGCGGCGTCGGGGCCTGCGTCGCGAACGGCTGCTCCGAATCGGGGAGGGTGCCGTCGGGGTTGAGGTCGTCGGTGGGCAGGAGGTCGCCGCCGGGGATCCCGCCCTCGTAGTCGGTGATGACCAGGAGCGCCTCCAGCCGGTTCAGGTCGATCGCCGGGTCGACGAAGGCGGTCTGGACCACCGCGTTCGGGTCGCGCGTCACGTCGATGATCCGCCCGATGACGAGGCCCTTGGGGTAGGGCGAGCGGACCGCCTCGCCGAGGGTGAGCCCGGCCGTGACGACCTCCTCGCCGAGGGTGACCTGCTGGGTCGCGTCGATCTTGTCCATGATCAGCGCCCCGCCGAGGTCGCCCACCACCTCGCCGGTGGCCCGGCTCCCCACGATCTCGCCGATGACGGTCGAGGCCGGGTCGTTGATGAGCGTCACCCGGGCGGCCGAGACGCCGAGCTCGGTCACCCGGCCGACGAGGGCGCCGCCCGCCCCGATGACGACGTCGCCGATCGCGAGGCCGTCCTCGCTCCCGGCGTCGATCATCACGACCCGGTTGACGTCGGCCAGCTCGCGCGCGATCACCCGCGTGGCCACGGTGGAGTACTCGAGCGTGTTGCGGATCGCCAGGAGCGCGGTCAGCTGCTCGTTTTCGACCGAGAGGGCGTCGAGGCTCCGGTTGCGCTGTTCCAGGCGGTCGTTCTCGGCATGCAGCGTTGCGTTCTCGCGGCGGAGCCGGTCGATCTCCGCGGCGGCCTCGATGGCCGAGCGCACCTCGCGCCCCACCCCGTTCACGGCCTCGGCGAAGGGCGCGAGGGCGAAGGCGACGCCGCGCTGCAGCTCCGCAACCGGGGCCGTGGCGCTGGCGAGCATCAGGATCATCGAGACCCCGACGAGGCCGGAGAAGACGACCGCGCGGCGGCGGGCGATCCGCGGAGCGCGGTGTCCGTAGCCGGCGAGCCGGCCGGTCATCACGGGTCCCCTACCGCAGCGGTCGCGAGTACGTGTCCGCGACGAGCACCCGCTTCATCCGGTCGAGCTCCTGCAGCACGACCCCGGTGCCCCGGACGACGCAGGTCAGCGGATCGTCGGCGACATGGACCGGCATCTGGGTCGCCTCGGCGACGCGCCGGTCCAGGCCCAGGAGGAGGGCGCCGCCGCCGGCGAGCACGATCCCCTGGTCCATGATGTCGGCGACGAGCTCGGGAGGGGTCTCCTCGATCGTGTCCTTGATGGTGTCCACGATCTGCTGGACGGACGGTTCGATCGCCTCCCGGATCTGGTCGGCGCCGACCTCGACGCTGCGCGGGAGGCCGGTGAGGAGGTCGCGGCCGCGGAGGTTGACGCGCTGAGCGTCCCAGTCGCCCGGGTAGCCCGACCCGATCGCGATCTTGATGTCCTCGGCGGTCCGCTCCCCGAGGAGCAGGTTGTACTCGCGCCGGGCAAAGGAGACGATGTCCACGTCCATCTCGTCGCCGCCGATCCGGATGCTCCGGCTCACGACGATGCCGCCGAGGCTGATCACCGCGACCTCGGTCGTCCCGCCGCCGATGTCGACGATGAGGCTGCCGGTCGGCTCGCTGACGGGGAGGCCGGCCCCGATCGCGGCGGCCATCGGCTCCTCGATGAGACGGGCCCAGCGCGCGCCTGCGTTGAGGGCCGCGTCGCGGACCGCGCGCTTCTCCACCTCGGTCACGCCCGATGGGACCCCCAGCACCATCCGCGGCCGCGGGATGAGCCCGATCCGGTCGTGGACCCGGTGGACGAAGTACTTGATCATCTGCTCGGTGACGTCGAAGTCGCTGATCACGCCATCGCGCAGCGGGCGGATCGCGATGATGTTCGCCGGCGTGCGGCCGACCATCCGCTTCGCCTCGGCGCCGATCGCCAGGATCTTCTTCGTCTTGGTATCGATCGCGACGACGCTGGGCTCGCTGATGACGATCCCGCGGTCGCGAACGTGGACGAGCGTGTTCGCCGTCCCGAGGTCGATGCCGATGTCGCGGGAGAAGATGCCCAGGAGCGCGTCGAGCATGGTGCGGGGTGGGGATCCTGTGCTGGTCGGTCGGGGGTCGCCCGCGGCGGACGCCCCGTCGTCTCGGGGGCGCGCGGCGGCGCGTGCGACCGGTCGGGGTCGCCGCGGGAGTATACCCCTGCCACCGGGGTGGGCCGCCGCGGGCGGAACGGCTGACCCGTCGGGTTGCCGCTCACTCCGCCGCGTGCCATCAGCCGTCCCCGCGCGCCTTCTATCCGACTACCGGCCCGAGCGTCACCCGCCGACCCGTCCCCGCGCGCCTTCTATCCGACTACCGGCCCCATGATTCGCCCCCGTCCGCGGCGTGGTCGCCCTTCGGGCCGCCGGCGAGGCCCGCCGGGACGCCCGAAACCTCTCGCAGGCGCAGGTGAGTGCCGGATAAGAGCCTGGTGCTCCAATAGATGCCGCGCCCGCCCATGCGGCGGCCGGCGCACCTCCCTCATGGGTGGATAGAAGGTGCGCCCTCCGCCACGAGAGACGCCCGCCGCTCGCCGTCCCGCCACCCAGCTCCCCGCCGGGATCGGAGCAACCATGCCGAGACGCTTGCCAACCACGGCCCCGGGCCTCCGTCGGGAGGTCGTCCGCGACGGCCACCGGCAGGCGATCGAGGCATCCCAGGACTCGGGGCGCACCTTCCGCCGGCTCCGCCTGGAACGGAACCTCTCGGCCCGTGAGGTCGCGGCCGCGATCGGGGTCCACGCCGCCACGGTCCGCGCCATCGAGGCGGGCGACCCGCACGTGTCCCTCGAGCTCCGGGCACGGTACGCCGTTGCGCTCGGAAGCCGCCTTCGCCTGACGTCCACCGAGACTCCCGGGGCCGTGCCCCTCCGCGACCGGGTCCATGCCCTCATGCACGGAACGATCCTCGCCCTTCTCGCCCCGGCGTGGCGGGCGCTTCCCGACCGACCCGTCAACCATGAGGGCATCCGTGGCAGCATCGACCTCGTCCTCGTCGCCGCCGAGGCGCGCATCGTCGGGTCGACGGAGGTGAAGTCGCTCTTCGTCTCGCTCGAGGAGCTGATCCGTCGCTCGGGCGAGAAGCGGGCCGCGCTGGCCGGCGGCGGCACTGTCGGCCTCGCTGACCCGGGCCCTCGCGGCTGCCGCGTCGCCGAGCTCGTAGTGGTGCGTGACACCGACGCGAACCGCGCGGTCGCGGCGCTGCACAGGGCGTACCTGGACGCCGCCTTCCCCGGGCCCGCTGCGGACGCCATCGCCGCGCTGACAGAGGACCCTGCCCGTTTGCCGGACCGCTCGCTGGTCTGGCTGCGAACGGGACCGAGCGCCCGGTTCCTGGTTCCGCGCGCCAAGAGCGGCGCGTGACGAGGAACGGACGGCGGCCCTCACTCCGCCGCCGCGGGACGCCCCCGCAGCCCCGGGCCGCCCCGGTCGAACGCGATCCCCCGGTCGCGCAGCGAGACGAACGTGTCGTGGCCGATCACCACGTGGTCGAGCAGCTCGATGTCGAGGAGACGGCCGGCCGCCAGCGCCTCGGCGGTCAGGTGGAGGTCGTCGGGCGAGGGCGTTGGGTCGCCCGACGGGTGGTTGTGGACGAGGACCGCGCCGGCGGCGTTGATCCGGACGGCGTCGCGGAAGAGCTCGCCGACCCGGACGAGCGAGGCGGAGACGTTCCCCTGGTAGACCGTCACGACCTTGAGGACGGCGTTCTTCGCGTTGAGGAGGACGACCCGCAGCTCCTCGCGCTCCAGGTGCCCCATCAGCGGGATCAGCCGGTCGGCGACATCGCGCGGGGTGCGGACCGTCCAGCGGCCGGCGGGCCAGTCTGCCAGCAGCCGGCGACCGAGCTCGAACGAGGCCGTCAGCTGGGCCGCCTTCACGGCCCCGACGCCGGGCAGATCGACGAGCTCCAGCTCGCCGGCGCCGGCTAGGCCGGCGAGGCCGTCGTGGCGGGCGAGCGCCTCCTCCGCGAGGTCCACCGCGCCGAGGCCGCGCGCGCCGGAGCCCCAGATGAGGGCGATCAACTCGGCGGTCGTCAGGCCGGCGGCACCCCGGGCCGCGAGGCGCTCGCGGGGGCGCTCCTCGGCCGGGATCTCGCGGACGCGCCGGGCGGGACGCCGGAGCGCCGCGGCGCCCGCGCGCGTGGGGCCGTCGGGGAGGACGAGGGTGCCGACATCTGCCACGGGGACTGCCTCCGAGCGATCACAGCGGCGACGATGGGTCCCCGGGCCCGGACGACGGAGCCCGCCGATTCCCCCGCCATCCGAACCCGAGGACGCCCCGCATCCTAGCGACGGCCGCTCATCCGCCACTCATCCGGCGCTCACCGGCGCCGCGGGTAGCGGTGGCCCGGGCGGCGGCCCGGGCGCCGGCGTCGGCGGCGCGCCTGACTCAGCTCGGCGTCGCGGCCGCCCCGAGGGCGACCAGGAGCACCGGGATCGCGTTGTACGTCGCGTGGAGGGCGATCGGCGCAACGAGGGTCCGCCGGCGCAAGAAGACCCAGCCCAGGACCAGCCCGACCGGGAGCCGGATCACGAAGGCGATGAGGGCGATCCGGATCGCGGTGCCGAAATCGCTGCCGGCCAGGGTGATGACGTGGATCAGGGCGAAGAAGACGGCGCCCCGGATGATCGCCGCCCGCGGCCCGGCGGTGCGTGCCCAGGCCGTCGTGGCGAAGCCGCGGAAGAAGAGCTCCTCCCAGAGCGGGGCCAGGACCGCCGCGACGAGCAGGTTGACGAGGATGCCGCCCGGATCCCGAGCCGGCGGCAGCGGGGCGGTCGGCGCGACACCCAGGAGCGCGATGAGGATGGCCGCCAGGAACGCCGCCCCGAAGAGGGCGGGCACCGCCAGGGCGATCCCCCAGGCGACGTCGGCGAGCAACGAGCCCTCGCCGGGTCCCGGCAGGCGGAGCCCCATCTCGCGCCAGTCGAGTGCGCCGGACCCCACGACGACGACCGCGACGAGCCCGAGCGACACGGTGGCCGAGATCAGCACCGACGCCAGGGTGGCGACCGGCCCCTCGGGGAGGACGTTCAACGCACCGACGGCGAAGCCGACGACCAGCGTGAGGAGGAAAGCGGCGACGAAGACCGCGACGGGCGACGGCCCCGCGTAGACCGAGCCGTCGGCGCGCCGCTGGAGCGCCTGCGACCCCGCGCCCGCGGCAAGGCCCAGGCCGGACGCGGCGAGCCCGATGACGAAGGCGACCGCCGGCCCGGATCCGCCGCCGGCCGCGAGGGCGATGAAGATCGCGCCGAGGCCCGCGACGACGAGCCCCCAGGCCACGAGGTAGAGACCGGGTGCCGCGCGTCCCTCGAGCTCGAAGATGCCGCGCCGCGCCCGTGGCGTCGTCGCGACGTCCCACGACACGTCGGCCGGCGGCGCGTCGCGGGAGTCGTCCAGGGTCGTCGCTCAGCCGCGAGTCGTGGGACCCGGGGCCGGAGAGCCGGCGCTGGATCGCGACGCGCGCGTCGTGCGCACGGTTGTCACGGCGGCGGCGGCCGGGGGCTCGGCGACGGGCGCCGGCGCTTCGACCGGCGCGGGGGCCGGAGCCCGCTCGCGGATCGGCCGGACCGGCACGGAACCCACCGAGGCCAGCGCCTCGCGGCGCTCGAAGTCGCGGCCGCACCAGGCGCACAGCGACCACTCGAGGCCGACGAGCTTCGAGCAGTGCGGGCACACGCGCTTGAGGCGCGTCCGGCAGGTCGGGCAGATGATCCAGGCCTCGTTGACCTTGCGCCTGCAGGTGGCGCAATGCTCGATCTGCTCGATCTCGGCGATCAGGGCTTCCTCGGCGAGACCGCGCTCGTACGCCTCGCCCAGGCGCTCCTGGGGCCGGATGATCCGGTAGACGAGGATGCCGAAGACGAAGAAGACCGGCGTGAACCCGACCACGAGCGCCGCGGCGAGATAGGGAACGACCGGGTTCGCGGTCCTCGCCTGCATATCGCGGAAGGCCCAGTAGGCGGAGGCGAGCCAGATGACGACGATGTAGACGCCGATCGCCTGGAGGCCCAGCTGGATGAGCGGGCTCGCGAAGAAGGCGGCGATGGCGTCGCCGATCCCGGAGAGGAAATCCAGGTTCATGCGGTGGGGTCACCCACCTCCGTGCGAGGGGCACCGTCCCGCCCGGGCGGCTGGCCGTCGGCGGCGCACGCGGCGCAGTGTAGCAGGGCGTTCAGCGGCGTCGGCGCAGGAGCTCCATGGTGACGAGCGTCGCGCGCCACGCGGCCGCAATCGCGGCGAGGGCGAGGACGGCCAGCCACGCCGCCGCGAGAAGCAGCGCGGCACCGAGCGCGGCGAGCACGTCGGTCCCGCCGGCGAGGGCGTGCCGGGCGGCGTCCCACGCGGCACCGACCACCCACCACGCCGGGGCGAGGACCAGGAGGGTGACGGCGAGGGCCGCCGCCACGCTGAGGGCCGTGCCGAGCGGGGCCCGGAGCGGGTCGAGGAGCCCGCCGGCCAGCGCGCGGGGGACCGTCGCGCCGAGCAGCGCCGCACGCCGTGTCGCGAAGCCGCCCACGACCTCGGCGGCCAGCCAGGTCCCGAGCACCGCCACGCTGGCGGCCGGCGCGCCGGCGAGGACGCGCGCCACGAGGGGAGCGGCCACGTCGCTCGGCAGGGTGAGCTCGCGGTAGGCGACCGCGATCCAGGCCGGGACCGCGACGGCCGCGACGGCCGCCACGGGCACGAGGAGCAGGAGCCGGAGGGCCGCGACCCGGACGACCGCGCGCCCGCCGCCCGCCTCGGCCGGCCGAACGCCGGCGTCGCGCGGCCGAACCGCCCCGGCCGCCTCCGGTGCCGCGACCGTGGCCCGGTGGAGCGCCACTTCCGCCGCGGCCGCGACCATGGTTCCGGCCACGGCCAGGGCAAGGCCCGTCGCCACGCCCAGCGCGATCAGGGCGACAAGCCGTGGACCGGGCCCCTCCGCGGAGACCGAGGCCGGGCCGACGAAGTTGGCGAGCCCGACGAACGTCGGCACGACCACGATCGGGAGGGCGAGGGTCGCGAGCCCGCCCCGGGCGAGGAACGCGACGAGCGCGAAGACCCACAGGCGTGGTCGCCGGACGGCCAGCGCCGTCGCCGCGGCACACCCCCGCCGCCAGGGGATCGCCGGGACCGCGGGCGGGGGCACCGCGGGCGGCGGGACCGCAGGCGGCGGCCCGATGGGGCTGCCGTCCAGCTCCTCGAGCATCCCGTGGGGCGGCACCCGGTCGTCCGGGAGCCCGCCGGGCGCGCTCGGGGGCGCTACCCCCGTCTTGCTCGGGGATGCCGCCCCGGTCTCGCTCACGGCGCCGGAGAGGGGCTCCCCCCGACCAGGATCTCGAGCTGCTGGAGCGTCTTCGCGACCTCGTCCATCTCGATCCCGTAGGTCGCGAAATCCCCGCGCCGGAGCGCCTCCTGGCCGGCCGCGAAGCGCTCGTTCGCGTAGCGGATGAGCGCCTGGACGTCCGCCGGGGACGGCGTGACGTTCGGGCCCGACGTCGGAGACGGCGTCGGCGACGCGCCGGGGCTCGGGCTGGCGCCGGGGCTCGGGCTGGCGCCGGGGCTCGG
>Ga0315284_10002311_pt1 | contig 27354 bp, 15 predicted proteins | sample YL17G09_16_MG_FD_203696 | JGI IMG/M metagenome (GOLD analysis project Ga0315284, IMG submission 203696) | Sediment microbial communities from Yellowstone Lake, YNP, Wyoming, USA - YL17G09_16 | ecosystem: Environmental > Aquatic > Freshwater > Lake > Sediment | place: USA: Wyoming | collected...
AAAACAAATATAAAACAAATATAAAACAAATATAAAACTATATTTGTTGTAAATACATATATATGAAATGAAAACTATTATTAGTTTTGATGTAGGTATGAAAAATTTAGCATACTGTTTATTTCAAATTGGAGATGATGCAAATAATTTGACAGATTATAAAGTATTACAATGGGAAGTTATAAACTTGTGTACTCCTATAGTTAAAAAATGTAACAACGGGGGTTTGCAATGTTGTTCAGAAGTTGCAAAATATTGTAAAACATTTAAGAGCAATGAACATGTGGGTACCGATGAAAACGAAAACGAAAACGAAAATGAAGAAACTGTTATTATTGATTATTATTGTAGTAAACATGCAAGAAAGTGTAAATTTAAGATACCACCAAGTGAACTGGATATTAAAAAAATAAAAAATAAGAAATTATTGGATATTCAGAGTATTATTGAGAAGTATAATATAACTCCTATTTTTGATAAATCTCACGAATCTCATACATCTCATACAAGTAACGAACCTATAGAACAAGCACCTAAAAGACAAAAAAATACGAAAGAACAGTTATTAGACATGATACAACAAGAGTTAGATAAAAACTATTTAGAAAATATAGAAAATGTAAGAGCTGACCAGATTGATTTACTGACACTTGGTAGAAACATGATGACCGAGTTAGATAAATTTATATCCCCTTATACAATTACAAGCGATATCGCAAGTATAGGAGATACTGGAGACTCGGGAGATTTAGGAAAAATGGGAGGGCTAGAAAAATACAAAATAGATATTGTAATTATAGAGAACCAAATAAGCACAATAGCAAGTAGAATGAAAACGCTTCAGGGTATGATAGCACAGTACTTTATAATGAGAGGTACACCATGTATAGAATTCATATCAGCTGCAAATAAACTAAAAATGTTTATCACTAAAAAGAAAACAACATATACTGAACGAAAAATAGAAAGTGTAGAAGTAACAAAAGAATTATTAGAAAAATTACCTCAATTTGAAAAATATAGAGGATATTTAGAGAAAAATAAAAAAAAAGACGACTTGGCCGACTGTTTTTTACAAGGAATCTATTATCTTACATTAAAAAAGATGATAGATATTGAATTATAAACATTTAATTATAAATATTTAATTATAAACATTTAATTATAAATATTTATAATGCGCACAAACTTAAAATTAAAGTTCTAAATTATAAATAATATGGCTGACGAAATCATTGACCTTGGAAATTTATCCGAACTTGATAATAGTTTTATGGGAGGAAGTAGAAGTGGCGGCGGTCGCAGTGGTTCTAAGACTGTAAACTTTGGTGGGGGTTTAGAGCTTTTGATGAATGATAAATTAAAATCTGGTAATAAGGGTGGAGGAGACGGCAATATTGATTTAGATGATTTGAATGAACTAGAGGATGAGTTAAACGAGTTATCTGATTCTATAAATCCTAGCAAAGTAACTAAAAATTTTAAATCTGATTTTTTTAGTGGTTCAAGTATAAAATTAAACAACTATGATAATACCGATGACCATAGCGATGGAGGGTATTCAGATTCTAAGCATAATTTGGGAGGAATAAGTGGACCACCGGTTGGTGGAAGTAATACTAGCGGTGTTGGTGCATCAACGGCAAATACCGACCCTGATAAAAAAACGTGGGATGGTTTTGGAAAATTTAACAATGTACCTATGAACCCTGATGCTCCTCTCGACTCAACTCCACAAATGTCCAAAGAAGAATTACTTCGCGAGAAATTTAAAATCCTTCAGAAACTAGAAGAACTAGAGACAAAGGGAATTCGTCTTACAAAAAAATATACCATGGAGTCATCTCTTCTCGAAATGAAAGGTGAATACGAAACACATGTAGAAGAAAGAGAAAAGAAAAATAGTATTAAGTTTCAACAAAAATTGCTTATGACAGCAATTACAGGTATAGAGTTTTTAAATAATAAGTTTGATCCATTTGACTTGAAACTCGATGGATGGTCAGAACAAATCAATGAAAATGTAGATGACTATGATGAGATTTTTGCTGAACTACACGAGAAATACAAGTCTAAAGCAAAGATGGCGCCCGAATTGAAGTTGCTCTTTCAACTTGGAGGAAGCGCAATTATGCTTCATATGACAAATACTATGTTTAAATCCGCTATGCCCGGTATGGATGATATTATGAGACAAAACCCTGAGCTCATGAAACAGTTTACACAGGCTGCAGTAAATACTATGTCCCAATCAGCACCCAATTTTGGTAACTTTATGGGAGACATGATGGGAGGTATGGGTGGTGGTGGTGGTGGTGGACAACAGCAACCGCCTAGCAATTTTAATAATCAGAGACCTCCTCCTCCACCAGTAGCAACCAAAGGTCCCAATTCAATCCCTGCTCCTAGAAGGGAAGGTGATATTTCAAATCGCCCTGATTTAAATTTTGGAAGAGGAAATATGAATGATGGTGTAAATCTGTCTGAAAATTATATAAATCCTTATGAATCAAAAAGTACGCGTGGTGCACCTCCTCCTCTTCCTCAAAATCCTCGCCCTGAAATGAGAGGACCATCTGATATTAATAATATTTTGTCAGGATTAAAGACGAAGAACGTAAATATCACACCGTCATCATCGAGTGCAAATGCAAATCAAGCATCAGAAGATAAAGGAAGCACTATTAGTATCTCAGAGTTGAAAGACTTGCAAAATGATAATATGCCTAATAAAACAAAGCGCAAACCTAAATCCGAACGCAATACTATTAGTTTAGATATTTAATAAGAAACAATATAACAATATAATAATATAATAATCTTAGTTACAATATAAAAATAAAATATTTTACTATACTATAACCACTTTGACCCTCCACCCTTTCGCTTGACAGATGTTCAACTACTCTCTTTATCCCAATGCCGCTTTGCCCGGTAGAGTTTGCGCACAAACTACCTTCACCGCTAGTTCTTCTTCTTCTTCTTCTTCTTCTTCTCCTACCCACTTGTTAAACTTTAGCAAACCAACTACCGTGAATGCTGATACTTCCGCATCAGGACCTGAGTCTAAAAGCTGGTTTACTAAAAAATTTATCCCCACATTTAAAAAAGTAGGTGACATTGCAGGTAAAGTAGCAACCGTTGCTAGTATTCTTTAAGTGCATACATGCATGCATGCATGCAAATTGTATGAATCTTTGTTATTTTCAAAGATTCATAAACTAATAATAAATTAAAGATTTTTATATAAACATTATATTACAATAATATTTATATAAATGATTTCTATTTTAGCTTTACTAGACAATAATACTATTAAAAATAACAGTATTACAGATAAAGCTTTTGATGATTCGATTACTTCTATTATAAATCAAACATATAAAGAGTGGGAATTAAAAATTGTACTATATAATGTAAAACAAAATGATACGTGTTTTATACAAAATTATAAGGACATTGATAGTCGTATAGATATTATAAAGTACTTCGAAAACGAAATAAATACGTCATCAAAAGCACTGATAAAGGCGGCAGAACATGAATGTAAATATAACCATATTGCCGTTTTATATATGAATGATATTTGGGTACCAAATAAGTTAGAGTTGCAGACAAGTATACTTTTAAAATATCCAAAAATTGATGTATTAGGGAGTAAAAGTAGATATGAAAGTGAAGTATCGTGTATTCCAGAAGGGGAACTATACCATTATAATATACTTAAAATAAATCCGTTTATAAATTCAACGGTAGTTATTAAAAAGAATATTTTAAAATACCTAGAAGCAGTCAACCCATTTTTAGAAATTAACATAATACTTAATATTCTATGGGTTCAACTAGCTATTCAACAGTGTGTATTATATAACATGAACGACATAGTAGTGAAACATAATGATAATGAAACCTTTTTACATTATAAAGTATGCTATAACACAATCGTGTTCAAAAAAGTATTAGATGATTTTAGGTCGAAGTATATAAGAGTTAAATTTTTTAGCGACTACTGTGTATCGGGACATTGTAAACAAGAATACGAAAGAGCATGTCTTGTTCAAAATATAGACTACTATGGTAAAACTGAAAAAATATATTTTACAACAACGGAAACATATACACATGCAATTATATTGAACTGTCCTACTCCTCCAAATTTACAAGTACCACCTAAAAATGTTATCGGGCTTGCTCAAGAACCACATGATACACCATTTTTAAAAATTCACCAAAATAATTTTATAGACTATGCGCTAAAAAATATAGGAAAATACTTCATCGGTTCTGTTGATAAATTCCCAACACCAACTTTTGTAGGACATCATGGTTTTCTATTTTATGAAACACCCAAACCTTTGCCTTTTAGACCACAAAAATCAAAACTAATGTCAATTATGGTGTCGCATAAAACATATACACCCGGTCACCAATATCGTCACATAATTGCTCGCCATATTTTAAAATATAACTGGCCCATCGATATATGGGGTAATGGTGTGGAAAACTATAAACGGGAATTCCCTAACAATAAAAATATAATGGGTGGTTTTAAGTCGATGGAGGATATGTGCAAAAATTATTTGTTTACGATTGCAATTGAGAATACGAGTCATGACCATTATTTTACGGAGAAAATAGTAAACCCACTTATAAACAATACAGTTCCACTATACTGGGGGTGTAAAAGAGTCGAAGAATATTTTCCAAAACATACTATTCGACTTACGGGAAATATTACTAGAGATGTTATCATTATTCATAGCGTATTAAGAAACCCTAATAAATATATTGCCGAATATAAAATAGACCAAGAAATGGTATTAAATAAAGTAAATCTTGTTAAAAATATTGAAAGAATATTTGAAGTTTGACGTAATGTTATCTTATGTCTGTGATGTTAAGAAAGATGCGAATGATAACCAAATAACATATGGTATTAAACAATAACCGGCAACCATATTAATGGGAAAAAACATTACTGTAATAACTAGTGCAAAAATAGCTAACAAGATTAGAGTCACTGTAGAAAATAATTTGTTAGGGTAGTATACAAAATAAGGCCACCAAGCCATAACAAGTAAAACCTGAATAGCATATAAAAATAAATAAAAATGTTTACTATTTATACTTAAATTATTACTATTCCATATAAGATAAGAGGAATAACCTAATAGTAAATACAAAATAGGCCATACTACACCAAATAGCCATGATGGAGGACTTAGATAAGACTTTACTTTTGGTATTTTTTTACGAGATACAAAGTAACCAGACCCTAACCCTAAAATAATTGGAGCAGTCAACAATATATAAGATATAATACTACTGTTACTTTTAGGCATTTTAAATAAGATTGTACTTTATCGATAAGACAATACTATAACATATAAAAATATAATATTATAAAAATAATATTATAAAAATTATAAAAATAATATTATAAAAATTATATTATTTTTAATGTAAATGAGTTATAAATATCTTATAATATTATTTAGATAAAATAACAGTATTTATAAGTAAAACAGTATGAATACCAATGATAGTAATGTATTATTAATACAAACTATTGAACAAAAAACAAGTAACAGTGGTTATAACATTACTACAGGAGATATACCTAATTATGATTTTAAAACAGTTTGCATAAAAGAACGTGTTTTTTTAAAAAGAGAAAAATCTTGTAACATATTTTTATTACAGTTTAATTTAGAAAATAGAAGTAAAAATTTACATGATATCATAAATATTAATATCTACAGTCTACTTTTTAGTTTAAATAAAGATAATTTTGAAAAAATAGAAATAAAAAAATGGATTTCTCCAACTGAAGTAGAAGTTCTTTTTTTATTTAAACCTTTCGGTAAGGAATTGGGAATTAAGCCAAAATATATGTATATAAAAACTTTAGCGCAGATTACAAATGAAAAACATATATATACTAGTTTTGATATTGACTACCCCAATATTGGAGAATTAAGTAACTATGAAAAAGTTAAAAATACTATATCAACTATGGTTGTAAATTTCGAATCAGATTTAAAAGTAAATATAAGTTATATTTTTAAACTTGAACTAGTTAACTCATTACCAATATATATGGAAAATATTCTAGGACTTACTATGAAAAAAATGTTTTTAAATTTAAAAAATTTTATAGAAATGGTATAATAATTTATAAATATATAAAGATTACTATACATAATACTATTATAAAACATTATTATGTATAAAATAATAAAACAGTCTGTATACCCAGAGAATCACGAAGAAGATGAACGCTTAGAAGATGTAAAAGTAGATAGTCCCGATAACGTATCTAATAATAGTGACAGCGATACCGATACCTATCAAAAAAATACTTTTTCAAGTAAGATATCAAATATTTTTAGTTATATTACTAAAGGACTTGCTGCACATATAGCATCAGGTGTATCTAATTCATGGTTTATAACATGCTGTGTTGGTATATATACAAAACATTATTTCATATACAGGTTATCAAAAAAGACGCCAGCAGATTATAATAACATGGTAAAAAACATAGCCTCAAAAATGGCTGATAAAAATATATTTTTTACAAAAATATTCCAAGCATTCGCAAATAATAATAACTTGGTCGATAAAGATTTATTTCATCACTTTATTACATACACTGATAATGTTAAATATAGTACAAATGAAATCGACTATAATGGTTTATACGACTTGATAAATATTTCTAGAAAAAATGGAGACGAACTTTTAATTGAAAGTGAAACTCCTATTAAATCGGGTAATATTGCACTTGTATATAATGGAAAACTAAATGGAAAAAATGTTATTATTAAATATCGTCGTACAAATATTATACAAAAGTTTAATAAATCAATTAATGAACTGGAACTACTAGTAAACCTCTCTAAAAAAATACCATACATACGAGACTTAAATATAAGCGACCTATTTGAAGAAAATCGTGAAATAATGACAAACCAGTTAAACTTTTCAAATGAAGTAAAAAATATTAATATATTTTATGAAAAATTCAGTGAAGTACAAAACATTTGTATACCAAAAGTATATTCTTATTTTACAGACGATAACCCATGTGCTATTGTAATGGATAAACTCGAAGGTAGTCGAATCGAAAATATTTTACATGAAGATAAACATGAGTATTCAAAAATATTATCACGATTTAACTTAAAATGTGTTTTTTATGACTCTATTTATCACGCTGATTTACACTCTGGTAATGTTATTTTTATGAAAGAAAATTGTATATGTAAAGACGAAAATGATAATGAAATACTAAAAACTATATTAAAAATAGGTGTAATAGACTATGGAATTATCGGAACAATGACACGAGAAGAACAAAATGTATTTTTCTTATTTTTTAAAATTCTTGTTAGTAAAAATCATACAGAGTTATCAAAGTTTATTACTGAGAGTCTATCTGAAAAAATAGATAAGTCAAAACCTACTATTTCAGAAGGAGATAGAAATATATTGATTAATAAAATTTCTACAATATGTAATGACGTATTAAGCAATGATACGAAGTTTTTTGGCGGGGAAGAGATATACGAAATAAATAAAATATTAAAAACACAGAATTTACAGTTTTCAAAATTCTTTTGTCGTGTTGAACTAGCAATCGCTATTTCAGAAAATGTATGCAACTCTCTAGCAACAAATTCATCATATATAGAACAAATGATGATAGCATTTAAGGATATTTTTGGGGATAGTATAGACGACATATTATAAGTATTATAGGTATTATAGGTATTATAAGTATTATAGGTATTATAAGTATTATAGGTATTATAAGTATTATAAGTATTATCGATAATATTATTACTATATATTATATATATTATATATAAACCTTTTAATAAATATAGGTATGAATATGAAAATATTTACAACTATTATTTTCTTCATTGTTGCTATTTATATTATTATTCGTATGAATAAAACATTTTTTGATATATACGATGTGATTCAAATGAATAGTAAACAAAATTTAATTAACTATTCCAAATATATTTTTATATATGTCCCAATAATGTTTTTTATTGCTTCAAAGGCAAAATACTTTCAATTGGCTGATGGATTTTTTGAACTATATATCAAAAAAATGATAGAAAGTGCAAATAATCATAAAAATGCTTATTCCAAAACAAGTTATTTTGTTGGAGGAATATCAAATATAGCAATTTATATATTTTCTTTATTAGCTATTGCTTCGGGTGCAGCTATAGGCAATGAAGGTGTAATTATTTACTCTTCTATATGTCTACTATTATACTTTTATTTCAAAACTAAAAACATACTAGGGTTGAAAGATATATATACAGAATTAATAATATATTTAGGGTATGCAATTGGTTTTACAATTACATATGGTTCGATGGTATCTACATTTTTCTATATACTAGAACACATGGTAATAAATAAAGATATAAACTTTTTTTCAAATTTTGGAGCAATGGTCTGTGCTATTCCATTTATTTACTATTTGGTAGGTGAAAAAGATAACTTAATAAAAATAGATAAACTTTCATTCCAGTTTAAAAATTTTGGATATATTGGATTATTTTCAGTAATAATGGGAATTTTGTCATTCGGTTTTTTTAAGTCTATTAATGTTATATTTAACTATATTAAAACATCAAAATTTAATAACTTATATGTTATACTATTCGGGTTTCTCATTGCCTTTATTATTAAAAAATTAGGATTCTTAACAATGGGTGTAGGAGAATCAGCCATAAATGAAGGTTTTCAAGCCGTCGTTAACAATGAAAAATTAAAACAACTAGAAAAAGAACAAAAATACGACGAACTTGACAAATTGAAAAAATTAGAAAAAGAAGGAAAATTTGATACTACAAATCGGTTTAATATTTATAGTGTTGTTGGTAGAATGATAAATACTAATGTTTCTATAAGTTCGGGGTTAACAGGTGGTCTTGTAGTACCTAGCATGACAATTGGTTGTGGTATCGGTTCAGTATTATCTGAATACATACCTATTCCACAACAAAATCTCATGTACTTGGGCATGACTGCATTCTTAAGTCCATTTTTAGATGCACCAATAACAAGCGCCTTGGTAATCAATAAAATATCTAATCAATCATACGATACATTACCAATTTCTTTATGCGTTTCATTTATTTCATACTTTACTTATATTTTCTTAAAAAAAAAATTACATTAACTTTTTAAATACCATCTTACTGTCCTGTTGCTTTATTCCTTTATTCCTTTATTGCTCTATTATTTATTATTTATTATTCGTAAAAACCAATAATAAATAACTACATAACTACATAACTACGCATGCTTTATCGATTATGCTTTATAGACCATGCTTTATAGTCTTTTTTTTACCTTTTCTGTTTTTCATTTTTTTAGTTCTTTTGTGTTTTTTAGTTGACTTTGATGATGATTTTTTATGATACTTATTTTTAATCTTTTTAGTAACTACTGGACTATACTTATAATGACCTCCTTCGCCACCTCCTTCACTTCCTTCGCCACCCCCGCCGCCACCTACTTCAGTACCTTCGACACCGCTATCAGATTCAACACCGCTACCAGATTCATCGACTAATAAGTTCATGTTAACAGCATATGACCAGTGTCCTGTTCCTCCTACCAGAAAATATGAACTAGGATAGTAAAGCAAGAATACCGAAATATCATCAACACCACACGACAACTGTTGACTAGAGTTTTCTATAAAATTTAATACTTCTTTTGCATCTATATCTTTCGCATCTCCTTTAATATAGTCAGTAAACGGAACACCATTTATATCATAATAGTCCCAATAAAATACATTAAACACGCTAACATCAGATATTCCTGTTACCGTAACTATTGGTTGTTTATAATACAAAGATGCAAAATATATTTCAGAATCTGTTCCATAATACCTACTACCAACCTGTCTCTTTATCGTGCTAACATATTTAAAATTATTTTTATCACCAGTTGTTACTATATATTTTATAATCGGAGAATCCATGTATTGTTTACTTTTCTTGTCAACATTTTTTATTATATTATAAATTTGTGTCATAAGTTCAGCAAGCTCCTTTCTAACCTTTGACTGTTCGGCAAACTGAATATCATATTTTTCTCTTATACTTTTGCGTTGATATTCACCAAACATATCTTCAACTATCACATGTTCGGATGATAACATTCCAATGGAATTATAAAAACAATTACCATCACCATTAGACCTCTGTTGAACATAGTTAACAGCTTTTAATAATTCACTCGCCCCCTTTGCACCATCTGCGCGCTTTGGCCCCAACGGTCCTTTCGACCCCTTTGGTCCCCTTAATTTTTTTGGAATTTCAGGTGGTCCTGTTTCTCTCTTACTCCTTTTAATGGTAGCAGCCAATTCATCATTTAAATTATCAACTATATATTCAACCTTGTCATTCTTTTCTTCTATTACGGTTGAGTATAAACTTAACAATATTCGTTTGCCCTCGGTTGGTTTTGTACCATCTATTAAATACAAATACAAACTATACCTTTGACTATCATATAAGAATCCTAATATTTCATCTACTATTTCTTTTGTAATATCATTACCATCGTAGTCTTTATATTTACCTGCTTCTATAGAGTCCAGATATTTTGTTCTATCATCTACCATTTTTTCTAATAATGCATCTTTCCCAGTCAAATAATTAGCATTAAATTGGTCAGTACTTAGTAAGTTTATACCCGCTAATAAATTTGTATTTGATTCCCCATTTGAAAGCAAATTTTGTATAAAACAGTGTTCTGGATCTATTTTAAATACCTTGAAGTAACAGAAGTCGTTTAGAATATAATATATTTTAGAGTCATATATATTTTTTAAAAAACCCTTTATACTTTTAGAATCTATACCTTTTTTATTATAAACATCACAACTTATTAAATCATTCATAACTTTGTCAAAATTAGCTTCATCTTTAATAGTTTCATTGTCAAACATAACAAAAGTATTTATTTCAATAAATATGTTTCTATCCTTTTCAGGTATATCATCTAGTTCGCCAGCTAATAAGTCAATCTGATAATCGCTCCATTCTTCATCGTTGAGTATATCAACATCTTCGCCAATACCCTCATAGTCACCCATCTCAAAATCATGGACAGATTCTATTTCTTTACTTACACTCGGGTCAAGTCTATTGCAACTTTTTCCATAAGACTTCATTGGAATTAAATATTCTAAGCTTCTTAAGTAACAATACACAGGTAAACCAATAGATTTTATAATACCATTTTGCAATTTTATTCTCTCAGTACCCAATAGAGAAGTTCCTAACTTTTGAATAGCCTCTCTTACAACACTAGACGATAAACTATATTCATCAGAATCCTGCATTACTATTGGTATTTTTAAATAATTTTTATTACTATATTTTGCTACTTCTGCATTCTTCTTTTTTATCGATTCTTCTTCAGATTTTCTTAGTACATAAATTATACTATATCTACTAGAATCAGAATACCTTTTTATAAAAAAATCAGAACCACATAAATAAAACAAATGTTCGGTTTTAATTTTATCTATCTCTTTCTCCTTACCTTTATATGCCGAACTTGAATTAAGTATTTTTATTACTTTATGTAGGATTAATGCTTTTGGATCACTATCGGCTTCACTTAGTATTAGCATATTATTAGAGTTAAACGGACTGTCTTTCTCCCAGTTATATGTATCACACGCCAGTTTGCATAACTTTATTCTATTTTCCGAACTCAACACCTCATCATATTTTAGACCTTTACCTTCATCTTTACCTTTACCCATAATGTATTCTCTTGTAGATACTACCATTATACCATAATAGCCTTTTATTTCTTCCGGTTTATCTAAATTTTTAGCAACAAGGGTATTATATGCTGACTCGAACATTTTAACGTGACCATTATGCGGAGGATTAAAACTACCTCCATTTATTATAAAGACATTATTGTCTATATTTTGTATCATTAAAGTTAAAATATCATCAAAGGATAAAATTCTCGACTTATCTGTTGTTTCTAATTTTAACCTAGATACTGGTGATACAGCAGGTGACTCTACCGATACAGGTGAATCAGGTGACACTGAATCAGGTGACTCGGGTGAACCAGGAGACGCCGAAGCCATAGGTGTCCCTGGAGGTGCAGGAGGCATGGAATCGGTATCATGAAGGGAAGGGTCTAGAGCATCTTTTCCTAGTGACGTTAAATAATCATCTTCTAATTTGTCTTCATCCTCTACTTTATATTCAGGGTCTTTAATATCATTTAATATAATATTTAACCTGTTCATTTTTATAATAAAATCGCTACTATCAGAACCAGACATTGACTTTAATTTAATTTTAAGAGGCATGTAAAAATTCTTTACAGAGTTTTTAAGTTTATAATAGTCAACACGATTTTTAGGGTCGTCTGGTAATGTCATCATATCTTTTAAAATATCTTGGGGTAATTTCCCCATGTCAGTATCTAATTCTTCTTCTAGTTTATCGCATACCGCTTCAGTTATACTAATATAGTTCTGTCTTAACACATTGTCATCTAAATATTTTGTTATTGTTATCGTTTTTTTACCAATTGCATCTCTACTAGCAACCGGGCCTAATCTGAAAAAGGTAGAACATGGTGTAAATCCTTTTATATCAGAAGGAAAAACATACCACATCCAGTGTGTTTTTTTTTGTCCAGCTTTAATTTCATCTAAAGCAACTTTAAACATAGAACCTGTTTGATGATACGTGATGGTATCGTTTACACCGCCTGGTATTTTTGCACTCTCTTTAATACCATTTTCTTGTGCGTCTTTAAATTCCTCTGGGGTAGCTCTACGTTTTATACCGTCTATTTCTGTAATGGGCGGCTTTTTTGAGGAAGAAGGAGCTGAACCAGGTACAGAAGTGGAAGGTACAGAAGCGGAAGGTACAGAAGTGGAAGGTACAAAAGTAGAGGAAGATGGTGCTGAAGGTATAACTGTCTTTCTCGGTGCCCAATCTTTTATATCTGGTAATGGAAATTTTATTTGCTCAGCAAGTTTTATTAGAGTATTTTTTTTTAATTCATCTAGCTCATACTTACCAGTATTATAAGCCGACAAAGAAGACTCTATAAAGAACTTTTTACAAGATATAACTGCTTCTTCACTATTTAATTTGATATACTGCATGGTTTTACTAACCGACTCATTCTCGGCCGTATTAAACGGAGAAAGGGTTAACTTTGATGAGTCTAACCACACAATACTACCTTCATTTCCAAGAGGATTCAATACATTTAATATAAACATATTATTAATATTACGCTTAGGATTAAAAATACTTGTATCAGTATTAAAAGAAAACCAACACTTTATATAGTTATTTTTAGAGTCTTTTTTGGTAATATCATAATAAAATAATGAAGCTCCTTTAGGTATATCTTTAATAAAAGAACCACTTTCTTTTGTACTATAGAAATTATTCCATGTAAAGTCTGTTATTTTTTTATTAACATATTCACCTTTTCCATCAACACTATAAACATTATAAACATCACTACCAGTAGTTATGTATCCTCTAGGTGTTCCTAATTTCATCACAGGCGAGTCTATTATTTGTTTTAATAATGATATAGATTCGCTTGTACTAGCGTCAGAATTCTTTTGTTTGATATATTGTTTAAAAGCATCGATAAATGTATTCTTGGTTTTATTTAGCTCTTTTTGTTTGTCGCCATCTTTTCCTATTGCTGCATAACACATACTTGAAACACCTGAACCAAAACTAAGTTCTACATTTGCAGCATTTACAATAGCATTCACTGGTGTACCATTATGTACAAGGTTTATTGTTTCTTCTATTAAATTCATTTTTCCTTTTGATATTTGTAGTGCAACATCAAGATATTTATTTGTAGCAGAAGCTTTATGTTTAGCATCAAGTAATGCATTTCTTTCGTCATCACCCCAAGGACAAAAATATATTTTTTTAACTATATTTGTTAAACTATTGGTTACAGTAAATTCATAAAAGTCTACTACACCTTTTATTAACATCTCAGCGTGTCTATTTTTATTATGTATACGACCAGCTTCATTTTCTACACGCTCCAACTCTTTAAAAAATAATTCACCGCCTATAAAAGGAAAAATAATAAATTTAACCTTATTTATTGCCGCCAGAATAAGAGAGTTCATAACCGAGTTAGACAATGTATCTTTAGTAATTAATTTGCCTGTACCTGATTTTCCAGGCGATGCTTGTATCATATATTTTACAGTAACATCAGAAGGCTTTGCGGTTGTCGCAGATGGATGAGCATATTTTATATTATTTAATGGACTATCTCCAATATCAAGCAGTGTAGCCGAACCCGCAGGCATTATACCGCTATTCGCATATGTCATATTATAAGATGTTCTAACAATAGAGACGTTACTATAAAGTGAATTAGTCGCTGGCGGAGTAACTGGTAGCGCTTTGAATATTTCCTTTTCAATATAAAATGTTATACTATTGATTTTCGTTTTACGTTGCATATCGGCCAATGAGACTGTGGAACTGGGAGGGCTGGCTATATCAAATCCTACCTTTTTGACCTTTGTTGAAATGTTGGGATTAGGTTTTGGGTAAAATAAAGTAAAATCTATATTTGTTGGATTATATTTACCCTCATTGAGTCCACCAAAAGAGGAAGGTGCATTGTTTTTACTTGTATATATGAATGTTTGTTGCCCTGGGACACTATCACATTTTAAGAACGTTGGTTGAACATCAGTTGGGAATGGTTGTAACATATTGATATTATAGTCACCACTAAAAACAATATTGAAGTCCTTATAGTTTGCGCTTTGTCTGAAATAAGAAACAACAGTATTTAATAGTATATATATTTGCTGCTGTCTTTCATACATCTTTGGTGTATTTGATTCATTTACTTGTAGATGAACAGATGTCATTATTTGTTTATTTTTACTGTTTACAAAAAACCATAATCTCGAACAGTCCTTTTTAATAATAGATTCATTATAATTTTTTATATTTTTTTTAGTTAACATGCTTATTATATCTACAAAAATTGTTGCTGCTTCATCATTAGAAAAATAGCTTTTAGGACCTACGAGTAACAGTCCTAAACTTTTTATATCTTCTGTTTTTATTGATTTTTTATTAATTACAATATAAAATTCACTATAGTACTTATCATTGTCTTCTATTACTGAAGGTATAATATCCAAATTTTTAACACCATCACCGTTTATAGACGTAGTGAAGAGTGTTTTATAGTTAAAAGGCTCTGGTTGTCCTTTATTTAAAATAAATTCTAACGCCGAATTTGGTCCTTCTTGGACTAAGAGATAGTCATATCCGCTATTTACCATAGCAGTAATAGCTCGAGCATTATTACTTAACCTAGACTTATAATGTTCTATTTCTTCCTCAACTTTTCCGTTAAATTTATGGTAATAAAATTTATCACCTGTAGTCATATCCTTTCCTTGTCCACCATGACCAGCAATATTCCATGTTATTAAGTTTAATTCTGTTGGAATGGTGCCTCCTTCCATTTCTTCTTCATCATCGCTATCGTCACCACCACCACTATCACCACCACCAGCAAGTGTACTAGCACCACTAGCAGCAACCTGTGGTCCACACTGACTAGTACCTGCTGAGTTATTAATTTTATACATAACTGGAGAATGGTCTGAGTATAATTTATCTTTATTATCTTTCCAGTTCTTCATTTCTAACTCTGTCAAGTATTTGTAATCTGGTTTACCTGTTTCGCATATAAATACTGATTTTTTATAGGGTGAACCTTTTACTGTAGCTGCTTGTGATGCTGTATAGTCAAAGTTTTGTAATTTTGTCAATTCTTCTCCGGTTATAGGTATAGCATCAGGAATAAGTTTAATAGAATCAGCACTAGTTTTTCCCGAAGTAGATAGTGTCCAGTCGGGAACTTCTTCTGCTTCTGGTTCTACTGATGTATCCGATACTGTAGGGCGAAGAGAAGGTCGAGTAATAGGGCGAATAGAAGGAGGAGATGATACTCCTATAGGTTTACCAGTTATTTGTTCTATTATACTTCGCTTAGCTGCGTCTCGTGAATAAGTTTGTGCACTTTGCTGTTCTTGGGTAATATTTTTTTCTTCTGTTTGTATAATTCTATTAACAAACTCTGTATCAAGTTCAAATACACCACCGATTGCATCACTATTTGATGGGTTTGACTTATTTGGAAAAGCCGGTAACCCCTCTGACGACTCCGAGTTAACTATTTTATTCATTTCTTCTTTTGGACAAAGAAGTAGTTTACCGGTTGTAAAAATAAGCTCACTTTTGGTTACTTTGTCAGGGTTGGTTAAAGAATATTTATACCCAAACATATTGGGTAATGTTTGACTATTGGTGTATCCGATTAAACGAAGTCGACCATTTTTACCTGTACCACCATACAAGTATGTCACTATCTTACATGTTCTTAAAATAAAATCTCTTATTTGACTAGAATAATCTGCAAGAGATGGGTATTCGGATGGGTCAAAAGTATTATTACTTCTTGTTAGCAACAAAGCTAATGCTGGAGCTTTTGAGTATACTTCTTTTATTGTACCTTTACCTATTGATTGGTCAGATGGTATATCAAAATTAAAGTCACCAGCCATAAAGTATGGGTTAACATCTGTAGAGCTTGAAAAGTAATACCTAGTCCTAAACTTTGAAACAAATGCTGCTATCAATAAAACCTCTAACAGTTGTTTAGTAATTTTTTTATCTCCGGTTGCGGTTGTGGCAGGTGTAGCAGGTGTAGCGGTTGTAGCAGGTGTAGCGGTTGTAGCGGGTGTAGTAGGGGTTGCAGGGTTAGCCTGTTTAACCGGTTTACTGGGTTTGACTTGTGTAACTTGTGTTGCTTGTTTCATTTCGATTTGTTTTAAAGTTTCTGCTGTTTCTATTTTTATATTTATAATTCCAAAAATTTGACCACCTGGAATATAATTCTGATTCATATATTTTTTACATGGCTCTGCTTCTACTTTAACTTTGGACTTTTTATTCATACCTGTATTACCAAGTAGCCCTGATAAAAATCCCACTTGTTCTGACTTATCTTGATTATACCATTCACTACCATCTCCTCCACCTTGTGCACCTTGTGCATTAGCAGGTCTGCTTGGGGCGGGACTAGGGCTAGGGCTAGGGCTAGGGCTAGGGCTATCACTTGGTATATCAGGGTTTGTTTCTTCATCATAGTCTTTAATTTTATCAACAGATTCTCTTGTTTCATTATCTTTATTATCTTCAGGTATAGCATCGTTATCGTTGACTTTAACAGTACCAGTAAAACCTTGTATGCCGGGTAAATTAGTCGAAGGCTTTGATACTTGTGGTGACACTTGTGTGGACGGTTTTAATGCTGTCAGCCCTGGTAACTGTATCGTCTTTGTATATTTACCACCCTTAAACTTGCAATATGTAACTGTTGCAAAAGAAGTATTACTATAAAGTGGTTCTAACGACGAACCAATTGTTTCAAGTCTTCTTTTATTTTTATTTATAAAGGGGGCCATTCTTATGTCTGTCTCATCTTTTAGTTCAAACTTATCACTTTTAAACATAGTGAGGTTACCTAGTGCTGTTTTTTTACCAAATGTGCTTAATATACTTCCAAAAATGTTCTGTTCGAAGAAATAAACAAAAACATATTCGTTTTTATAACGTTCATATATTTGAGCTATTAAATTTAGAGGGTCATCTACTTTTTCTAATAACTGGTTTAAAACGGTTCTATGTATTTTTATCCTTTTACCCTGTGTTTTAATGTCACTTATATCTTCTAAAATTCCTTTTTCTTCATCTGATAAAGAAGACACAATCGTTCTGTATGATTCAAGTGAACATTGTACGTTTTGGAAACAGTAAACATCTGAACTGCAATAGTCCATTGCGGTGAATAATATTTCTTTGCGTTTACTCCACGAGTTTTCATTTTTCCATGAAACACCTGCAAATGAGTTGTCAATATTTTTAAAATCTTCGACCAGTTGTTCTTGACCCAAAAAACAATATTGAACAAATGATATTTGATTTACACCGGCATTTAACTGAGACATGACTTGACCTGAGCCAAAATCCAGTGCTTTTTTTAAAAACCCGGGAAGAATATCCGTAATCGAGGGACTTTTTGTTACTTTTATAGAATTTTTAATCTGCTTCCCAACTCTTGACCAGTTTTGCTCTAAAAAGTTTCGTTTCCAAAAGTTACTAAGCTGCGACCCTCTTACTGCACATGATGAGAATAAAGTTCCATCGCGGTCAATTGGTAGTTTTCCTTTTTCTAATTTTTCGAGAAATAATTCTAATTCAATATAGTAGGCAACTTTATAGTTTTCTAGTACTTTATTTAACTGTTTAAATGTATTATTCCACTCTAGGTAGTCTATTATATAATCAATACCCTTATATTTAAATATAGTTTTATTAGAAAATAGAATATCTAAAATGAAACGAATATTGTGGAGAATGGTGGAGTCAAGTTCATTTAAAGATGACTCAGATAACTTTTCTCTAAGTTTCTCGATTCTATTTTCGTAAATTTCACCTGCCTTCTTTTTTTGTTGACCTGAAATGGTAGATAATAGATTTTGTTTTTCTAGTATTTTGAAAAGAAACTTTATTATTGTTTTAGCCTGTGAACTTAAGTCTATTTTTACTTGAAGAGTTTGTGTTTTTCCACTTAATATGTTAAATAATGTGGTTATTGGAACTTTAACTATATCAGTTGATGATGCTCTAGAACTTTCAATGATAGACTCAATTTGCGAAGGTGTAACTTGTCTGGAATAAATAACGCTTTTTAAATCTTTTATATCTGTCTTAGCATCTACACTGGGAGAAAAAGATGATTCCGGTTCATATATAAATCTTCGTGCCGTATTTGAAATAGATTGTGGAAGGTAACTTTGTCCTGTTATTCTTTTATAGTAATCATTAATTTGACTTTCAACAGTTCTGTCCGATGTTTCGCTATTATATTTATCGGTTGATACTGAAACAGTGTTACCATAGCCGGGGCCTGGGTAAGCAACTTTTACTTTATTATCAATGGGACCACCTATAAGCCTATAATTATCTCCTTCTTTTATCATCAACATGGAAGCTGATGATACTTTTTTACCTAATTCTGATTGTTGTTTCATTTCTTGTTCTGTTGGTCTAGTATATATAAAAGCGTAAACTGAGCCTATAAGTGTTTTTTGTTCTTGAGCAGGATACCAGTTTGTAATATAGTTTCCTTGTGTTTGTTGGTCTGTTTCGTATACTTTATTTTTGCTATTTGACTTATCACCTTTTTGTTGTTCTTTATCTCTATTCAATGCATCGACATCATCTACAGAAACAATTTGATTATCGTTTCCATATAGTTTAATTGGTTCTCCCAATCTTTTTAAGAATGCTTTAAAAAGGTTTATATTGAAAAATGTGTCTATCCTTGCTTTTATAGCGATGTTATTTGGAAAACCAGAGTTATTAAATTTTATTAATGAAGCGATAAAGGGTTCTGAGTCTTTTGCTACGCGAGTTAATAAATTTGACGTTTCAGAGGAAGTAGTTGTTCCGGTTCCGGGTCTAACAGCATTTGCATCTACTCTTCCTCTTTCGTTATCATATAGTCCGCGGCTATCATTAAAATCAGAGTCAAAAAATCCTCCTCCCACCATTAGTTCTTTTCTTTTCTGTAAAGCAGCAGCGGCAGGTTGTGGTACTGGGAGGGCTGGAGGAGCTACTTTTGCAATAGTTGCCCGATTATTTGGGAGGACTGGAGGGACATTATCATCAACTAATGCTTGTTTTGCGATATTTTCTTTTTGTTCTTTTTGTTTATTTTGTAGTTCTAATTCTTTTTCATATTCTTTTCGTGATTTTTGTAGGTCACTTGGTGTCTCGGTGTATTCTCTTCTATAATAAACTTTATCTATTTTTTTTCTTTCTTTGCTTGTCATACTTAAAATTTCAGGACTTATAAACATTTGTAGAGTCCCTATGTTATATTTTTTAATAATGTTTGCTGTTTTATTTTGTTGAGTCTCATACCATGACACTTCTTCTTTTTCATCATCGTCAATATCATTACCTTTATCTTTTTCTTTTTCTTCTTTGCTCATTTTATATAATATTGATAATATATATTATAATATTCATTTAATTAATTTGGATATTACAATATTAACATTTTTAATATATTTGCAATTAAACATATAAGTCTATTTAAAATTTATTCATGTTGTAAGCATCTAAATAATTTAATTGACTGCTTTTACTTTTCTGGATTTTATATTTTTCTACTATATCCATTGCATCGCTGTAATCTTTATCTGTTATATCTTTATTGTTTGTGTATTCGCCAAGTTTTCGCGATTTTATGAATTTTTTGGGAAGAAGACAGTATTTGCTCTTTTCATTTAAAATAAAATCTGCTAAAACGACGAAAACCGCTGTTAAAACAAGAGCGGAGTATATATTTCTAGTCGCCATCCAAGATATTGTAAAAACTAAAATTTCTTTTGTAAGAGCATATTTTATATAAGACTCCGTTGATTCATCTAAATTAAGTTGTATATACCTTGAACCAATATTTAAACATATCATCATTATTCCGGCAAAAAATGTACTAGAATTTAAAGAGTTTATAGCATTATTTACAATGTCCATATTCTATAGTTTGAAAGTATATATTATATATTTACAATACAAATAAAATTAATAATTTTGTAAAATTATAATTGTATTAATTTTATTTATTAAAACAAATGATTCCTTAATATAAATATTTACTTACAGTTAACTATGTCAATCAATTTATCTCACTCTGTAACCTTCATATATGTTTGCCGATTTTATGATTATAATTGTTATAAATACAAGTGCTAGATAGAAGTTTACTTTTGAAAAGTACGCAATAAACAATAAGATTACGATTCTTCCTATAAAAGAGCTATACATATAGCTGTATACACTTGGTATAAAAACACATAAAAGAGCAAGTAGTAAAATATTATAAAATATCAGTGTCTTCATTTATTAATTCTTATTTACTATATATTTAGAAATAAAAATATTTATATAAGATAATTTATATAACTATACATTTACTTATACATGAATGATAGTAGAATAAAAGCACTAAAACCGCATGTATCATATAAAAGAAGAAGTAATGTCCCTACATATCCTTTATTTTTAACTGCACAATTTAAATCTAACACTGCATATATTCCATCAAATAATGTACATGATAATTTACATAACAACTATATAAATACTTCACGAAACTTATTCAGTCATAAAGAGAATGAAATTTTGCCTACAATAAAATGGAAACCGACAAATGTAGATGTTCCTGTTCCTCAAGAGGGTGATAGTGAACGTATAATCGAGCCTGAGAATGAGACTGAAAACGAGCATGAAAAGGTAGGATTTATAATTTTACGAAATGTAAGCTGTAGTAAAACGAATGAGTACTGGAAAGAGTGTTATAGGTGTATTAAAAGATTTTATCCAAAAAATAGAATATTAATAATAGATGATAATAGTAACTATTCGTTTGTGACGAATGACCCGCTAGATAACACCATGATAATACAAAGTGAGTTTCCTAAAAGGGGTGAATTTTTACCTTATTATTATTATTTAAAAACAAAATTTTGTGAAACTGCAGTTATGTTGCATGACTCAATGTTTATAAAAAAATATATTTTTTTTAATGTAAATAACTATAAGATGTTATGGGACTTTGGTAAAGAATCTATTGTAGATGATTTATCTTTTAAACATCAAGCTTTGATGTTAGGGGTATTAAATAGTGAAAAACTGAATAGTTTTTATAATAAGAAAGATTTTAATATATGGAAGGGATGTTTTGGTTGTATGTCGGTAATTAAATACGACTATTTAAAATTTATAGATAGTGAATATCGTCTTGCATGTTTAATGCCTTACATAACGTGTAGGGATGCTAGATGTGGTTTTGAAAGAATAATTGCATGTTTACTACAAATAAATTTGAAAGAACCGTCATTATTTGGTTCTATTCATAATTATTGTAGATGGGGGTTAAGTTATGATGAATATATAAAAAATAAATATAGTAATCGTTTACCAATTATAAAAGTATGGACGGGGAGGTAGATTATTATTATTATTGTTAATATTGTTAATATTGTTAATTAATTTCCGTTTTTTTTTTAAAATAATATCTCATTTTTTTATAGGAATGACTATACCTTTAGCATTATTTGCTTCGTCATATAATGAGGATGAAGCAGATGGATCAACAGTTCAAAATTCAAAATCATCATATACTCCCGTAAAAAATAATAAAAATAACTATATTTTAGGCAATAGTGATAACAATGATTATTCTAAAAATAAAAATTCAAATCTTAGAAAAACTATTAAACATAAACCAACTGCCCCAAACGAGTCGAAACTTGCAGCATTATTAAAATCAATGGATGAAGCTAGCGACTCAGATAATGATGATGATAGCAGTAATTTAGCAAATTATAAAGGTAGTGACAGTCATGTTTCGGGTTTTAATTCTGGTTCTGGAATGTTTCCTCCTTTACCCGAAGTAAACTATAAGGGTCCTGTAGCTGCTTCTTCTTCTTCTACATCAAATGAAACATCCGGTTCCGGTTCCAATTCAGGCCAAAGTTCAAAATCATTATATACTCCTGATATTCCCACATCATCATCGGGTGCTGTTTCAAATAGTACATATAAAGATATGCCTAGTTCATATGCGAATCAATACTATAAACAGTTTATTCCATATTTGAATCAGAGTTCATCGGAGATGCCTGAGCAACCGAAGGGTGAGTTAATGGAAAAAATAAATTATATTATAGACTTACTTGAAGACCAACAAGATTATAAAACGAATTCTATTTTTGAGGATTTGATACTTTATGCTTTTCTGGGTATTTTCGTAATTTTTATCGTAGACTCTTTTTCAAAGTCAGGAAAGTACGTAAGATAAAAACATGAGATGTTACAGATGCGTGAGATTTGAGTTAATTCAAATTTATAAATCGATAATGCATAACTCACTCAACTAAACTCAACTAAACTCAATTCATTATTACAACATTTTCGGGTAATAATGTTTTACAAATATAGTTATGAAATAATAATGTGTTTTTTTCTACCAATATAGGTTTATTATTCATCAAAAAATAATCTATTATCTTTTTATTATGTGATAGTGTATCGATAGAGATACACCCAATCTCCTTCCCTTTTTTCTCCATTTTTAGAGAATTTATAAAACCACAAATAAAAAAATTATCATTTGTAGTCGGCATCTGAATAGATATAGGTATATATGAAATATTACTTGAATCTATTTTAGCATTTTTGTTAACAATCGTTTTACTAGACTTGCGAAACATATATACAGCAAGTACTGTATCCGTATTTGCACCTGGTATTTCCGCATTGTTTTTTTGTAACAATACATATATAGAATATATCTCACTCTTTATAAGATGAAATACATGAGAAAATGACGGCAATATTGATACATCAAATAACCTAGCATATTTATTACTATCGTTGCTCATTGTAGCATTATTTGTATGATATAACTGTAAATAATCTAGAAAAATGTTTATATTTTGCGTACCTATTTGTATTAACTGTATGCTCGGATGAAACATATACTCTACCTTATTCCAGTTTACTATCGGAATATAAAAAGAATGATATTCTATAAATGGAACAACCAGTTTTGGTATATTTATTCCAGTATACTTGAAAATAGATGTGCATATCTTTTCCTTACTTTTTACTACCTTTAATCCATTTTTTTCATAAATATTCTCAATCTGTTCAGTATTTGATTTTTTATTTACATCATCCGATTTTCGATTAATCTCACGCATCTGTTGCACCTCATGTTTTTCAGAGTGTATATAATCTCGCTCTCTCCTTAATACCTCGTCCCAATCATTAAACATTTTATAGTTATACGTTTTAATCATCTCCGTCACATCTGTCTCATCTATTTCTTGCGAATTATAATAAACCTGTGAACAATAAATAGGCATCGATGACGATGTTACAATATTACTACTGCTCCTACTACCGCTCCTACTACCACTCGTATTACCACTCCTATTACCACTCCTATTACCACTCCTTTTATTTCTAAAAAAACAGTAAAGCGGTATCGAAATAATCACACCAACTATGTTACGTACAGAAATAACATTTGAAGTATCATTATCACTTTTATATATATTTTTATAGTTTACTGTCACTATTGTATCATAGTCATGGTTTTCTAATAATATTTTTAAAACAGATTTATCCATCTTTCGGTTAACATCTACAAATTTAATGTTACCATTATTATACTTTTTATTAAAATATGGATAATTATTTATTAACAATATTATATCTTCATAATACTTAATACTTTTATCAATCTCATTTATATATATATTCCCTATTTTTGCAGGAACATTAGTATTTGTAACATAAGATACATTATTATTTAAAAAATTTAAATGAATCGTATCTGTCGGATTTTCATCGGATAATATTGTGTTTAACCTGCACCAGTTTACAAGATTATATCTATAAAATATAGGCTGATTCGCCCAAAATTTATACTTTACTTTATTATAACCATTTAATAATAAAATAAATATTATTACACTTATTATGATATAATACAACAACATATCATAATAACTATCAACATATATTTTATATATTTTATACGATTTATTACGAATATATGAACAATATACACAATATACACAATATACACAACTATTTTGTAAGATTATGCATTATCGATTTATGAATTTGAATTAACTCAAATCTCACGCATCTGTAACATCTCATGTTTTAAATGTCAACCATATGTTGCACAAGTACATAGAGAAAACGGAGTTTCATCGGTTAGTTTGCCGGTTTATACAATATATATATATATTGAAATGGTCTATCATACGGAAGAAGGTCAAACTGTGATAACATATTAAAACCAGAATCTTTAGCTTCGCTTAAAATTACGGTCTGGTCTGGTGTTATGAATTTCTGAACATTTTGTCGCTTTTTACCATTTTTCCTATTTTTAAATGTCTCTCTAAGTTCTATACTATCGGGATCATGCATAAACATATCCGACTTATATATGATATCGTCTACAACTGCATCATTGTTTCCTAAAGGATTTTTAACATGGTTATTATTAAATAAACGCATAACTGTTGGCGAGAATCTTCGCTCTCTCGCACCATATGTCTGCGAATCATAGAAACCTCCAACATTTATTAAATGAATCGCTAAAAATCCACCAGGAGCTAACCACTTGTAACAATTCTCAAATAATGCTCGCCTATTTGAAATACTATAAATCGTAAAATCTAGCAAAGTAATCAATGTAAACTTCTCTGATTCAAAAGTAAGCTGATTTGTACCATCTCCTAAAATATACTTATTGTCCGGATATTTTTTTGCCGAATACTCTATCATATTATTCGATTTTTCCATACCATAACCATTATAACCCTTTTCTCTAAGCGTGTCTACATGTTTACCCGTTTTAGAACCAATTACTAAAGCATCGGTTTGAGTAACAGGAGCAGCCTTATTTAAAATAATACCGAGTTCATAGTCATCATATACATCACGATAAAATAAATTTTGATACATATTAGCATAAAAATCATCAAGAGATTCTTCGCCCGTTTTTAATGTAAAATCCTTATTTATAGCAAAACCCTCTTGATTTGTATTAGAACCACTCTCTTTAGACGTTATGTCTAAAAAGAATAAGCGATAAATGTATACAACAGATACAAGAATAATTAAAAATACCAACATTACTACCCAACATGAAGAAGTATTTATTCTATTAATTGCTGTGTCAATAATTGTCATTTATTTATATGTATTATTAATATATATTTTTTATAGAAAAAATAGTATATGGAATCAGAATTTCAAATTAATGATATAAGGACTGTCGCCGAATTTAAAGGAGAATCTTTCTCAAAATATAAAAAAACAGATGTACGAAAAGAATTACTAAACTCTATGCTTAACGGAAAAATCGAACACGCATGTAACTGGAGTTCCGAACTTATTTGTGCCGGACAGTTTTTAGACTTATGGGACATTATACTAACATTTTTAGGAAAACATATTCACTTGGCTAACCCAAAATTAGCAATATACTTAGAAATGAGATATGAAAACTTTAAAACTATTATATCTTCCGGCTACAGGGATGACTTGTTACGTTTAAGAAATAACCCCAAAATAAGAAGCATGTTTGCAGAAATAATTTGTATTATATGTTCCAGCAACAAAAAACACAGCTTCCAAGGTATAAAAATAAATAAACAAGAAGAATATGATATAACACACATGTCAAATAAATTAAAAGCACCTTCCGTATCATATGCCCAGTCCATTTACCGTAAAGATGACCCTAAAGAATTATTTATTGCTATTAATGAATTTGCATATCACATATCACCGGAATCGAATAATGCCTTACAAGCATGTTTTTGGCTAGAATGGGTAATGGAATTTCAAAAAATATGTGCAAAAAAAAAGGAAAAGTGTCTATGCGAACGCAGAAGTAATATGCCCGTAGATGAAAAGTTTCAAATGGACCCTATTTGGATTCTATGGGAAATCATAATCAATAATTCAAAAAATCACGACAACATAAAAGTTAAAATACTCAACAGTATACTAAACCTATATTGCTTAAAATATACACCCGGTGTTAAAAAAAAACGGCGTTACTTGATATATTACGCAATTTCTATTTTAACCGAAAAATATGATACTAAAATAGAAATAACAAAAGACAAAGAGTTAGTAGAATCCGTAGTAAAAAAAATAAATTCAGTTTATAAACAAATAAAGAAAAACGAAATAGGCCCTAAAGTAGACTATTTGATGACAGATATTCGAAAAAGCTCTCTCGAAAAGACGATTGACAAGTTACAAATGATGAATAAGTTTGATTTCATAATGAATGAGCAAGCAAGCTAATTTAAAACATATTCGACTTCTTTAAATAATAAGTAATAGTAGTAACAGAAAAAAATAATATTGCACCCCATAAAGTATCAGTAATCGCCGTTTTTAAATTATATTTCTTGAAAATAGCCATACTGGTAAAATCAAAAATACCATATGTACAGAATCCCAATATAAACGCATCAAATGCTGACTTGTTTACAGATATAATAAAATAATTAAGAAGAATTACCATAAGAATATATGTAAAAATTGCCGGCGC